>FWPV01006888.1_pt1 | contig 21221 bp, 19 predicted proteins | sample 2228371 | NCBI WGS metagenome assembly FWPV01 (sample SAMEA103939776, study PRJEB20133) | metagenome | reverse complement strand
CTGTGGCCACGGGCACACACCGCAGACCCCCAAGAATGCCCAAGGTCGGTGCCGAGGGGCCTGTAGTGGGCCTGTAGTCCGGACCGCCACACCTAGTATATAACGTGCCTAGGATCGGGGTGAAGTATGTGCAAATCATCCACAGGTATACGATTTAGTATGTCTTGGAACGCGGTTAGCTTAATTCCCTGTTAGATCTGTGATTGCCCAGCGACATCGGGACCGACTTTGCCTGACGAACTGCCGGGGAGACCGTTGTTTGGCCCGGCCGGGCCGGGGGCGGTGGTCGCTCGGCCATAACGCCGATCAGGCAGAATCGATGGGTCACATAGACAGGCGCCGATCGGGCGTCTTGCCCTGGGTGGCCTCCAGATCGGAGATGCCGGCATCCTCCTGCCAGAGCATGAGCGCCCCTAGCTGGCCTGGTGTTTCACTGCGGGGTTCGCCACAATGCGGCGACCTTGGTAGATAGGCAAGCGGGGTCCGACTTCTTGACAGGCTCACTCGCGGGCGGTAAAGATGGGCTTCCGGGACTATGTGGCGGACATGGGCATGCCCCATGTCATGTTGCGGTCGTGGCCTGGGGGCCACCAGTCAGGCACAGGGCCTTGGTTCGAGAGGCGTCGGCTCCAGCTAGCGTGTCTGTGGGGCGTGATGCCGGCCTCGCGCAGCCGGCATGGGGAGCACGCCTCGGACCGGGGCCGGGCACGAAGCGCGTTCGACGCACAGCACCACGGAAGGAAAGATTAGCGTGACAGAACGGCGCCTGGGAAACGAGCTAACACTCGCACTCATCAGCCGAGCCATTCTTGCTCCGTCGAGTCACAACACTCAACCCTGGCTATTTCGCATCTCCGACTCGGGCATTGATCTCCTTGCGGACCGCGCCCGGGCCTTGCCGGTCAATGATCCGCTCGATCGCGAGCTGACCATCAGTTGTGGCTGTGCCCTGCTGAACCTGCGCATTGCGGCGGCACAAGCCGGCTTGCAGGTGCAGGTTGAGCCCCTGCCCGATCCCGCCCAGCCCGCCCTCCTGGCGAGGGTGACGCTCACCCCGGCATCTGGACCGCCAGACCGTGAGGCCGTCCTTCACGAGTTCATCGCGAGAAGACGCACCTATCGCCAGCCGTTCACTTCGCGCCGTGTGGAGGCTGCCGCCGCAGACCTGTTGACCGAAGCTGCCGCCGTTGAGGGCGCCTGGCTGCGCCCACTCTTTGGGGCAGACCAGAGGCAACAGGCTGCCCGCCTGGTAGCCGAAGGCGATGCCGTGCAATGGGCGAATACGAACTGGCGCCGCGAGCTCGCTGCCTGGATGCGTCCGCGCCGCTATGGAGATGGCCTGACCGTCCCCGCCCTTGGTGCGTCGCTGGCGCGGCTGGTGATTCGCACTTTCAATATGGGCGGTCGCGTTGGCCAGAACGATCTGCGGCTGACCGAGGTCTCGCCCCTACTGGCGCTACTCGGGACCGAAGGCGATAGCCCTGGGGACTGGTTGCGGGCCGGGCAGGCTCTCCAGCGCGTCCTGCTGGTTGGCTGCCAGCACGGGCTTCAAGCGGCCTATCTCAATCAGCCGATCCAGGTTGCCGCCTTGCGCCCCCGGCTCAGCGAGCTAGTAGGTGCGGGTTTTGCGCAGATCTTGTTGCGTTTGGGCTATCCGGCCAGCGTGGTCCCTCCCGCGCCGCGTCGTCCAATCCAGGACGTTCTCGAATAGGTGTGAACGCAATGAAGATCCTCATATGCCTCGTGTGCCTGGCAGCTGCGGCCGTTGCCGCTGTTGTCTTGTATGGCGCATGGCGGTGGTCCGCAGGGACCAGGCAGCGGCGCGAGCGACTGGAGAGCGCGCGCCTCCCGCCGGCGACGCAACTCGTGGACTTTCGCGAGCTCGACCCGTTGCCACCGCCCGTACAGCGCTATTTCCGCACGGTGCTGAAAGATGGCCAGCCACTCGTGACCGCAGTGCGCGTCCGGCATCAGGGCACCTTCAACATGGGGGAGACGAGCGACCGCTGGGGACCGTTTACGTCCGATCAACTGGTCATCACCAGACGCCCGGGCTTCGATTGGGATGGCCGCGTGAGATTGATGCCGGGAGTGACTGTCCGGGTACACGATGCCTACGCTGCCGGTGAAGGCATCCTGCACGCGTCACTGCTCGGCCTGGTTCCTCTCGTCGACCTTAGTGGCGGTGGTGCGGTTGCGGAAGGAGAGCTAATGCGCTTCTTTGCTGAGGCGGCGTGGTATCCGACTGCCCTGCTACCCAGTCAGGGGGTTCGCTGGGAGGCGGTGGATGAGCGGTCTGCTCGGGCCACGCTTGCGGACGGTCCCATCCGACTCACCATGCTGTTCACCTTCAACAGGTCGAACCACATCGAAACCGTGAGGTCGGAGGCGCGCGGACGGGCCGTCGGCAGGCAGATTCTCCCGACACCGTGGCAAGTACGTGTCTGGAACTACCAGGAGCGTGAGGGAATGGGGGTGCCGCTTGACGGAGAGGTCGCCTGGCTCCTGCCCGAAGGACCCAAGCCCTATTGGCGCGGCCGTATCGTTGAGATCGAGTACGAGTTCGCGAGGTGATTAGCTGTTGGGCGCCATGTCTGGTGGCATTGGTTCGGCAACGGCGCGTGTCTTATATGAGCGAGGTTATGATTTACACCTCGTAGGCCGGAGCGAAGATAAGATAGCCGGCGTTGCGGCGGAGGTGAAGGCTACCTTCACGATAGGTGACGTAAAAGACAGCGGGCTCTTTCGCTGCGTGGGCGATGATGCGGGCGACCAATTGGCTGGTCTTGTCTATGCGGTGGGCACCGTCAATCTGCGGAGCCTCCGGCGCCTCACCGAAGCCGATTTCTTGACCGATTTCCGTGTCAATGCGATGGGAGCGGCGCTTGCAGTTCAAGCAGCCGTGCCGGCTCTCAAGAAGAGCACGGGCACAGCATCGGTGGTTTTCTTCTCCAGCGTGGCTGCCCTTCAGGGCTTTGGGTTGCACGCATCAATTAGCATGGCGAAGGCAGCCGTAAATGGTCTGACGTTGTCGCTTGCAAACGAGCTTGCACCGAAAATCCGCGTCAACGCCCTTGCTCCATCCACGGTTGTAACACCACTGGTTGCCGATCTGCTGTCAAGCCCGCAGATTGCGAGATCAATCGCAGAACAGCACGCTTTATAGAGGCTAGGATCTCCTGAAGATATCGCAAATCTTGCGGCGTTCTTAATCTATACTGAGGCTAGCTGGATTACCGGACAGATCATTTGCGTTGACGGTGGCCGATCGACATTGCGTATCAAAGGTTGACGTGTGACAGTGAGTACACTTAGGATCATTTTCGGCGATCAAGTCTACCGTTCAATCAGTGCATTGCGTGACATAAATCGCGAGGGCGATGTTGTGCTCATGGTTGAGATCTACGATGAAAACATGTACGTGCGCCATCACAAACAGAAGATAGTGCTTATACTTTCCGCGATGCGCCATTTTGCAGAACTACTTAGTGCCGAAGGGATGAACGTCGACTATGTCCGGCTCGAGGACCGTCGGAGGCCCGACTCGTACACCGCCGAGTTGCGCCGGGCGCTCCAATGCCATAGTGTCGAGCGGATTGTTGTAACCGAGCCGGGCGAGTGGCGTGCGTGGGAAATGGTGCAGGAATGGCGTAAGCACCTGGGCATGGCCGTGGAGGTTCGTGGAGATGATCGTTTTCTGTGCTCGCTAGGTGAATTTGGAAAGTGGGCGAGCGGGCGCAACACATGTCGGATGGAGCACTTCTATCGCTATATGCGGCGTAGGACCGGCTGGCTTATGAGCAGTGATGGCAAACCTGAGGTCGGGCGTTGGAACTACGACATAGAGAACCGAAAGCGACTGCCCAGCGGTCTGACCGTCCCGCCTGCGCGTCGTTATGCCCCCGACGCCACAACACGCAGCGTTATGATCGAGGTGGCGCGTCGTTTCGGGAATCATTTTGGGCAGCTGGATTCCTTCGGGTGGGCCGTCACACGTGAGGAAGCGGTAGACGCTTTCGAACACTTTGTTGGCAACTGTCTGCCTCATTTCGGGGCATACCAAGATGCGATGAAGGTGGGTGAAGACTTCCTGTTCCACTCAGTCCTGTCGCCATATTTGAACATCGGGCTGCTGACGCCTCGAGAGGTATGCGAGGCGGTAATGGCTGCGTATCGCCGAGGTTCAGCTCCTTTGCCAGCGGTTGAGGGGTTTGTGAGGCAAATCCTGGGCTGGCGTGAGTACGTGCGAGGCATCTATTGGACGCACATGCCCGACTATGCCAAGACGAATTACCTGCGGGCGAAGCGCCGACTTCCGGAGTTCTATTGGTCAGGGCAGACTGACATGAGGTGCCTCCGGGAAACCATTGAAGCGACGCGCCGAAACGCGTATGCCCACCACATTCAGCGGCTCATGATCACTGGCAATTTTGCTTTACTCAGCGGCATTGCTCCAGCCGATGTAGAAGAGTGGTATCTTATCGTTTACGCCGACGCGTTCGAATGGGCCGAGCTTCCAAATACACATGGCATGGCTTTGTATGCCGATGGAGGCCTACTGGCTTCAAAACCCTATGCGGCATCAGGTGCCTACATTCATCGCATGACCGACTATTGTTCTCAATGCTGCTACGATCATAACCTCAGGATCGGTGCTAAGGCATGTCCGTTCAATTATCTTTACTGGTACTTCTTGAGTGTCAACGAGAATTTATTGAGCAGTAACCCTCGTTTGGCCCTCGCATACCGGTCGCTGAGAGGTATGGCGGCCGGGCACCGGGCCGAGATCGCGCGGCAGGCAGAGCACTTCCTGGCCCGGCTCGAGGACCGGGCTCCATGAAGAATCTGGACTGGCCGGTGCGGCGAGCACCAGGCCTCAGCAACGCGCGTGTTGGTGGTGCCGTATGTCCGGAAGTGGTCTTCATAAGCTGGCATCACAGATCTCTTATGCCACGTGCCGGGGTCTGACTGATGAAATGTCGGCCGCTGGTTGCTGCAAGCCACTGCCCTGACTGCCCTGGACTCTGAGGCGGAACTCAGAGACGAGTCTGAAGGCGGTTGGAACTGGGCCTGGGAGCCGTGCACAATTCCGAGCCGGTCCTCTTACGCCCCGGGGCCGCGGATGAGGCAGAGCGGCCCACGGAATGGATGGGCCCGGCTCCGTTCTGCTCGGCGTAAGTGCGGCTGACGAGCCGTTGCTGGCGCAGCGCGCTGGAGGAGTGATGCCAAAGAGAGATTCTGGTGTTAGGATCCCGCGGGAGCTTAGTGGGCTGCCCTGGATCACGGCGAGCGGTGATCTGGATCTGAGGAAGTTCCCGATCGACTCAGTACTGCAGCAAGCGCTTCAGCCCGACTCAGAGTGCTTCCGGTCGGCGTGTACCGTCCTCGGGTCCATGTGCGCCCGTGGGCGCGTGGAGGCTGGGGTTTATCTTCTTGGTTTGCTAGAGTTCTATCGTGACGAGCTGGATCGCTTGGGGCCGATCGTAGAGAATCTTGGCCACTTTCATACGCCGACGGCACTGAAGGCCCTGCTCGGGGAGTTGAAGCGAGTGAAGGGCAGTAACTCGACACGCCGCTACCTGGACTTGGTGCTCCGCAGCCTCTCGGGCTTTCCGCCGGACATGGCCTGCGAGCCGATTGGCGCCCTCGCAGCGGATACCTCCCTCTCGCCCAGGATGCGGCAGAAGCTCTATGCTTTGCTTGACGGCATGACCTGGTAAGTTGTGCCTGGGTGACCCGCCCTCGTGTGGCGCCGGTTGTCCCCTACGTAACTGGCCAAAAGGCTGCGAAGCTCGAATAATCGCCGCGGGACCTGGCGCCAGCGGAGGGGGCGCCGGGCTAAGGTGGTCTGCCGAACGGGGCGACGCAGGCACGGCGCTCCTCGTGCCGCGAATGGAAGTCCGCCAGCGGTCCGCGTCGGCCCAGCAAAGACAGCTAGGGGATGGATTTCCAATGGCTCTACAGGATAAGCAGGACAAAGTCGGGCGAAGCAAGGCTGCCAGCGCCAGCGAGCCAGCTGGATTCAGTGAGGCGGAGCGGGCCGCGATGCGGGAGCGCGCCCGTGAGTCGCGCCCCGGCTCGAAAGGGGTCCACGGTGAGAGCGCCGTGCTTGCCAAGATCAGTGAGCTACCCGAAGCTGAGCAAGCGCTGGCCCGGCGGCTCTTCGACATCGTCAAGGCCACCGCTCCGAGCCTTTCGCCAAGAACCTGGTATGGGATGCCGGCCTGGGCCGACGAACGGGGCCGGGTGGTGTGCTTCTTCCAAAGCGCGCACAAGTTCAACTCCCGGTACGCCACGTTCGGTTTCACTGACGCCGCGAACCTCGATGAAGGCGCCATGTGGCCGGTGGCTTTCGCGCTGCGCGAGTTGAGTGACACCGAGGAGGCCAGGATTGTCGCCCTGGTGAAGAAGGCGGTGAGCTGACGGCCGCTCGTGCAAGGCTACTGCCGGAGTCCGGACGCCCTCGCTGAGGAGCCATGCGCGGCCCTATGAAAGGAGAGCAGGATGGAACCTGAATCCCGAAGGACCCTGATTGCTCAATGGAGCCAGAGGCTTGACGAGCGCTTGCGGCATGTGGTCCCCTCGAGACTCAACGAGGCTGACTTCCGGCGAGCGGTTGAGCCACTGCTCGACGAGTTCTGCCAACAAGTTGGCGTAACACAGCTTGCCCACGCCGAGTACACCCTGGCCACTGGCCGCGCCGACGCGGTGTTCAATCGCCTGGTCATCGAGTACGAGCGGCCTGGCGTCCTCAAGCGAATCCCTGATGGCGCAACCCGACACGCGATCCAACAGGTCAAGGACTACATCGAGGGTCTGGCAGAGAAAGAGCGTCGGCCTTTAGAGCGTGTTGCAGGGGTGGCGTTCGATGGATGCTTCCTGGTCTTCGTCCGATCAATCAATGGCAAATGGTCCGAAGAAGACCCGGTTGAGGTCAACACACATTCGCTGGAAAGATTTCTGACATGGCTGGCAGGCCTTTCTTCGGGTATTGCCCTAACTTCTGAAAATCTCAATCGTGACTTCGCCATCGAGCAAGAATACCATCGGAGTATTGTCCGCAGTTTGTTCCAGGCTCTAGCGGTGGCTCTCGGCGAGCAGGATGGCCTCGTCAGCAAACTATTCGAGCAATGGCGACTCTTTTTCAGCGAGGCCATAGACTATTCCGAAGCGTTCGGAGGCCGGAAGCTGGAGCCGCTGAAAAAGTGGGTGCGAAAGGCTGGCTTTGAGGTCACGACGGCAGAAGAGGCCGAGCGCTTCTTCTTCGTACTGCACACCTACTTCGCGCTTCTGGTCAAGCTTCTGGCCTGGCTGGCGGTCTCACGCCACCTGGGGGTCAAGCTGGGCGCGCCCTCCTTTTCCGGCCTGGCGGCGGCCGAGAGCGAGACCCTGCGACGCCGCCTGCGGGAGATGGAATCGGGCGGCATCTTTCGCGCTTACGGTATCCTCAATCTGCTTGAAGGCGACTTCTTCGCCTGGTATCTCCACGCCTGGAACGATAAGATCGAGGGCGCGCTGCGCGAGATTCTCAAGCGACTGGATGAATACGATCCCACCACGCTGACCCTCATCCCCGAAGAGACGCGCGACCTTTTCAAGAAGCTGTACCACTATCTCTTACCGCGGGAGATTCGCCATAATCTGGGTGAGTACTACACGCCCGACTGGCTGGCGCAGCGGCTGCTGGTGCAGCTAGGGGGCGACCTCTTTGATCGGCGGCGCACGGTGCCCGAACCCGAGTTGCGCCAAAAAGTGCTCGGCACGCGCTTCCTCGACCCGGCTTGCGGCTCGGGCACTTTTCCAATCCTGGTCATTGCCCGACTGTCGGAATTGGGCCGGGCGCTGTTCATCCCGGAGCGGGAGTTGCTGGCCGCGATCCTGGACAACGTCGTGGGCATTGACCTTAACCCGCTGGCAGTCCTCACGGCGCGGGTCAACTATCTACTCGCGATCGCCGACCTGCTGGAACACCGGGGCGGTGACATCAGCATTCCCGTGTACCTGGCCGATTCGGTGCGCATGCCGGCCGAGGGTGCAGAGCTCTTCGACCGTGATCGCTACGAGTTCCCCACTGCTGTGGGCAAGTTCTACGTTCCGGCCGCGCTGTGTACCCGGGAGCGGTTCGACGCGTTCACTACCATCCTCGCCGAATCCGTAAAGGCCGAAATCGCCCCTGACGTTTTTCTGCGACGCGTAGAACAAGAGTTGGGACTCCAACCGGCCGAGTGGAGCGAGCCGGTGGCGGCGGATGTCAGGCTCCTGTATGAGCAGATGCTCGACCTGCACCACCGTGGTCTCGACGGCCTGTGGGCGCAACTGCTCAAGAACAACTTCGCCCCACTGGCCATTGGCCAGTTCGACTACATCATGGGCAATCCGCCGTGGGTGAATTGGGAGCATCTGCCGGATGGGTATCGGGAGGCGACTCGCGACCTGTGGGCGACCTACCGGCTGGCAGGCACATTCGCCGGCGGGCGGCCCCGGCTTGGCGCTGTCAAGGTCGACATCTCGGCGCTCATGACCTACGTGGTGATGGACAAGCTACTTCGCCGCAGCGGCCGATTGGGCTTCGTCATCACGCAAAGCCTGTTCAAGACCGCTGGTGCCGGCGCCGGCTTCCGGCGGTTCAGCATCCCCCAGGGCGAGGGCCGCGAGGTCCCCGTGCGAGTAGTACACGTGGACGATATGGTGGTCCTGCAACCCTTTGAAGGTGCTTCCAATCGCACGGGGGTGATGATCCTGGAGAAAGGAAGGGCAACCAGGTACCCTGTGCCCTACACCCTGTGGCGCAAGGCGGCCAGACGCGTTGATCTGCCAAGGCGCCTGACCTACGACAGCACGCTGGAGGAGGTCCTGGCAGCCACCAGGCGCCTCAACTTCGCCGCCGAGCCGGTGAATGCCGACGACCCCACGTCTGCCTGGCTGACGGCTCGCCGCAAGGCGATTCAGGCGGTGCGGAAAGTTCTGGGGAAGTCCGACTATGAGGCTCATGCGGGGGCATACACTGGCGGCGCCAACGCTGTATACTGGGTGCAGAAGGTAGCCGACCGCCCCGACGGCTTGGTGCTGGTGCGCAATCTGACCGAGGGGGCCAAAGTCAAGGTGGATGAAGTGACCGAGGCGATTGAGCCAGGCCTGCTCTACCCCCTCCTGCGCGGCCGTGATGTTCGGCGGTGGCGGGCTCAACCTTCGGCCTCCATTCTGCTTGTACATGACACAAGCGGCCAAGTCATACCTGAAGAGGTATTTCAGGCACGGTATCCCCGCACGTACGCGTACCTGAAGAAGTTCTCGACTGTTCTCGCGCAACGGCGCGACGCGATGGTTCAAGGAATGTGTGACCGTGGCCTGCCCTTTTACTCTTACGGGGCCGTGAGCGACTACACCTTCGCCCCATGGAAGGTGGTGTGGCGCTATATCTGCAGTGAAATGACCGCTGCTGTCGCGAGTCAGGCGGATGGCCGCGTCCTAGTGCCAGACCATCGCCTCATGATGGTGCCCTTGGCGAATGACCAGGCTGCGCACTACATCGCGGCAGCCCTGAATAGCTCGGTTGGCCTTTTCTTTGTGGCATCTTATGTGGTGACCACGCAGATTTCTACCCACGTGTTAGAAAGGCTGGCAATCCCCCGCTTCGACCCGGCCAACGCGATCCACCGCCGCCTGGCCGAGCTGTCCGAGCAGGCCCACGACGCTGCGCAGCGGGGCGATGAGAGAGCAGTGCGGCGCATCGAAGCCGAGATCGACCGGCAGGCGGCGCAGCTGTGGGGCTTGACGGAGGCGGAATTGCGCGAGATCCAGGTCAGCCTACGGGAGCTAGAGGGCGAGACGCGGAGCGTGCCCAGTGAGCCCTGACTTGCCGACTAGACGCGGGCCGGCTGCTCGCCGACCAGATAGCCGACCCGTGCGACGAAACGCCGGCCGGCTGCTCGCGGGTTACGGAGTCGACCGTCGGGGCGGGTTCAGGCGGCCTGCTGGCCAGTTGGTGCCCGAGCCGCGGCCGCCCAGGCCCTTCAGTTGCGGACCTTACCTCGGGGCGGCGCGGTTCGATCCTGGTTACTTTGAGTCCCACACATCGCGACGATGCGCCCTGCTGGGGTGAGGCGCCGGCCCTCCCGTGGCCTGAGGAGAACCAGGCGGGCCAGGGGCGGGCTTCCCGATCTACTCCGCGACGGGCCCCGCGCCACCGGAAGCGAACCGAGCCAGGCAACCGGGCTGATAGACATCCGCCATCGAGGTGCTGCTATACGCGGCATTGCGGCCGGCCGCGCAAGCTGCGGCTTTCAGCTTTCGCGGCGCACCAGTGCGGCGGTTTCTCGGCCCGCACCCGCCTCCCGTTCGAGCGCGGCAAGCGGCTGGTCAAATCAAGGTTACCAGGCGGAAGGCCGTTGGCGCCGGCTGGTGCCGCAAATGCCTGGCCATCCGGCCCGAGCGCGTCGCGTCGCCTGCGGAGGCGCTCCCCTTGGCCGCCGTGCGGTACGGTGCCAGCGGAGGTGCTCCCCTTAGCCGCCGAGTGATACGGTGCCAACGGACTTGGGAGGTCAGAGCACCCGTGGCCCGCTTCCCTCGCTGGTGCCGGCGTTCGTTCCGTTCCAGTGCCGTGGCCTCCCGCCGCCAGGAGTTAGCTTGCGGACACCCTGCACTAGGGTCCCGTAGTCGGCCGAAACGGCCAGCACTCAGTGCGGCGGGGGTTGCTGTTGCCGACCAGCGGCAGGTAAGTTCTGGTCCAGTCAGCCGGGGCCGGAAGTCCACTGGGTGGCGGGACATACAGCTCCGGGATGGCACTCGCCTCTTCGTAGCCTCCGAGCACCAGGACCGAACCCCCAGGGATGGATGTAGCCCCGCAGAAGCGGCGATCGTAGGCGAATTGCCCCGTGGTATTCCAGGTTCCGGTGACAGGGTCGAAGAGGTCGCCTCGCCGCCTACCTTCATCGTATGGCCCCCACGATACTCCGCCAATGAGCATCACGAGGCCGCTGGGCAAGAGAAGGGCCGAGTGCTCGCCACGCGGGTAGGTCAGCTCGCCAGTGTCGCTCCAGGCGTTCGTCTCCGGATCATAGATCTGGGCACCGCTCTCCGGGGGCTCGAAACCACCGCCGGCGACGAGCACCCGGCCGTCCAACAGCCGGGTCGCGGTGGCGTAAAAGTGACGGCGGACAGGCCCGGTCAGCGTCCAGGTGTTCTTGACCGGGTCGTAGACCTCAGCAGTGGGGTGCTGATACAAGTTACCGCCGGCGACCAGGACGCGGCCATCGTCCAGAAGCGCCGCGCTGTGGTCGATGCGTGGATCCTTCATCGGTTGCGCTGGTCGCCAGCTCTCGGTGGCCGGGTCGAACCGTTCAACGAAACCCGCGGCTCGGTCATCGGACAACGACATGCCTCCAGCAACGAGCACGCTGCCGTCTTTGAGCACGGTGGCGGTGAAGCGGGACCGCGGAACCGTTAAGCCGGGAGCCAAGCGCCAGGCTCCCGTGGCAGGGTTGTAAAGTTGAGAAGGACCGCCGGAGCCGACGAGGAGCACCCGGCCATCATTCAGCAACAGGACCATCTCCGACGTCTGTGGAACCGGCCTAGGAGGCGCCTGCAGCCACGTCTCGGTCTCGGGATCGTATAGCTCGGCGGCGCGGTCCGGCCCTGGAACGAGCACCAGGCCACAGGGCAGGGTGGCCATAGCGGGCGAGCCCCGTGGCCTACTCGGGCCAGCCGTCGGCCGCCAGGTGCCACGGATGGTCAGGCCGTGCCGATCGAATAGTTCGGCTGTGCGTGTGTTGTGATAAACAGCCATGTCTTTCTCGCCCAGCACAAGGACTCGCCCGTCGTGCAGCAGCGCCGCACTGTGGCAGTTCCGGTAGGCGTTCAGTTCTTCCGCGAATGCCCACGCGCCGGTGGCCGGATCGTACACCTCGGCAGTCTGATCGCTGCCGAAGCCACCCACGACAAGGACTTCGCCAGTGTCGAGCAAAGTGGCCGTGAAGCCGGACCGCTGCCTGTTCATGTCATTGGCGATGCGCCAGTCGCTAGTCACCGGGTCAAAGATCTCGGCAGTGGCATCGGGAACTCCCTCGCCGCCAGCTCCGCCAAGAACGAGAACGCGGCCGTCGAACAGCACCACGGCGGCGTGCGAACTCCGCGCCGAGTTCATCGGTGGGCCCGGAAGCCATTCGCCTGTCGCGGGATCGTAGAACTCGCAGCTAGCCAGCGGTGGGCCCGCGACATCGGAGTCGACGCCGCCAGCGACGAGGACACGACCGTCATTCAAGAGGACAGCCGTGTGCCTCGATCGGCCGGTGAGGAGACTGCCGGTCGGGCGCCATCTGCGGGTCAGGGGCTCATACAGCTCGGCGCTGGCGATGCCTCCGTCGCCGCCCACAACGAGCACCTCGCCACTCCAGAGCCGCGTAGCAGTGTGGTGTGACCTCGCGACCGCGCTACCCTCGGCGGGGCGCCAGCGGACTCGCAACGGCTCGAAGGTCTCTGCCGCGATGGCGCCGAAGTGGCCACCGACCGCCAGTACCTCGCCATTGCCGAGCAGGGTGGCTGTCCCACCTATGTGGCTCCAGTGCTGGGTGCCAGCCTGACGCCATGCGCCGACCTGGGGATCGTACACCTCGGCTCCGCGGCCGCCGACGGCCAGGACCCGGCCGTCCATTAAGGTAACGACGAGGTCGCCGCAACGAGAAAGACGGAGGTCCCCTGTCCGGCGCCAGCTGCCGATCGCTGGCGCGGCTACCGATGCACCCGGCGGCTTGGACCGCGGCTCGCCGCCCGCATCCGCTATGCGGTGCGGTTGGGCTCTCGCGCTCGCCGCAGACGCCGCCAGTGCGGCGGCAAGCACTCCCAGGCCGCACGTCCGCGCGGCCATGGGCCATTGGCCGAATCTCATCGCCGCCATGATAACCGTCCTCCTGGAGGCGGCCAAGGGCCCTCCACGGCCGGCCGCGTGTCCGGCGCGATCCTCTGCCGGACTATGAGGGACCGTCAGTGCGTCGCGAACGGCTGAGTCCATGGGCGCCGATGGCCTCCGGGAACCGGACCCTCAAAGGGGTGGCGTAGCTGGCCCGCCGTCCGTAGCGAGCAAATTGAGGCGCTGCCGAGAGGCGCGGTGATCCGTCACGTGGCGGCGTAGCTGGCCGGACTCGGCTGAACAGGCTCTACGTCGGGCGCCCGCTTACCAGCGTCTTCGGAGCCGTGCGACCCGCAGAGTCCAATCGCACAGGTTGCGGCGCCGGGGCTGCCGCTTCGCTCAGCGCTCTAGGCGATTGGTGCGGCGTGTGGCCTGCCGCCCCGCTGAACGCGCAGCCAAACCGGTGCGGTGCTGGGCGTGGCACTCCGCCAAGTGCTCAACTGAAAAGTGCGGCGCCGGGGCTGCCGCTTCGCTGAGCGGGCAGAAGACGTGCGCACAGTTGCCGTGGCGCTCGCGGAGCACCACGCCTGGCAGGATGAGCCCTACGACCTCGGTGAGTACCCTACTCGGGGCCACGTGGGGCCTCGCTCGGCGGCAGGCCGGCCTTTTGACGCTCAGGGGTGCTCACGAAGTTGGGCCACGCCGCCGAACGGACGGCTCGCGCCTGCTGGAGCAAGCCCGGGGCAAACCGCCGAACGGTACGCTTACCCTCGGTGAGCTAGCCACGCCGCCGAATGGTACGCTTTGCCCTGCCCAGCCAGTCGATGCAAACCCGGCGGACCTTACGCTCTCAAGCGCCGAGCAAAGGCACGGCCGCCGAACCGTAGGCCCATCCAGATCGGCAGTGTTCGGTCTGAGCCTCGAGCAGGGACTTCTCCCAGCCGAGCACGAGTTCCAGGCTCCCGACCAGTGCTCCATGCCGCCGAAACCCGCTTTGAAGCGACCGACAGGCCTGTGACACCTCTGGTTGCCGTATGCGCAGGCTGGTTCGAGCGAGCGGAGGTGCAACACGGCATCGACGCCATCCGTCCTGTTCGCGCCCCGACCAGCATAATGCGACAATGTTATTGGATTAGGCGGACGCGGCTTACGCGGTTCGGTCCGAATATGGTCAGAACCGTCCACGACTATCGCGGTGATGGCGAATCACGACGAGGAAACAGGATCGAAGTGAACAACGCCGGGAACAACCTCGCCAGCGGCGACGCGGCCTCGGGCTTGGAGTCTTGCGAGCTCGTCGAGATCAAACAGGTGGCCCCCTTCGGCGGGAAAGCACTGGTTCAGGGAGTCGGGATCCAGTCCCGCCGAATGGTGAGGCATCCGGTGGCCGCGGCGGAGTTCGCGGACCTCGTCAAGGTTCGCCGCCAACGGCATACTTGGACAGCGATCTTGGGCTTCTCGTCCTCGCCGAGGCAGAGCGGATCTGCATCGTTAACCAGTTCGAACCTCTCTTCGCGGTGAAGTCCAGCTTCGTCGACCCGCTGCCTCACCAGGTTGTGGCGGTCTATCGGTACCTCTTCCCCTTGCCGAGAATCCAGGCCCTGCTCGCCTATGACAAGTGATCCGACCATGAATGAATCCGACAGGTGGCCAGTTCCGTTAGGGCAGTGGTGGCCCTTCATGGCTGCCGGGAGGCCGTACAGTGGGAGATGGAGGGAACTGGATGACGGCAAGACGTCGACAATGGACCGCTGAGCAGACGTGGGGCGTTCTGAAGGAGGGCCGGCAGGCCGGAGCCTCGGTGGCAGAGGTGTGCCGTCGGTACGGCATTGCCGGGCATGCTCTATGCCTGGGAAGAAAGAGCGCGCCAGGGTGCGCTGGAGCACCTACGGCGCCCGCGGGCAGGCCAGGCCGCGGGACGATGCCAGCGTCGTCACGCGCTTGAAGGCCACTGCCAAGAAGCCGCCGCGCTTCGGCTACCGGCGGGCCCGGAAGATGCTCCGCCGCCAGGGACAGCGCGTCAACCACAAACGCGTGAGGTGCCTGGGGGTGAAAGCCGGTCTGTCGTTGGCCCTGCGGCGGTCCAAGAAGCGCCGGATCACGGGTGGCTCGGTGCCTACGGTGGCCAGACACCCAGGCCATGTCCGGAGGTACGACTTCCTGGAGGACCGCACCGCCGAGGGCCGCAAGCTGCGGTTTCTGGCCGCGATCGACGAGTTCAGTCGCGAGTGTCTCGCCATCCAGGTCCGCCGCTCCTTCCCGGCCAAGGCAGTGTTGGCGGTGCTGAGGCAGCTGTTCGCCGGGCACGGCGCACCCGAGTTCCTCCGCAGCGACAACGGCCCCGAGTTCATCGCAAGGCCGTCCGCGACTGGCTCAGCGAGCAGGGCGCCTTGACGCTGTGCGTGGATCCAGGCAGCCCCTGGCAGAACGCCTTCGGGGAGTCCTTCAACGGCCGCTCCCGCGACGAGTTCCTGAACCTGGAGGTCTTCGTGAGCGTGGTTGAAGCCGCCGTCATCGCCGAGGCCTGGCGACACGACTACAGCGAGGTTCGGCCCCACAGCAGCCTCGGCCACCTGACACCGGCCCGGTTCAAGGCGGCCTGGCGGGCCGAGGAGCCGGGGACTTTGCCCCTACATCCCCAGGCTTCACTGCATTCTGGACCACCGGATGGCCAGGACAAGGATGGGCAGAGCGAGCCGCCCTGCCCATCCGCACGGGCCCCTGAGACGGCGCTCGCGTCGCTGCCCAGCGTTGCCCTACCCTCCGCCCAGGAGGCTGGAGTATAATGCGTCTCATATCCGAATGGAGGTTCCAACATTCCGGGTGGACCCCATTTCGGGAGCAGGTCACGCTGACCGCTCCGGAGGTGGACAAGCTTTGCCACCTTGGGGAGCGGGCCTGGCTCCAAGTTGCCACCTTCTCCAAGGGCGGGCGCCCTCGGTTTTGCGTCATCCAGGGCCGCATCTCAGGACTTAGCCCGGACGTGCTTTACCGGCAGATGCAATACCTGGGCAGCTAGGCCGACTGGGCGCAGCAGGGGGAGGAAGTCAAGGCCCCTTCGAAGACCAGGGAGCAAGGCGCATGACATTGAAGACTGACCCGATCGCGAACGCTCGGAAGCTCTCAAATGGGGCGCGGTTCTACAGGTGCGCACTTCAGGTGAATCCGCACCACTACAGAGCGACTTTCCGCGGGAAATCGCCCGAGGGTGACGCAGCCAGCTATGTAGAAGCAATTGTCGACAAGGCTTCCGAGCTGGGCATTTCCGTTCTGGCCATAACAGATCATAATAGCGTGAGCGGTGTGGCGCAGTTTCAAGCTGCAGCGGAAAGCCGAGGTCTTCACGTTTTTCCCGGTTTCGAGCTGTCTTCGAGCGAGGGCGTCCACGTATTGTGCTTGTACCCGCCGAACGCGAGCCAAGATCAACTCGAACGATACCTCGGCGAGTTCGGCATTCGCGACACTAGCCCCTCCTCTGATCTTGCTAACCAGACCTTTGTGGAAGTCTTGGGGTGCGTTCACGACCAAGGGGGGATTGCCATTGCCGCGCACGTCACCAGCGAGAAAGGAGGGTTGCTAAAAGTTCTCAAAGGCCAAGCACGGATTAAAGCGTGGCTTTCGGACCACCTTCTTGCGATACAAATTCCAGGTCCGCTTGAAGATCTGCCGCCAGACATACGCCAGATCGTCGAGAACCGGAACGCTGATTATCGTCGCGACCACGCGCCTGAAGTCGGCCTTGCCAGCGCCGTGATTAACGCGAAAGACGTCACCAAGCCCGAGGACCTCGATGACCGGTCAGCGACCTGCTGGATCAAGATGTCGGAGGTCAGCATCGAGGGATTGCGCCAAGCCTTCCTTGATCCAGGGTCGCGAATTCGACTGAACCCGAGAACCGGAGATTTGGAACCCGAGAAGCACGCCGAGCTCGTTGCGCTGGCTTGGGAAGGGGGTTTTCTCGACGGCGTAGCGGTCCATCTGAACCCCAACTTGAATGTGCTCATTGGCGGTCGGGGGACGGGTAAGTCCACCATCGTCGAAAGTATTCGGGCGGTGCTTGGAGTCGATCCCATCGGCGATGAAGCGCGAAAGGCGCACGAAGGCATCGTTCGACAGGTGTTACGCAGCGGGACAAAGATCTCCCTTCTCGTGCGCGTGCATTGGCCCGGCATGGCCCAGTACCGGATCGAACGGACCATTCCGAACCCGCCACTGGTGCGCGAAGCGAGCGGTGAGGTGTCGAACCTCGCGCCACGCGACATTCTCCCGCGGGCCGAAGTGTATGGCCAGCATGAGATATCGGAGCTCACGAAAAGCCGCGAGAAGCTCACCCGCTTGCTCGATCGCTTTGTCGAGCTTGACGAGTCACTCGGTCGTCGCAAAGCGTCGGTGAGACGCGATCTCGAGAAGAACCGCCGCGCCCTGTGCGACAATCGAGCGGAAATCAAGTCAATCGAGGAACGTCTCGCGGCCTTGCCCGGTCTCGAGGAAACGCTCAGGCGCTTCCAGGAGGCGGGCTTCGAGGAGCGCCTGCGCGAGCAGAGCCTTCTGGTGCGCGAGGAGCGCGTGCTCGGCTCGGTTCCGGAGCGTCTCGCACCCTTTCGTGAGGCGCTCGACACCCTGAACCGGGAGCTGCCTATCGACCGGGCCTTTCTGTCGGCGAAGGCGCTCGAGGACTTGCCCGGCAGGGACATCCTTGCGCGAGCAAACCAGGTGCTCGCCGATCTAGAGCGCGAGCTCAGAGGCATTGCTGACGGCCTGAAGACGGCGTTGCAGCGCGCGGATCAGGGTATGGCCGAAGTCCGCTCGGCTTGGGAGTCGCGCAGGCAGCAGATACTGGCTGCGTACCCGCAAATCCTCCGGGACCTCCAGAAAACCGGCGCCGACGGCGAAGAGTTCATGCGGCTGCGTCGGCAGATCGAGGAGTTGCGACCGCTTCAGGAGCGCCTTGCACTTCTGGGGCGCATTGAAAAGGAACACGTGGAACAGCGGCGCGCGCTCCTGGCAGAGTGGGAAGATATCAAGGCAAAGGAGTTTCGTGCCCTGGACCAAGCTGCCAAGAGAGTCAGCCAGAAACTGCGTGACCGCGTTCAGGTAGAGGTAACCGCAGGGGGCAATCGGGAGCCGCTATTCAAGATACTCCGCGAGATGGTTGGGGGTCGGATGTCGGAGGCGATCGAGAGCTTGCGGGAGGTGCCTGACCTCTCTCTTACGCAGTTCGTCGAGGCTTGCCGATCCGGTCCTGAAGCGCTGAGCAAGACGTACGGCATCACCCCTGCGCAAGCCGAGCGCCTTGCCAAGGCCGAGCCGGAAACATTCATGCGGATCGAGGAGCTGGAACTAGCGCCCACCACGACCATCCGTCTGAACACTGCTCCGGCGGCACAGCCGCCTGCTTGGCAGACGTTGGAGGAGCTTTCGACCGGACAGAAAGCGACCGCTGTGCTCCTGCTGCTGCTGCTCGAGTCGGATGCGCCGCTGATCGTGGACCAGCCCGAAGACGACCTCGACAACCGATTCATCACCGAGGGCGTCGTGCCGCGGATGCGTGACGAGAAGCAGCGGAGGCAGTTCATATTCTCGACCCACAACGCGAACATTCCAGTGCTCGGCGACGCAGAGCTGATCCTCGGGCTCTCAGCGGCCGGCGAAGCCGACGGCGGGCAAGCGCGGATTGCACCTGAACACATGGGGTCCATCGACTCGCCATCGGTCCGCGAGCTGGTTGAGGAGATCCTTGAGGGCGGTCGCGAGGCGTTCGAGACCAGGCGCCGTAAGTACGGGTTCTAGCCCATGAACAGGACGGAACTGCTCGAGCTCATTGCCAACCGTGAGAACTCGCGAGTCGAGTTCAAGCGCGACGACGTCCATCCGGACTCCCTCGCGAAGGAGATGTCCGCGTTGCTGAACCTGGAGGGAGGCGTGATTCTGCTCGGGGTTGAGGATGACGGACGGATTGCGGGTCTCACCAAGGGTCGTGAGGAGGCGGAGACTTGGGCAACTAACGTCGCACGGCAGAACCTGCAACCGGCCATCATACCCATCTGGAGCTCTGTGGCTGTGGATGATGAGAAGACCGTTGGCATCGTCGAACTCCCGGCCGACAGCCCGGGAAAGCCGTACAAGGCGAGACGCGGCAATTCGTGGGTGACGTTCATTCGCGTGGGCAGCACGTCACGAGAGGCGACGCGCGAGGAGGAGGGGCGGCTTTACCAAGCCGCTCGTTTGGTCCGGTACGAGATCAAGCCGGTGCCGGACACGGGATTCGAGAGCCTGGACGTCGATCGACTCGAGAACTACTTCCGGAACGTTTTGAAGCGATCTGTGCCGGATCGAGCCGACATCGCGGCCTGGAAACGGCTGCTGCTGAACTGCGATCTGCTGGTTGCCGCAGACGATGATGTCCGCGCATCAGTCGCTGGCCTTCTGCTCTTCGGTGAGAATCCGAACCGTCGTTTACCACAGGCGGGAGTGACAGCAGTTGCGTTCCCAGGGACTCAAAAGGAATTCAACATAATTGATGAAGAACGGATACGCGGGGCGCTGGTCTCTACCGTTTCCGTGCGCGGCCATGCTGACGAGAAGGGAGTGATCGACCGGGCCGTGGATTTTGCAGAGCGCAACATGGGCAGCGTCGCCTGGCTCGAAGGAGGTCGTCGGCGGCGGAAGAAGGCCTTCCCCCTGGACGCGGTGCGAGAAGCCGTGGTCAATGCTGTGGCACATCGAGACTACGCGCGGGAAGGGACGGACATCGAGTTGTCTCTTTACGCGGACCGACTAGAAGTCATTTCTCCCGGCCGGCTTCCGAACGGCGTCACGGTGGAGAAGATGAAAGCGGGAGTGGTGCGGGTCGCCCGCAATGAGCTGCTCAAGGAGATCCTCCGCGACTACGGCTACATAGAGCATTACGGAATGGGCGTTCGCAACCGGATCATCGGATCGATGCGTGCCCACAACGGAACCGAGCCCGATCTGGTCGAGGAAGAGGACCGCTTCATCGTTCGACTCTGGAAGGAACCACGACGACCATGAGCACCGAACGAAACAACGCTGGTGATTGCCCGCGCCTGATCGAAGTAGCTCTCCCCAGCCGCGAAGCCTCGGCTGAGAGCGTACTGGACGAGTCGTCGCGGCACGACCACATGTCGACGTTGCATCTGTGGTGGGCTCGGCGACCCCTCGCCGCGTCGCGCCCCGTGTGACTGGCCTCGCTGGGGCCCGATCCCGAAGGTCCGGGCTGTCCAGCCGACGTCCGGGCGGCCCTGGAGCGCGATCTCGAAACACGAGTGCCCGCGGAACCGAAGCACTGCCATCGCGGGCGCGCCGGCCGCCGCGACGAGGACCCATATCGGCCCTATGACAGCTTCCGGATATCGTACGGAACCGGCCTCTATTCCATAGCCAGGTGGTCGCCGTGATCCGTCCGGAAACGAATTCGACCGGTGGCCAGTTCCGCTAAGGTAGTGGTGGCCCTTCATGGCGGCCGGGAGGCCGTACAATGAGAGATGGAGGGAACTGGATGACGGCAAGACGTCGACCATGGACCGCTGAGCAGAGGCTGCGCATTCTACAGGAGGGCCGGCAGGCCGGAGCCACGGTGGCAGAGGTGTGCCGTCGGCACGGCATGGCCTGGCATGTTCTGTGCCTGGGAAGAAAGAGCGCGCCAGGGTGCGCTGGAGCACCTACGGCGCGTGGCGACTATCGGCGGGGTTCATGATCAACGAGCGCATCGCGGGCCTGCTACCCTGGCAGGTAATCGAGGTGCTAAGGTGGCGTGGGTTGCTGCGATCGAGCCCAGCCGCCTCGCCGCAAGCCCTGCGCCGTCCGGCACGTCCGACTGGACCGAATCGCGAGTGGCACCTGGATCTCATGTACGTCTGGATTTCCGATCGGTGGTTCTACCTGATCGAATTGATCGATGCGTACAGCCGCTACATCATTCACTGGAAGCTGGCTTTGACCCTGCAGGCAGAAGAGATCACCCTGGTGGTGCAGGAGGCCCTCGAGAAAGTAGAAGTGCGACTGGGTTCGAGCTTGCGTCTGGTGCGCGATGGGCAGCCAGTTCGTCAGCGGCGAATGGCGCAGCCTTCTAGGCGCGACCGGCATAGTAGACATTGCCACGCGGCGGCGGCATCCAGAATCGAACGGCGTGCTAGAGCGGTTGCACCGTACCCACCGCACGGAGGGCCCATTCGGCGCCGATCCTGGCTCCTACGAAGCGGCTGTTGCCCAGATGCAGCAGTACGCCTACTTCTACTGCCACCTGCGGCCGCACACGGCTTTGACCTATCTACCGCCAGCGGTGTGGCACTTCGGACGGCCCGAGGAGGCGTTGGCAGCCAGGGCGGACTTCATAGCAGAGGCGGCCGAGAAGCGG
>FWPV01006886.1_pt1 | contig 21230 bp, 12 predicted proteins | sample 2228371 | NCBI WGS metagenome assembly FWPV01 (sample SAMEA103939776, study PRJEB20133) | metagenome | reverse complement strand
GGTCGCCGCATTTCAGCGCCGGGGGAGGTTCGGGAAAGTGTACACGGAGGCTCTTGCTTCCGGAGGTGATGCGATACCGCGTGCGGGCGGTTCCCCGCGCGAAGTCATCTTCCTCGATGACCTCAACCTCCTCCTTCCATTCGCCTTCCTCCTCGATGAGTTCCCCCGCTTCGGACGAGAGGCGGAGCAAGCGCTCCCGCAACCCTCCCGGCAGGCGCAGCTCCAAAGCTGCTGCCGGGTCACTGGCGATCAACTCCTTCAGCCGCTCCCGCCTTTCTCGCAGCAAGCGCCCGGCAGAGCCTGCGTCCGCCGCCGTCTCAAGGGCGGAATGGATGGCGACCACCGCCTGCCTCGCGGGAAGTGCGCCGGCAGGCGGGCGCGCCACATCCGCCGCCCACAGCGGCAGGAGCGCAAGCACCCCCACCGAAGCGTTCCTGAAAACCACCGTGACTCCACCGAGCGTCATACCCATCTTTCGGCCGGCGCCGGACTTTTCTTTTTACCATCCGGCGCGCACCCTATGCTAGAATTCGGTCTTTCACGCTTCGATCGGAAAGCGCGAAATCCCGAATTCGTTGGATCTTGCATGCCGGACCGTTCCAGCAATGCCGTCTCGTTCAACGGCGCCCCCCTCTTGGGCGTCTTGAGCAGTTGGAACATCCGCTGCGGCATCGCTGAATACTGCCGCTATCTCGTTAGCGCCGTCCGCGCCGAAGGAGTCGAGATCGAAATCTTGAGCGACCGTTGCGAAGGCGCGGTTCGAGAAGACGAGCCGTTCGTGCGCCGCCCATGGGACAACACGGAAGGGACACTTCCGGATTTGGTTCGCGCTGTTACGGTGAGCAGGATCAGCAACTTGCTGGTTCAGTATCACCCCGGCTTTTATCCGCCGTTGGTATTGGGCAGGTTGTTAGACGAACTCGCCGGCGCAGGAATCCGGGTTTGGGTAGTCCACCACGCCACCTACCACGAGGATCTGCCAAAGATTGCTCCGTCTTTATCCCGCGCGGCGGGGAACCTGGTTCATAGCCAAGACGACATCCGGAGATTGAACGGCTACGGGGTGGAAAATGTGAGCCTCTTCCCCCATCCGATTTATGTGCCGCCGGATTTGCCCGATCCGGGCAGCGCCTCCCGAACCGGGGACGGCTTCTGCATCGGGGGGTTCGGCTTCCTGATGCCGCACAAAGGATTTTTGGAGCTGATCGCCGCCGCATACCTGCTCCGCCGCCACGTACCGAACCTGCGAGTCCGGATCCATGCGCCCGTCTACCCCCTGCCTGCTTCACAGAAGCTGCTCTCGCGCTGCCAGGCGTATATCCGGTACTTACAGTGTTCAGATATTGTGTCCTTCGATACCGCCTTCCGGGAAATAGATGAGCTCTTAGCTCAGCTCCAACAATGTGATCTGCTGGTTTTTCCGTACCAGTGTTCCCAGGAATCGGCGAGCGGCGCCGTCCGGATGGCTTTAGCGGCGCGGCGTCCTGTCCTGTGCACTCCCCTTCCGATCTTCGACGATATCAGCGCGATGGCGCACTACACCAAAGGCTTCGACGCCTTTGCGATTGCCGGCAAGATCCTGGAACTTTACCAGAACCGTAAGCTGTTGCACGAAAGGGACGCCGCCCGCGACCACTACCTGGCCACGCACAGCTTTGCCTGCCTCGCGCGTACGCTGCTTCGGAAAATCGACCTCAAACCGTCTGCTTCTCAAGTCCCGGTTGAAGCGGGCGCCACCGCCTGACCTCCAGCCGGCGAGCGAGGAGTGACTGAGCCAGGAAGCGCTTTGGCTGGCAACTCCACGTCGATCCCAATCACTTTTACTCCCACCCTTCCCGCTTCCTCGGAACCGAGCATCTGGCGGATCAACTGCTCTTTCTCGGGGCTGTCCCCGACCAGCGCCTGCATATCGACGGTATAAGCGCACTCGTCCGGCTCCCGGCGCAGGATCGTCCGGTAGAGATTCTCAACAAATTCCCGGCCGTCGAACTTGAGGAGATCCTTGAGGTCGAAGACAAAAACCGTATCGTCGGCAAAAACATCCGGTATGAGCGGCACGATCTCTCTTCCAGAACCCGCTTTTTTCGCGGCTGCCTCCAGCTCCGACAGCGCCGCGGTTTTTTCCATCTCCCCCCGTTCCACCTTGTCCGCCAGCCCATCGATCATCGCCGCGGAGGCGTTGCGCCCAAGCAGGCTCTCTGCCGCCCGGCTGACAAAATCCCGCGGCGATAAGCCAATCCAGTCCGATACGTTCGGCGCATGATGGTCCACCGAAGGATTCGGGGCGCGACCGAACAAAACGAATTCGCCGGAGCGCTCGAGTTCGACCCAATCCGCCGCAATCCGCACGGACTCCGGATCCGGACTTCTCACGAACCCGCCCGCATGGTTCAGAGCTTCCTGGCGAACGGCGAATCCGTGAAGGTCCAGTTTGGACAGCGCGCCCGCCGCCAGCTTGGCGATCACATCCTCGCGGCTCACGATGCCTTCAAGAGCGGCCTTCCAAACTCGCGCCGGCGCCCGCCCGGCTTCGAGAAATAGGAGCGTTTCGCCCCGCGCCAGAAAAGAGCCCGTATTCGCGGCGGCCGCGAGTCCGATCGGGCCGGTGTGAACGTAAGAACGGCTGGGGCATTGCCAGCTTCCTCCCCCGCTCCACGGTTCGCTGGCGCAATCCACGAGAATCAACTCGAAGCCTTCATCTACTCGAGCGTCGAGCTCCCGCAGCCAGCTTTCGAAAGGATTCCGCCCCCGGCGAAGGGCGACAATCGATGTCTGCGGGCGAGCCGCACTCCGCGAGCAAGAACGGAGAAAAATCCCCAGGTCCCTGCTAATGCGCTCCCAGGAATAGAGTTCGCAAACCAGGCGTCTCGCGTTCTTCGCCATCTCCGTGCGAATAGACGGTTGACGAAGCAACAGCTTGATCGAGCGAACAAAACTCCCCAGAGGCGCCTCCAAGAACGAGGGCGGGTACAAGTCCACGATGCCCCGCACCCCAATCTCGGTGCTCACCACCGGCAGACCAGCCGCCATGTAGTCGAACATCTTGATGTTGGTTCCAGAGCCGCCGGACATCGGGTTCAGCGCGATGTCGCAAGCCCGCAAATAATGCGCTTTGTCCTCATCAGACAAAACTCCGGTGATGCGCACGTTCTCTTGCTGCGCCGCGCGGCAGCGATCAGGCAAGCTATCGCCCACGCCGCCGGCGATGACAAACAGCACGCTCGGCAAAGCAGGCGCCAGTTCCTCCAGAATGAACTGCGCCGCTTCGGTGTTGAACTGATAACCGCTCCCCAGGAAAATAGCAGCCGACGGGTGAACGATGCCAAGCTGCTCCTTCTCCCGCGCCCGTTCAGCTTCCGACGGCGGCCGCAACTCCTCCGTGAACACTCCGTTCGGGCAGAGCTTGATCTTCCCGCATGGAATCCCGTAAAGCTCGTGAAAAAGCAGCCGGTCGTCCTGCGAACACGCCAGAATCCAATCGGCGGCTCGGCACACCTCCAGTTCCAGCCGGATGACCTCGTATGCGATTTCCGTCCCGAAGCCGCCGTCATCGAGCAGGCTCATCTTCAGAAGCCCCTCGCAGTTCTGCGCGTCGTAAATGAGCGCCTGCTTCGAGCGGTCCAAAGCGTCCGCCACCAACGGGTAAATCCACGGGTGGGAGAGGCAGACCACATCCGCCGTGAGGGCTTCGGCTACAGCCCGTTCGACGAAAGCGGGCGACAAGTGGGCCAGTTGGTGAAACGCCGAATCGATGATCACTTTGCCCCCGGCTCGCTCGCGCCACTTGTCTGCCTCCGAAAAGTGTTCCGCGCTAAGGGGCACGGTGATCTCCCGCAGCGTCGGCGTCAGCCACTGGTCCCGCGCGGGCTCCCCGGGCCAGTCATATGTTCCTACGTAAGTAGCGTGTATTCCGAGCGCATGGTACAGCCCCAGCAGCCGCAGCCTTCCTCCCCCCACCGCCGGGGTAATCGGCTGCATGTCGAGCACGCACACTCTTATCGGCGGTTTCATGTCAAAAACCAAGTGCGGCGAGCAGCCGGGCGCGCACGGCGTCCCAACGGATGTGGCGGATGCTCTCCGCGCCTTTCCTTCCCATTTCCTTCGCCATCTCGGGATTTTCCCACAGCCGCTGCAAACAGGCGCCCACCTCGGCGGGATCGGGATTCACCACGAATCCAGACACCCCGTGTTTCACCAGCCTCGCCGGCTCGCCCGAGTCCACGCAAGTAACCACCGGCTTGCCGCTCTGAAACGCCTCTAGCGTCACATACCCGAAATCTTCTCCAACGGGCGTAAATGGAGTGACGCGCGCATAGCTATACATCTCCACGACTTCCGCGTCGCTTACGTACCCAAGAAACCGGATGCGCGGATCTCCGCCAGCCAGTTCCTTGAAATACGCCCCGTCTTCGCCTGTGCCGGCGATCAGCAATTCCATAGGGGCGCTCACATGCCGCATCGCCCGGATGACCAAGTCAAGGCGCTTCCAGCGGTGCAGCCGGCTTGGAACGAAAGCGTAGCCACGGTCGCCAGCCTGAAACCGGAACCAGTCATGCTCGAGAGGCGGATGCAGCACCGTGGAAGAAACAGCGGTGTACTTGCGTAAGCGCTCGCCTGTTTCTTGTCCATTGACAAAGACCTCTCGCACGTGAGGATGGCTGAGGGCTATGGTGTCCGCCTTAATGATGAACTCTCTTTGCTCCAACAGTTCTTTGGTTGGCGAGGGAAACTCCCGCTCGAACATGTCATAGAACACCCGGATCGTGTGGAGAAGCCAGCAGATGTGGTTCGGGTGCCGCACCATGTAGCTTGGCCCCTTTGTCGATATCACCCCGTCATACGAACTCAAGTCGAGCTCATAAAACCGCAAGTATGCTTCCAGAATTGACTCGAAGGTGGATTCATCGCTCTCTACTTCGACATGATCAGCCACAACCCCGCGCATATTGAGCGCCCTCACCAAGCCACGGTAATGGCGCTCAGCGCCGCCTACTTCTCCGCGGGAGGATACCGGAGTCACAACGGCGATCCTGATGTTCTTCATGCTTTCCAGGCGATTACGCCGTAATCTTGCGGACCATAAAGGAGAGCGGCGAGTTCGCCGGGAAGCCCCGCAGCCGCGGGATGCGCCTCCTCCGGCGGCGGATGCAGCAGTTTGATTTCGGCGTTGACGAATCCACGCGCCTCCACCACGAACCGCAGCAGCGGAGGCGGGATGGGGTTACGATGCGTGGGGTCCATGTAGAAATTACAGCTCCCAACGATGAGATTTTGGGGGTTTGGCGTTTCAATAATCAAGAGGCCTCCCGGGCGCAGGACCCGCAGCGCTTCGTCCAGCAGCGCCAGGACCGACTCGTGAGGCAAGTGCTCCACCACATGAAACGCCGTCACCGCCGCATACTGCGACGCTTTCGCGTTCCTCAAGAACTCAATCCCATCCGCCTGTTCCACATCCAGACCGAGTTCCCGGCACCGCTCCACCATCACGGGGTTGATGTCCACGCCCTTCGCGCTGTAACCGCTCTCGGCAAGAATTTCGAGAAACTCGCCCCTGCCGCAACCCACGTCCAGCACCGGATACTGCCCCTTCCGGCAAGGCGCCTTAGCGAGATAGGGCAGATAAACCGTCTGCCGGCGCTTGATATCTTCCCTCGTCCCGCGGAAAACGTCCTCGAACTCGACGTACATGGCCGCATCAAGCCGTTCGAGCCGCTTCGCCACAGTTTGAAGCTGCTCCTGAGCCAGCGGCGCCGGCAGCCGTTTCCGGACTTCTTCCAGAATCAGCCCCAGGCGCCGTTCAAGGTCCAAAATGCGGAGCTTGTGGGAGTGAATGCCCGCCAGCGCGTTCTGGCAGCGTTCAGAAAGCTGAGCCAGCCGGGCGGCGGCTTCCTCGCGCGCTGCCGCAGTCGCAGCAGCCACTTCTTCGAGAGCGGACGCGTCAGCCTTGCTTGCTTCGAGATTCGCCACTTGCTCTTGGCTCGCTTTCTCAACTTCAAGCCGGGCCAGTGCTTCCGCATCGGCTTTGCCTGCCAGCGCCGCCTCGACTGCCTGCCGGTCCGCCTTCTCGTCAGCCAGCCTGTGTACTTCTTCCACATCCGCCTTCTTCGCCAGCGCGGCTTCCACTTCGTAACGGTCCGCCTTGCGCGCCTCGAAGCTAGCGAGCTGCTCCAGGTTCGCTTTATCAACCTCCAGCCTGTGGACAGCTTCCACGTCAGCCTTCTTCGCCAGCGCAGCCTCAACCTCTTCCCGATCCGCCTTGCGCGCCTCTAAACTGGCAATCTGCCTCAGGTTCGCTTTCTCCACAGCAAGCTGGTAGACAACCTCCGCCTCAGCCTTCTTTGCAAGCGCGGCTTCCATCTCCTGCCGGTCTGCCTTTTCCGCCAGCACGGCTTCCGTCCATTCAAAGTCCGCTTTCTTCGCTAAGGCAGCCTCCAGTTCCTCCCGCGCGGGCTTCTTCTCCAATGCGGCTTCCACTTCGTCCCGGTCCGCCTTTTTCGCCAGCGCAGCCTCAACTTCTTCCCGGGCAGCCTTCCTTTCTAGCTCGGCCTGCACTTCGCCCCGGTCCGCTTTCTTCGCCAGTGCAGCCTCAACTTCCTCCCAAGCAGCCTTCCCCTCTAGTGCGGCCTGCACTTCGCCCCGGTCCGCTTTTCTCTCCTCGAAGCTTGCCAGTTGTTCCAGGTTGGCTTTGTCCGCCAATAAGGAATGGAGCTCAGCCCGGTCCACCCTCGCTTGGATTGCCTCCTGAACTTCCGTTCTGTCCGCCTTGCTAGCCAGCGCCTCATAGAACTGCTGGTACCCGACCTTGCCCTCCAGCAGCGGCAGGGCGATGCATTCCGGCGGCTCCGCCTTGGTTTCGGCCGCGATGGCCACCCTGTCGAGCCGGCTTCCGACTGCGGCTACCTGCGCATCGAGCGAGTCGAGCCGCATGCCCACGCTACGGTCGACTCTGGTCCTTTCCGTCTCGCCAGCGGCCCTTCGCCGCTCGGCAACCCGGAACTGCCGGGCCAGTTCCGGCAAGTAAGCAAGGCAAGCCGCAATCTCAACCACCCGCCCAATCACGGGAAAACCAGCCAGGTGCCTCCGGATCCACGTCCCTCCGAGACCGGTGACTCGCACGCCCCGCTCTCTCGCTTCTTCCGAGCGGCTCATGTCAAAGATCAAATCCGCTGCGAGATGGCCGGCCCGCAGTCTGCCGTCCAAATCCGCCGCTCCTTGCGGGTCAGGGTCGCGTTTGAGCAAAGCCCGGTAAAGATGCGGAATCAGGATCTGCTCCGGGACATCCACAAGCTCCCGGAGAGTGTATTCCTTCTTGCTTACATCCACCGGCGCCAGCCTGAGCGCTCCATCCGCGCCCGGACGCTCCGGGAGCCCCGCCACGATCACCCCCGCCAGCTTAGCTTCCGGCGTGCGGCTGATCTCGTACACCAGTTCCAGGGGAGTGGTCCTCTTCTCCTCCAGCGCCTCCAAATGCCCGACCAGCGCCGCCTTCGCCGGGTCTCTCTTGAGCAGGCACCGGTAGATGTGCGTGACAAAGGATGCCCCGGAATAGATCAGCAAATCTTCGAGGCTGTATATCTTCCGGCTTCTATCAATCGGCGGAACTGAAGCGTCCAGAGCCGGCGATCCAAAGCGGGCTTGTTCGGAAGGCTTCAATAACTCGAAAATCACGCGCCCCTTATCACGCGCTTCAGCCGACGAGTGGAACTCCCTGGCCAGATCCGCGCGAGTCGTAGCGGCAAGATGCCCCAACGCAGCCGCAAGTTCTTGCTCTGAGGGATCCCGCATCAGGACCCGCTGATACAAGCTGCGGACATACGAGCGGTCGTCGTCCGTCGCCAGTTCCGCCAGCCGGACAACGCCGCCCTGAGCTCCGTTCCCATCGCGGCTAGCGGGGGCGGCGGGGTTTCGCCTCGCCGCCAGACGGCGCCGGATTTCGTCCGCAATTTCAGCCACCGATTTGAACTCACTCCAATGGCTTGGCATTTCTCCACCATCTTACGCAAAAGCGACGAGCAGCCCGAGGCCGCCGCCCACGAACCCTCGTCCACCCGTTCGCCTCACCTGCGCGATAATCAGTCTTGCGGCGATAGGAGAGACCGCTTGACACCACCCTCCTCAGCGGCGGAGTTGCGCGCCTACTATGACAGCATCTACGAGAAGAATGGCCAAGCGTGGTTTGATTTTGAAGCCATCATTCAGAGCGCCTATGAAGCGCTGCTGAAACCGGGCGACATCGCCATCGACGGAGGCGCCCATTTGGGCGCGCACACCATTCCGATGGCGCGCAAAGTCGCCCCGGAAGGAAGGGTGTACGCGTTCGAAGCGGTGCATGAACTGGTTAAAGCGTTCCGCGAACGCATCCGCTCGGAGTGCCCCGAGTTGACCGGCGTGATTCAGCTTCACGAAATCGCTCTTTCGGACCACCGCGGCATAGAGGAGTTTCTCGTAGCGGCGAATCCTGCTTACAGCGGATTGCGCGAACGCCTTTACCCGCACGAAATGCCTCTCGACCGGCGGAAAGTCCTGGTTGACACGCTCGACCACCTAGTGCCTTATTCCCCCGTGCGCTTCATCAAGCTGGATCTGGAAGGCGGCGAATTCCACGCTCTAAAGGGCGCCCGGGGCATCTTAGAGCGCGAGCGCCCGGCTCTAGTTTTCGAGTACGACCGCTTTAACACCCCGCGTTTCTACAACTACGAGCACGAGGACCTGTTGCGCTTTTTCTCCAGCATGAACTACCAAATCCTGGACATAACCGGGATCCCATTCGAAAATCCAGAGCTGTGGCAAGCAGCGACGTTGTGGTACTACTTTGCTCTTCCGCGGGAGACAGACCTCGCCAGCGCCCTCCAGCAGGTTCTCCAGGCATGCATAGGTTCCTAAGCCCCATCGAATTGTTGCAAGTCCGCCTCCATGCGATAATCTGGCCGTGGGATTGATAACTACCGCGGACGATCTTCGCGCGTGCTTCCGGCTGCTTCTGGGACGGGAACTTAACGAGGCGGAATACGAGTGGCACAAATGGCGCATCGGCCAGCCGCTTTCGGCTCTGGTCGATAGCGTCATGGGTAGTGAGGAATTCGCCTCCCTACACCGTCAGAAAAACCGTGGCGATATCTCCGTAGCCCAGTGCGACGGCTGGCTGATGTATGCCTCCCCGAACGATGTATACGGAGGGAAAGGCATCCTGCGCAACGGCAAGTATGAACCTCACGTAAGTTCCGTATTTCGCAGCCGCCTGCGTCCAGGCTTTCAAGTTCTGGACATCGGCGCAAACATCGGGTATTACAGTCTCCTCGCCGCAACAGTGGTGGGACCTAGCGGCAACGTGATCGCCGTGGAGCCAAATCCCCGCAACGTCCGCATGCTGCTCGCCAGCGCCAGGCTGAATCATTTTGAAAATCTCCAGGTCTTACAAATCGCGGCGGGGCGCGAGTGGGGGGTGTTGGTTTTTTACACTGACGGGTCCCAAGGCTCCGTGCGCAAGCCGGTGGACGGGGACGCAATTCTGGAGGCCGAAACGGCAGGCGCCGCCCGCTTAGACGACATCCTGAAGGGCCGCCGCATCGACGTCATCAAGATCGACGTCGAGGGCTATGAGCACGAAGCCTTGGAGGGCTGTCTGGAAACCATTCGCGCCCACCGTCCGCTCATTTTCAGCGAGTTTCAACCCGCCTCATTTGTGGGTTCTCCGGAGGAGTATTTGCGGTTTCTTGAAAATGAGGGCTACCGGTTTTCCATTCTTCGAGAAGAGGGTCCTGCGTTCTGCACACGCGCCGCGGTGATGGAACACTGCGCCGCCTCGGGTTCAGACCACATCGATCTGCTTCTCGAACCCTGCTTCTAGTTCGCGGCCTGTCGCGCAACCGGCTGATCAGCAGCCGTCACCAAGCTCCCACAACGGCGGATTGGCCGGGAGCGCCGAAGTAAAACAGCTTGTCGACGGACAGCCCGTCCCATGCCAAGTTACCGTTGAAATCGATCACCCACAACCCGTCTTTGTACACACCGATCTTCGTTGTCCCGGAAGCATTCCAGTCGCCAAGCACAGCATACTGCCCGGGAGCGCCGAAGTACAACAGCGCATCGACACCCAGACCGTCCCAGGCATAGTTGCCGTTCAGGTCCAGTACCCACAACCCGTCCTGATATACGCCGATCTTCGAAGATCCGGACCCGTTCCAGTCTCCCACCACCGGGGTTTGCCCCGGCGCCCCGAAGTACAACAGTTTATCCACCGAGAGCCCATCCCACGCATAGTTGCCGTTGTAGTCCAGGATCCAGAGTCCATCCTGATAAACGCCTATCTTCGTGGACCCTGAGCCGTTCCAGTCTCCAATCACCGGCGTTTGCCCCGCCGAGCCAAAATAGACAAACTTGTCGATCCCGGAATCCCATTGGAAGTTTCCGTTGTAATCGAGAATCCAGGTCCCATCCTTATACACTCCCACTTTGGTGCTCCCTGATCCGTTCCAGTCCCCCACCACCGGGGCGAAACCCGGACTTCCGAAGTAGACGATCTTGTCGACCGGTGGGCCTTCCCAGACCCCGTTCCCGTTGTAATCCAGCAGCCATTCGCCGTCATTGTAAACGCCGATCTTGATCCTGCCGTCGCCGTTCCAGTCGCCGAACACCAACACTTCGCCCGGAGCTCCGGAGCCCCAGAAAATGAAGGAGTCCGGGGGCGCGCCGTCCCAGCCGAAATTCCCGTTGGCGTCCAAAATCGCGTATCCCGCCCCCCTCACGCCGATCTTGTCCGCCTGCCTCGCGATCGCCGCCGGATCGCCCGCCGTGTTGTTCGCCGCGTTGAGATCGCTGGCGTTCGACACCGTGGCTACGTTCGTCCTCCCGGGATACGCCAGGGAATTAAACCTCACGGTAAGGTTGATCACGCTTGCGCCGGACGGGAGAATGGAGTTCGAACTCGTGCATGTCACCGTTTGCCCCACCGCCGAGCAAGACCACCCGGCGCCCGTAGCGGAGACGTAGATCATACCCGGCGGCAAGACGTCGGTCACCGTGATCACCCCACTTGTCGCCGTCTGCCCGGCGTTGGTCACCGTGAGCGTGTATACGCCGTTTTCGCCCGTGCGCAGCGTTCCGCTATGGGTTTTGGTCAGAGCCAAGTCGGGCGAACCCGCCGGGACAACGGCTTGGGAGGTTGTCCGAGCCAGAACCCGCCCGTCGCCCGTCTGACCGCTCGTATTATCGCCCCAACTCCAAACCGTGCCGCCGTTTGTTAGCGCCAGGCTCCGCGACTTGCCTCCCCGAACCGCCGATGCGCCGCTCAGCCAACCTACCGGAACAGGCGTAGTGCGCTGGGATACCGTGCCGTCACCCACTTGTCCATTTACGTTGTCGCCCCATGCCCACACCGTGCCGTTGGCGCGAACCGCAAGACTATGCGCTCCTCCCGCCCCGATCGCCACGACGCCCTTCACCCCGCCGACCAACACCGGCGTGCTCCGGGAGATCAGCGTACCGTCGCCCAACTGCCCGCTGCTGTTAAGTCCCCACGCCCAAACCGAGCCGTCGCTTTTTAACGCCAAACTGTGGTCGCCGCCCGCAGCGATCGCGATTACCTGCGTCAGCCCGCTTACCTGCACCGGTGTCGACTGGTTCGACGTGCCGCCATTGCCCAATTGTCCGCGCGCGTTGTACCCCCACGCCCATACCGTTCCATCGTTCTTCAACGCCAAGCTGTGGTTGTCGCCTGCTGCGATTGCCGTCACGTTCGACAAACCCGTCACGGTCACCGGCGTGTTCCTTTGTATGTTGGTTCCGTCTCCCAGTTGCCCGTACGCGTTCCAGCCCCACGCGACGACGGTTCCGTCGCTTTTGAGAGCCAAGCTGTGGTACGAGCCGGCAGCCACCGCCGTCGCCCCCGTCAAGCCCGAGACCTGCACCACGTTCAGCCGTTGCGCTGTCGAACCGTCGCCAAGCTGCCCGGCGCCGTTGGCGCCCCAAGCCCAGACGGTAGAGTCGTTCTTGCACGCCAAGCTGTGCAGCCCCCCCGCCGCCACCGCCGTAGCGTTGCTCATTGCGGAAACCTGAACCGGGACGCTGCGGCTGGCGACCGTGCCATCTCCTAGTTGTCCCAAGGTGTTAGAGCCCCACGCCCATACCGTTCCGTCAGCCTTCACCGCCAGGCTATGGAACCAGCCGCCGGAAATTCCCGCCACGCTCGTAAGTCCCGCCACCTGAGCCGGCGCCACCCGAGCCAGCGTAACGCCGTCCGCCAGTTGCCCTTCCGCATTGCCGCCCCAGGATGCAATGCTGCCGTCGCTCTTCAGGGCCAAGCTATGGGTGGCGCCTCCCGCCACAGCTACCACCCCGGTCAATCCGGTAGCTTGAACCGGAGCGTTGCGAGTCGTAGTCGTGCCGTCTCCGAGCTGCCCGGAGGAGCCCTGTCCCCAAGCCCAGACTGTGCCATCGCTTTTCGCCGCCAAGCTGTGGTACGACCCGGCTTGAATCGCCGCGGCGTTGGCAAGACCGGTCACCTGAACCGGCAGATTCCTCGAATTCCATGTGCCGTCGCCGAGGCTGCCCACGTTGTTGTAGCCCCATGCCCACACCGTCCCGTCACTCTTGAGAGCCAAACTGTGGAATAACCCCGCAGCCACTGCCGTCGCGCCCGTCAGACTGGAAACCTGAACCGGGGTGCTGCGGAGCGTATTGGTTCCGTCGCCGAGCTGCCCGAATGTGTTGGAGCCCCAAGCCCACACTGTGCCGTCGCTCTTCACTGCCAGGCTGTGAATGTCGCCCGCGGCGATTCCTATCACATTCGTGAGACCAACGGTTTGCACCGGGGTCGTTCGGGTAACCGACCCGCCGTCGCCGAGCTGAGAAGCATTATTGCGCCCAAACGCCCACACCGTGCCGTCGTTTCTCAACACCAGCGTATGATTCTCCCCGCAAGCCACCGCCACGGCGCCCGTGAAACCGGAAACTTGAACGGGCGACTTCTTGGACACCAGCGTGCCGTCGCCCAGTTGCCCGTAAGTGTTGTCCCCCCATGTCCAAACCGTCCCGTCGCTTCTCACCGCCGCGCTATGGGAACCTCCGGCTGCGGCGGCGATGACCCCCGATAACCCCGGCACCTGCACCGGGACGGCGCGATGGATCGTCGTGCCGTCACCCAACTGGCCAAATGTGTTCGCCCCCCAAGCCCATAGCGTGCCGTCCGCCCTCACTTGGAGACTATGTCCGCTCCGCGCCGCGACAGCGCCCCACGAAGGGGGCGAACCCGCGCCCGCCACCCCGGCGCACGCCGCGCCCGCAATCCATACTGCCGCTCCAAATCCTCCCAAGCGCCTCATGACGCCGGTACCCAAAATTGGTCGTCCTCCTATTCAGCCAGCGGCTACCCGCTTCTCTCCATTCTGCTATAAATCCAACTCGCCTCAAATTGCGTGACCGACCGGATCGGAGTAGAAGATTGACCTTACCATCACCCAGGCGCGGAACTCATATTCGCTCTTTATTCTCTTGTAGATGCCGGTTCGTTTTCGGATCGCCGGAATTCTAAATGGGAAACTTTCACCCCACCGCCTCGGCGACGTGCCGGACCGGAAGTGGTTTCATTCGAGCTCAATGACTACCGCTCGCTCGGCAGCTCGCAGGCGCCTCCCGGCTCTCCGGGAGGCTGCTAGAGTACGGCGAGAAAAAGGGAGCATGCGGGGATTGCTAGCGTAACCGGCAGGTTCCCTTCCTTGGTTCAGAAATTAGAACGCCAATTTCAACGCCAGCTGGCCAATGCGAGGGTCGGCTGCGCCGCGAATCGTACCAAAGCCCGCCGAGTTCAGGGAACTGGTGGGCGAACTTGGGTTGGTATGGTTCAGCAGGTTAAAGAACTCGGCACGGAGTTGTACCCGCAAACGCTCTCCCCACCGGATGCTTTTCATGAATCCCACGTCCCAGTTGAACAGACCCATTGCGCGCAGGCTTGACTTTCCCATGCTGCCGAAAGAGCCTAAGTCCGGCAGCGCAAATGAGCTGCGAACGAGGTAGTCGATGCAAGGCGCCGTGTTGCCGCACGCTCCCGGACCGTATGGCGGTCCAACCAGATTTACGCGGTCGAGGCCGGTCCCGGTGCCCGAACGGTCCTGGCCGGCGAGAACCGTGATTGGCATCCCTGTTGCGGCCCTCATGATTCCGCTCGTCTCCCATCCACCCGCTAAGAACCGTAGCACAGCTCCCAATCCGCTCGGTCCGGGCAGCTTCCAAACATACGAGGCGACAAAGTGGTGGGAACGGTCGAAATCAGCCAGCCCCCGGTCGAAGCGGCGAAAACCTTCCGTCCACCAAGGCTTGGTCGTGCTACGGAAGAACCCCGAAACTCCTTGATTGATCGGCAAGTCGTTGATGGATTTAGAAAACGTGTAATTCGCTAGCAGGGTGAACCGGCTCGTCATGCGCTTTTCGACCGAAATCTGAAGCGAGTTATAGCTCGAGTTCACCGCCATGCTGTTCATATAGATATTCGTAAACCCCTGAAAGGGACGCCGCTGGTCGACCGAGAGCCGAGAGCCCGCGAGATAGACGGCAGGATTGAGATCGATGGTCATTCCGATGTGACTGCCGTGAGAGCCAATGTAGCCCACGCGAAGAAGCCAACTTGACGATATCAACCGTTCTATCAGCAGGTTCCAGTTATACAGCAGCGGCGCCGTGTACTTAGAGTAGGGGTCAAACGTCTTGGCTAAAGTAGGCGGAGGAAACGCGGCATCCGCGAGGGGACGTTTGGGTGTGGGGAATGGCGACGCTTGCCCGCCGTAAGGATCGCTAAAAGGCCCGGGCGGAGGCGTTAGCTGAACTTGCGTGCTAAATGGAGTAATCGTGAACCCGGTAAACATAACGCCCACCTGCCTGGAATCATAAAACAAGCCGCCCCCTCCCCGGACGCTGAGCTTCCCTGTGCCCAGGACATCCCAGGCAAATCCCACTCGCGGCGCGAGGTTGTTCAAGTCCGGCGACGCCCCGTTCCGCGGGAATCCTTCATCGCCCGGAAAGAAGAGGCCGGGAGGCGCATTCTGGAACACTTTGGAACGTACATTCCGGGCGTAAGCGTCGGGGCGAAACTGCTCAATGATTCCGTCGACCTCCCTCCAGAGAGTCACGGGCTCGTAACGTAACCCTAGACTCAGGCTCAGGCGCCGTGTGGCCCGGATGTTGTCCTGAGCGTATAAGGCGTAAAACATCGCCCGGTGATTCGTTTGCTGACCGTTGCCTTGCTTGAATTGGCGGATGCTTCCCAGCAAGAAGTCCGAGAGCCCGGCTCCGCTCGCATCGCCACTGAACGTGAACTGGCCCAACCGCATGGTGTCATTTTCGACGCCTTGACGGCTGTGCTGCACTAAGCCGCCAAACGAAAAGTTGTGCCGCCCGGCAACCCAGCGAAGATCTTCCTTAAATGATGCGAAAGAGCGGGCAAACAAAGCCCTGGGGTTGTCACCGATGGTGAAATAGCCTTGAACCGCGATGCTCTCGAGACCCTTTGCCGGGGGCTGATAGATTTTGACGCCGAAATCATTCAAGTTCGGCACGCCTTCCACGGGGCCGCGCACGGAATGGACCCGGCCAAACGTAAAACGCAAATCGTTCAATAGATCCGGCCGAAATATGTGCGTATGCTGAACAAGCATATTCTGCGAGACAATGACCGACTGGTTGCGGTACGCGATGAGATTGTTCGGATTGAAATTGCCGGCATTCACAAAGCGGTCATAATAGTAGCGGCCCGTAAGGCGGTGGTTACCGGAAAGCGCGTGGTCGCCTCGCACCAAGAATTCGTTGAAATCCTGCCGTTGTGGCAGGGCATAAAAGATCAAGCCCTTCCCGGTGGCCGGAGGCAAGCCTTTGGCAAGGCTCAACGCTGCGCGGTCGAACCGCGAAACCGGGATCTGGTTGCCAGCGAATGGCGTCCTGCCGATGGGATCAACCAACTGGACCGATCTGCCCAGAGGGTTGTCCGGATGGTTTCGATCCAGGAGTGCGCGAAAGTCGCCAGCGAGATTGGCCTGGGTGGGGACAAAGGCGTTGGGATTCTGCGAACTGTTGCGCAGTTTCGTGCCTTGGTAGCCGGCGAAAAAGAAAGTGCGGTCCTTACCTTGGTAAACCCGGGGGATCGTCAGAGGGCCTCCGGCTGTCCCGCCGTATTGGCTACGCTTCAGGGGGTCGCGCGCGGGAGCAAAGTAATTTCTAGCGTTAAACACGGAGTTGCGCGCAAATCCAAAAGCGCCGCCTTGGTACCGGTTTGTTCCCGACTTTGTGATCACGTTCACGACGCCGCCTGCATTCAGACCATGCTCAGCGCTATAGTTGCTGGTCTGCACGCTGAATTCTTGCAGCGCGTCTGGAAACGGGAAGGGCTGGTTCGCGTTGCTATACTCATCCGTGTTATTCCCGCCGTCCATCTGGAAGCTGACCTGACCCTGGCGAGAACCGTTCATTGACACGACGACAGCCCCCGGCATGGTTTTGGCGCTGCCTTGGTCGACCCCACCCGATGGAGCGGCTGTGACGCCTGCCACTAACGTCATTAGCTCCGCGGCGTTGCGGCCGTTCAGCGGAAGCTCGAGCATGCGGTCCTGGTCGACGACCTGGCGCATGGTGGCTGTGTCGGTATCCACTTGGACAGCTGTGGCTTCGACCCGCACGGTTTCCGATGCGATGCCAATCTCGACCCGCAACCTCAAAGGTAGTGTCTGGTCTGCTTGAAGTTGCAGTCCGCTCAGCCGTAACAGCCTGAAACCCGGAGCCTCGACTTTCACCGAGTAAGATCCCGGTCTCAGAGAGGGAACGGCAAAATAGCCTTCCGTGCTTGAACGAGCCTCACGCCGCAGCTGCGTGGATTCCTCAGTGACAACGACGCCGGCGCCCGCCACGGCAGCGCCCGAGGGATCGGTGACCGTGCCGGTAATCGTTCCAAGACCTTGAGAGTGCGCGAGCGCGGCGGCGCAGAATGTGAGAAGCACAACTTTTCGACTTAGACGCGCCATCATGGGCTTTCCTCCTACGCCCGGACTTTACCACGTTCGCCTAGGAATGTCAATTGGTATTATGGCATGCCAGATGACGCCGAAAAGCTCAGTCGGGGGGCAGCGCCTTGTAACATTCGCGGCGCGCAATCAATAGATGGCGTTCCATAGCGGCGCGGGCCAACTGGATGTCCCGAGCCCGAACGTGGCCCATGATCTCGATGTGGAACTCCAAGGCGCGCGCCCTAGTGTGGGGATCGGAGAAAGCTTCGATCCGCGAGCGCACCAAACAGGCGTTGAGCGATTGGAGAAACACCGGGAATAACCGGTTGTGGGTAGCCTCTGCCAAGGCTATATGGAACTTGGCGTCCGACTCCGCGTACTCGATGGGGCTTAGCCCCCGGCGGGATAGGGTGTGAATCGTCTGCTCTACGGTGTCCAAGTCTTTGTTGTCAGCGCGCTCGGCGGCTAATCCGGCAATCCGCACCTCGAGTTCGGCGCGAACTTCGTGCACCTCTTGCGCCGTCAAACTTCCGGTTTGGAGCAGCAGAATCAGCGGCTCGCTCACCACTTCGACGCCGGGGGTGTTCACAAAAATCCCGGATCCCGTGCGCACGTCAATCAGTCTCTTCGAGCTCAGCAGCCGCACCGCCTCCCGCACAACCGTCCGGCTGACGCCAATCATTTCGGCGAGCTTTCTCTCAGGCGGCAGTCGATCGCCGGGGCGGAAACCTCCTTGCAAAATGACCCTCTCTAGCTGCTCGGCCGCCCGTTCGGTGAGGCTTTTTTCCCGAGTGACTGGAGTCAACATTCGCACCCCCATATTCAAGTTTAACGCATGGCTAACGGTCAGTCTTTCAAAATTGGTAATACCAATATAAATCCGTAGGTTTAGACTGATCCATAATATCACTGTACGCAATCACTTATAGCTATCTTAAACCTGTGTGACAGCGATTTGACGCAAGCTGTGGGCGTCTGATAAGATCCGGTTGCGTATGGCTGCGCACAGGATCGCATCACATAACCGCCGCACGTTTCTTCTATTCGCTACGTCCTTAAAACCGACCGCTATCGCACTGCATCCTCTCGCTGCGGAACCCGCCTCCGGCGCCAGAGGCCCACTCAAGGTCGGAAGGTTGGAATACGTACGCCTCGAAGGACATCGCTCTGCTGCGGTTGGCGTCAACCGGCAACCCATGGTGATGCCAAGCGACGCGTATCGAGGACCGCGGCAGGGGGATTTCCGGGATACGCAGCCTTCGCAACTAAGGCGGCTTCCCATCGCTTACAACTATCTACGGATCATATCAGACGGAGGGTTGGAAGGCGTCTATGGGCCGGTCGATGAAGACGCGCTGTTTGTAATCGACCGGCTGTTGAAAGACTTGGTGACCGGCCGGGACGCACTGCCGTTTCATCGAATTTGGGATCAGCTCTACCTCACTCGTGGACTCTCGCGGCCCGGATATTCCACCATGGCAGCGATCAGCGCCCTAGATAACGCCCTCTGGGATCTGCGGGGCAAGTACTACGGACTTCCCGTTTGCGCCTTGCTTGGAGGGCCAACGCGCGAGTGGATCGAGCCTTACGCTAGCTGCAAGAATTACTCTCAACATCCGGGCGATATCCAGACCCACATCAGCGAACTCAAGCAGTCCGGCTTTCGAAAATTCAAGTATCACTTCAGTTACGGCCCTTCCCACGGCCGGGAAGGGCTCCGAAAGAACGTCGAACTCGTCCGCAATTTGCGGCAAGCGGCCGGCGAGGACTGCGAAATCATGTTCGACGCTTATATGAGCTGGAACCTCGGCTACGCCCTGGCTTGGGCCAAGCAGGCTGAGCCGTATTCCCCGCATTTTGTCGAAGAGTGCTTCCCGCGCGACCGCGTCGAGGACTACGTGCGGCTGCGACGGAGCACTTTCATTCCGGTGGCAACGGGGGAGCACTTGTACGGTAGGCAGGACGTTCTGCCTTATCTCAGCGCGGGCGCGGTGGACATTTTGCAGTGCGACCCCGAGTGGTGCGGAGGCGTCACGGAGTTGGTGCGGATAGCCGCGATGGCCGCCCCTTATGGGGTCAAGCTCGCGCCTCACGGCCAGAACCTTCACGCGGCGCTTCACGTCGCGGTCAGCCAACCGCCTGACCTCTGCCCCACGTTTGAGTACCTGGTCGCCTACATGCGCTACCGGCACCATTTCGAGAAGGCGCCGCCCAAGCCAGTGAACGGGAAATTCGCCGCGCCCCAATCGCCCGGCTTCGGAATCGCGTTGGATCCAGCAAAAATCGAAAGGCAAACGTTACTCTCATGGAAATAGGAAAGGTGATGCATCGGGGAGGGGACTTAACCAGACGGCGGCTGATCACTGGAGCGCTAGGCGCGGGAGCGGCCGGCGCAGCCACGGCCAGCCGGTTTCGCGGATACTTCCCAATTCTTCAAACGCCGTTCGACAACCGAAACCGTATTGACTTGGACATCATCGAGCGTGAGGTGGAATTCTGTGTCCGGGCCGGCGCCGATGGCGTTGTCTGGCCGCAACTGTTAAGCGAGTTCTATGAACTTACGGAGGAAGAACGGATTGAAACGGCGGAGGTGATTCTAAGGAAGGCCAAAGGGCGCGTCCCGGCGATCATCGGGGTGCAGGCGCCTGGAGTGGGCGCCGCCGTAAAATTGGCCGCGCATGCCGCCGAACACGGCGCTACGGCGGTGATCGCCCTCCCACCTTACGACCGGAAGTTATCCCTGGACGAAGTCCGCGCTTATTACCTTGAGATCGCGGGAGCATGTAAGCTGCCGGTCTTTGTGCAAAACACCGGAGGCAAGTGGGGTCCCGCATTGCCGCCTGATTTCGTCGTGGATCTCGCGCGGGAGAATTCGCAGTTCGGCCACGTCAAAGAAGAGGCCCCGCAAATCCTCCCGCGCTTTCATCACTACGCGGCCTCGGGAGCGATGAAGACCATCTTCTCCGGAACGGGCGGCAAGTACGCCATGGTTGAACTCGCGCATGGAACAACCGGCGCCATGGGTCCGGCTAGCCTTCCGGATGTGGTGGCCCAAATTTACCGCCTACACCGCGAGGGCAAGAGGGAGGAAGCGAGGGCGATCTACTTGCTCCTCTTGCCGGTGATGGTCTTGGAGTCGCTTTACGGCGGCGTCGGTCTCGCAAAGGAGATCCTTGTCCGGCGCGGTGTGTTCAGGACGTCGCAGCAGCGTAAACCGGACCGCGCCGGCGAGAAGATCCTCAGTCCGGGGGACCAGGAATTGCGGGCGTGCCTGAAGCAGCTCGAGCGTTACTTCCGGGCGTGAGGGGGGCTCCACCAGAAAATAACGACGGTGCCTGTTGCCCCAAACCCTATTCTCCTTTTGTTCTCCTCTAACGGAAACCACAGTTCCAATCTGTTTCGGATTAAAGTCGTTGCAACTCCCCCGCCGATGTGGTGTTTATCAGGACGTAACCTGATCTGAAGAGGCCAACATAATGATCCTCGACGCTGAACTATTGAACGCCATCGCCAAAGCCCCGGTAAAGAAAAAGGCGATCACGAACCTGGAGGTTTTGAACGAGGCGTATGAGTACGCCAAGCCCAGCTCTTTTTCGCGGGGCATTCGAGTCGACCTGAACGGGTTGGTGATTTTGTTCATCTCCGGGACGGCGAGCATCGACGAGAACGGAAACTCCGTACACATAGGGGACTTCCGGGCGCAAATGCGCCGCACGCTGTACAACATCACCAAGCTTCTCGAGTCGGAAGGCGCTACCTGGAAAGACGTTGTCCGCACAACGTGCTACCTGCGCGACATAGAGCGCGACTACGAAGCTTTTAACGAAGAGCGGACGAAATTCTACAAAGAGCAGGGTCTCGATCCTTTGCCCGCATCCACGGGCATCCAAGCCATCCTGTGCCGCCCGGAACTGCTGATCGAGATCGAAGCCATCGCCATGTTCCGCAAGGTGGAGGAGCCGGGCAACGCGAACGAGTAGGGGCAGCCGGGGGTTCGCCCTCCTGCTTTTCGGAGGGCTCCTTTGCGGCGCCCCGGCGAGGCCGGCGGCAGCGGCAGCGCCTAAGCCGGTCGCGGTCGAGGCGCTGCCCGCTAGAGTTGTACTATCCGGCCGGTGGGCGTCCCAACAATTGATTGTGAGCGCCCGCCTTAGAGATGGTGCCGCCTCCGACGTCACGCCCAAAGCCCGGTTCAAGTCCGACAATCCCCGCGTCGCGACGGTAGATAAGACCGGCTTGGTTCGCCCGGCG
>FWPV01006885.1_pt1 | contig 21234 bp, 22 predicted proteins | sample 2228371 | NCBI WGS metagenome assembly FWPV01 (sample SAMEA103939776, study PRJEB20133) | metagenome | reverse complement strand
CGCCCATTGCGCAAAATTCCCCACTGCTGCCTCCCGTAGGAGTCTGGGCCGTGTCTCAGTCCCAGTGTGGCTGATCGTCCTCTCAGACCAGCTACCCGTCGAAGCCTTGGTAGGCCGTTACCCCACCAACAAGCTGATAGGCCGCGAGGCCCTCCCGATCCGATAAATCTTTCTTCGTCGCACCATGCGATGCAACGGAGGTATCCGGTATTAGCTCTCCTTTCGAAGAGTTATTCCAGAGACCGGGGTAGGTTCCTCACGTGTTACTCACCCGTTCGCCACTCATCCTCATCAGGTGTTGCCACCCGATGAGGACGCGTTCGACTTGCATGTGTTAAGCACGCCGCCAGCGTTCGTCCTGAGCCAGGATCAAACTCTCCATCGAAACCATCCACCGGTCGCCCGGTGGCTGATGCTTGGAGAGCGGTATCGGCTGGCTCGCCGACACCACTCAAATTGACGAGACGTCGACGTCGATCGCTCGCCGCCAACGCCCGCACTGGCGTTTTGTCGTCCTCTCTTCTGTTGTCAAGGAGCAACGCTCTCGTGCTCGGCACACACTGGCGAACCAGCGGCGGTGTCCTGCTCTCGCACCCGGAGCCTCTTCGCAGGGGCTCCCTGAGCGGAGGAGTACGTTACCGGGGTGTTTCCCGGCTGTCAACCTCCCCGGCGGACTTCCACGATGTGATGCGTGGCACGGCCCCGGGACAGCAGCACGAAGCGCCCGCCGAGCAGGTCGGCAGCGTCGAGTCTACGGTCGCCGTCGACCTTGCGGCCGTTCACGGCGAACTGCCGTTGCTGCAGTCCCCGGCGGGCGTCGCCGTTCGAGGACGCCAGTCCGGCGCGGACCAGCAGCCCCACCAGCGGCTCGTCGAGCCCCTCGAGCACCGTCGACGGCACCTCGCCCACCAGCGCCTCGAGGACGTCCGGGGAGGCGTCGTGGGGATCGCCGCCGAACAGCACCGCGGCCGCCGCCTCGGCCCGGCGGGCCTCGTCGACGCCGTGCACCATCGCGGTGAGTTCCCACGCCAACCGCCGCTGCGCGACTCGCCGGCCCGGGTCCGCGGCGTGCTCGGCGAGCAGCGCGTCGATCTCCTCGAGCGGCAGGAAGGTGAACCGGCGCAGCAGCATCCCGACGTCGTCGTCATCGACCTGGAACCAGAACTGGCGGAACTGGTACGGGCTGGTCCGCCGGGGGTCGAGCCACACCGCTCCTCCGACGCTCTTGCCGAACTTGGTGCCGTCCCGGCGGGTGAGCAGTGGCCAGGTGAAGCCGTGCGCCGACCGGCCGAGCGTCTTGCGGATGAGCTCGATGCCGGCGGTGATGTTGCCCCACTGGTCCGACCCGCCGGCCTGCACCTCGACGCCGTGGTGCTCGTAGAGGTACCGGAAGTCGTTGGCCTGCAGCAGCATGTAGCTGAACTCGGTGAAGCTGATGCCGTGCTCGCCGGCGATGCGGTGCCGCACCGACTCCTTGGCCAGCATCTGGTTCACGGTGATGTGCTTGCCGACGTCGCGGAGGAACTCCAGCGCCGTCATGGACTCCGTCCAGTCGGCGTTGTTCACCAGCGTGGCCTGGGCCGGACCAGGTTCGAAGTCGAGGAACCGGGACAGTTGCGCCTTGATCGCCTCGGTGTTGGCCCGGAGCGTCTCGAGGTCGAGCAGGTTGCGTTCCTCGCTGCGGCCGCCGGGATCGCCGATCATCCCGGTGGCGCCACCCGCGAGCGGGAACACCGGGTGGCCCGCCAGCTGGAAGCGCCGCAGGGTGAACTGGCCGAGCAGGTGCCCGGCGTGCAGCGAGTCGGCGGTGGGGTCGAACCCCACGTAGATGCCCACCGGACCCTGTGCCAGCCGGGCCCGCAGCGCGTCCCGGTCGGTCGAGTCGTGGATGAGACCGCGCCGGTCGAGGTCGTCGATGAGGTCCATACCGGAGGACCATGGTGGCATGCCGACCCCCGATGGCCACGACGAGCTCACGACGGCGTTCCTCGACTTCGCCCGCACCCAGACGAAGGTCTCGCCGCTGTACGCCGGCCTGGCCCGGGAGGTGGCCCGGCATCCGGCCGTCCTCGCCCTGTACGCCGGGGTCCCCGAGCGGCAGCGGCTCCCGGTGCTGGTGTTCGCCGCCGTGCACCTGACCGTGCTCGAGGACGGAACGCCGTTCCCGGCGACGCCGGAGGCGTTCGTCGGGCACTGCCGCCGCCACCATGACCGCCTGGCTGCGATCATGGCCACCCGCCGGGTGCAGACCAACGAGGTCGGCCGACTGGCGGCGCTGCGGGCCGGGCTGACGGCGCTGCCGACCGACCGTCCCATCCGCCTCGTCGAGCTGGGGGCGAGCGCCGGGCTGCTGCTCGTCGTCGACCGGGTGGGCGTGCGCTACGAGCCGTGGGGCCTGGCCGGGGCGGGACCGGTGCTGGCCACGTGCGACGCCTCACGGGCCCGACCCCCGATGGGACCGATCCCGCCGATCGCCGATCGACAGGGGCTCGACCTGCACCCGGTCGACGTCCGCGACGACGAGCAGCTGCGGTGGCTGGAGGCCTGCGTGTGGGCCGATGACCGCGACCGCCTCGCCCGGCTGGCCGCAGCGGTGGAACTCGCCCGCCGGGACCCGCCACCCGTTGCACGGCAGGACCTGCGCACCTGGACGCCCCCGCCCGGCGATGACGTCGTGGTGTGGCACAGCTGGGTGGCCGCCTACCTCACCGAGGACGAGCAGCGCGCACTGGCCGCCCGCTGCGCAGGGGTCACATGGATCTTCGCCGAATCCCGAGGGAGGTGCCCGGACTCCCGGTGCCGCCCGGTCGCGACGAGGTCACGGCGCTCGTGTTGCGGCGGCCCGGCGCAGCACCGGTCCGGCTGGCCGACCTGCACCCGCACGGCCGCTGGCTGCACTGGCTCGGGCCTGCGCCCGACTGAGCCCGCCACCACCGCTGCCCGGCCGGTTCGTCACCGGCCGGGCAGCGAGCGGACGCGGCCCGACACGCACGTGCACCCGGGCCAGGCCCAACGCCAGGTCACCTCGGTGGCCCGGGTGATCCCGATCCGGGGGGTGACCAGCGGCTCGGCCGGCGGCCCGACGCCGTCGTCGAGGAGGCGGACCGGCGCGCGCTCGTCAAGCAGGTCGACCCCGTCGAAGGACCGGTCGATGCCGAGCGCCCGGGTGAGCCGCGCCGGTCCCCGGCACAGCTCACGATCGGTGCGCGCACGGGGCCGGGCACGGCGCATCTCGTCCACCCCGAGCACGGGGGCGAGCGCCCGGATCAGCACGGCCTGACCGTCACCCTCGGAACCGGTCACCACGTTGGCGCACCAGTGCATGCCATAGGAGAAGTACACGTACAGCAGGCCGGCCCGGCCGAACATCGTGGTGTTCCGGGCCGTGCGACCGCGGTAGGCGTGGCTCGCCGGGTCATCGGCACCGCCGTAGGCCTCGACCTCGACGATCCGGCCACCCCGGCCGCCGGCCACGAGCAGCTTGCCGAGCAGGTCGGGCGCCACCTCGGTGGCGTGGCGGGCGAGCAGGGAACGGTCCACCGGAGCGGACGGTAGCGTCGCCCGGGTGCCGACCACCCTCGTCACCGGCTGCAGCACCGGCATCGGGCGGGCGACCGCCGTCCGGTTCGCCCGAGGCGGCCACACCGTCTGGGCGACCATGCGGGACCCGGCCCGGGCCGCCGGCCTGACCGACGAGGCCGGCCCCGGCACCGACGTGCGCGTGGTGCCCATGGACGTGACCGACCCGGCATCGGTCGCCGCTGCGCTCGAGGCCGCCGGGCCGGTCGACGTGCTGGTGAACAACGCCGGGGTGGCCCCCATCGGCCCGGTCGAGGAGCAACCGATCGAGCAGTGGCAGGCGGCCTTCGACACCAACGTGCTCGGCCCCCTCCGGCTGATCCAGGCGGTGCTCCCGGGCATGCGCGCCCGACGACACGGTGCCGTCGTCACCGTGTCGTCGGTCCTCGGCGAGGCGGTCTCCTCGGTGATGGGCGCGTATGCGGCCAGCAAGCACGCCGTCGAGGCGTTGTGCGAGGCGCTCTGGCACGAACTCGACCGGGGGGCGGTGCGGGTGGCGATCGTCCAGCCGGGGCTGGTCCGCAGCGAGGTCGCCCACCACGGCACCGCCGCGCTCACCCTCGCCGCGGACTCGCCGTGGCGGGATCTGGCCGAGCGGGTGGCGACGGGATGGTCGGCCATGGTCGACGCCGGGTCCGCGCCCGAGGACGTGGCCGAGGTCATCTGGGCCGCTGCCCACGGCGACGGGTCCCGGTTGCGATGGCCCGTGGCCCGCATGGGGACGCTCCACGCCGGGGACTGGCTCGCCGCCCAGCGGGCCGTCCGGACTGCGGAGTGGGAACGGCTCGGGCCGCCGGACTGAGGGCTGGTCAGGCCGCAGGGCCGACGCGGGCCCGGGCTGCGGCCAGCGCGGCCCGGAACCGCTCGCGCTGGACGGCCACCGGCCCCGGGCCACCGCCCCCCGGGGTGGTGCGGTTGGCTGCCGCCCGGCCCGGTTCGAGCAGGGCCACCGCCGACTCGCCCAGGTGCGGTTCGGCGCGGACGAGCTCGACCAGGGGCGGGCCACCCGGTTCGAGGGAGCGGCGCACGAGCGAGCCGACCAGCGCATGGGCCTCCCGGAACGGGACGCCCGAGCGCACCAGGTGCTCGGCGAGATCGGTGGCCGCAGCGACCGGCACGTCGGCGGCGGCGCGCATCCGGTCGGTGTCGAACGTCGCCGTGGCGATCATGCCGGTGAGCGCGCCGAGGGCGAGCGACACCTGATCGACGGCGTCGAACAGCGGTTCCTTGTCCTCCTGGAGGTCCCGGTTGTAGGCGAGCGGCAGGCCCTTGAGCGTGGCGAGGAACCCGGTGAGATCGCCGATCAGGCGCCCGGCCTTCCCCCGGGCCAGCTCGGCGATGTCCGGGTTCTTCTTCTGGGGGAGCATCGAACTCCCGGTTGCGTACGCGTCGTCGAGACGGGCGAAGCCGAACTCCTCGCTGGTCCACAGCACCCACTCCTCCCCCAGACGGGACAGGTGCACACCGAGCAGGGCGAGGTCGAACAGGGCCTCGGCCACGAAGTCACGGTCGCTCACCGCGTCCAGGCTGTTCTCGAACGCGGCCGGGAAGCCGAGGTCGGCGGCCACGCCATGCGGGTCGAGCGGCAGGCTGCTGCCGGCCAGCGCCCCGGCACCCAGCGGGCAGACGTCGAGCCGGGTGACGGTCGCCAGCAGGCGGTCGACGTCCCGGCCGAGGGCCCATCCGTGGGCGAGCAGGTGGTGGGCGAGCAGGACCGGCTGGGCACGCTGGAGGTGGGTGTAGCCGGGCAGGTACGCCTCACCGGCCTCGTCGGCCCGGGCGAGCAGGACCTCCTGCAGGTCGACCACCCGGCGGGCGACGGCCCGCAGCTCACGCCGGCACCACAACCGGAGGTCGGTGGCCACCTGGTCGTTGCGGCTCCTGCCGGTGTGGAGCTTCGCCCCGGCCGGTCCCGCCAGTTCGGTCACCCGTCGCTCGACGGCGGTGTGGATGTCCTCGTCGCTGGGCAGGAACGCGAACGAGCCCACCTGCAGCTCCATGGCCACCGTGTCGAGCGCGGCGAGGACGGCCGAGGCCTCGTCGCCGTCGAGCAGCCCGGCCCGCACCAGCCCGCGGACATGGGCCCGGGATCCGGTGATGTCGTCGAGCGCGAGCCGGCGGTCGAACGGGAGGCTGACCGTGTAGGCCAGCAGCTCCTCGGCCGGCCCCCCGGCGAAGCGTCCGTGCCACAAGGTGCTCATCTGCCGTTCCTCCTGCGTCCTCCTGGGCCCGGTCGGACCCCAGACCGGGTCGATGTCGGGCTCCGCCGAAGTGTGACGGTCACAGACCGGCCAGGCGACGCAGTTGGGCTGCGAGCTTGGCGCCACCGAGCTTCTCGGCGGCCACACACAGCAGGGTGTCGTCACCGGCCACCGTGCCGAGGAGCCCGGGGAGCGCGCTGCGGTCGAGGGCGGAAGCCACCACGTGGGCGCACCCGGGCGGCGTGCGGAGCACCACGACCGGACCGGAGTGCGCCACCTCGACGACCCATTCCGACAGCACCCGCTGGAGGTGCTCCTGGGGAGCCAGCCGCTCGGGCTCGTACTCGGGGATGGCGTACACCGTCTCGCCCCCTGGGACCCTGACCTTCACCGCACCGAGATCCTCGAGGTCGCGACTGACCGTCGCCTGGGTGGCATGCACGCCGTCGGCGGCGAGCAGCTCGACCAGCTGCGGCTGGCTCGTGACCTGGTGGCGGGCGAGCAGCTGCGCGATGCGGTGCTGGCGTTGGGCCTTGGTGACCCGTGGCACGGCCCGGCCGCTCACGCCGCACCACCGCACAGGAACGACAGCACCGCCCGGGCGGCGTGCATCCGGTTCTGCGCCTCCGGCCACACCCGGCTCTGCGGGCCGTCGAGCACGTCGTCGGTCACCTCCTGCCCGCGGTGGGCCGGGAGGCAGTGGAGGAACACTGCGCCCGGACGGGCAGCGGCCATCAGCCGGGCGTCGACGGTGTAGGCCCGGAAGGCCGCCTCCCTGACGGCCCGCTCGTCCTCCTGGCCCATCGAGTACCAGGCGTCGGTGACGACCACGTGGGCGCCGTCCACCATGGCGTGCGGATCCTGCCCCTGCTCGATCGGCCCGAGCGCGGCCAGGTCGGCCTTCGAGGGTCCGTACCCGGGCGGGCCGCTCCAGCGGATGGTGCCGCCGAGCTGGCGGAGGCCGCATGCGAGCGACCTGGCCACGTTGGACCAGTCACCCACCCAGCAGACCTCGACCTCCTCCCACGGCACCCCGACGTGCTCGGCGATGGTGAGCAGGTCGGCGACGGCCTGGAGGGGGTGGCTGCGGTCGGACAGCAGGTTGACGACGGGGACCGCAGCTGCGCCCGCCATCCGCTCCAGCTTGGTGTGCTCGAACACCCGGGCGCAGATCGCCGCGTGGTAACAGGCGAGGGTCCGGGCCACGTCCTCGGTGCTCTCCCGAACGTCGAGCCCGACCTCGTCACCCCGGGCGGTCACCGGGTGGCCACCGAGCTGGACCACCGCCATCTCGGTGGAGTGCCGGGTGCGGGCACTCGGCTTCTCGAACACCAGGGCCACTCCCCTGCCGGCCAGCACCTTCGGGAGGTCGGGCCTGGTGGCCAGCTCGAGCACCCCTCGCAGTTCGTCACCGGTCAGGTCCGAGACCTCGAGGAAGTCGCGCTTCATCCGGCCAGCACCTCGCGCACCATGCCGGCGGCCTCCACCAGCTCGGCGTCGCTCACGTTCAGCGGCGGAGCCAGGCGCAGGGCGGTGGCGGTCACCGCGTTCACGACGAGGCCACGGTCGAGCAGCCTCGAGGTCACCTCCCGCGCGTCGTGCCCGTCGAGTTCGACCGCCAGCAGCAACCCGAGCCCACGGACCTCCCGCACGCCCGGGACCCCGGCGAGCAACTGCTGCAGCCGCTCGCCGGCGCGGGCGGCCGCGGTGGGGGCGTCGATCCGTTCCATCTCCGCCAGCACCGCCCGGGCGGCGCTGGTGGCCAGCGGTGTCCCGCCGAAGGTCGTGGCGTGATCGCCGGGCTGGAACGCCGCGGCGACCTCCCGCCGCGCCCAGCACGCGCCGATGGGCATCCCGTTGCCGAGCGCCTTGGCCATGGTGACCACGTCGGGCACCACGCCGAAGTGCTGATGGCCGAACCACCGGCCGGTGCGGGCGAACCCGGTCTGGACCTCGTCGACCATGAACAGCACGCCACGCTCGTCGCACAGCCGGCGCACCGCCCGGAAGTAGTCGGCCGATGCCGGGTTGACCCCGCCCTCCCCCTGGACCGGCTCGAGGAGCACGGCGCTGACCTCGGGGGTGATGGCGGCGGCGAGGGCGTCCGCGTCCATCCAGGGGACGTGCCGGAACCCCTCGGGGAGCGGCTGGAACGGCTCGTGCTTGGCCGGCTGGCCGGTGGCGTGGAGGGTGGCGAGGGTGCGACCGTGGAAACTGCCGTATGCGCTGACCACCACGTGGCGGCCACGACCGCCCCACCGGCGGGCGAGCTTGATCGCCGCCTCGTTGGCCTCGGCGCCGCTGTTGCAGAAGAACACCTGGCCTCCACCGCCGAGCAGGCGGTCGATGGTGACGGCCACCTGTGCGGCCACCGGGGTGGCGAACAGGTTCGAGGTGTGGAGCAGGGTGCGGGCCTGCTCGCAGATGGCGTCGGCCACGGCGGGGTGGGCGTGACCGAGCGACGTGACCGCCAACCCGCAGAGGAAGTCGAGGTAGCGCTTGCCGGCGGCGTCCCACAGCTCGGTGCCACGACCGCGCACGAACATCACCGGCGGGGGGCCGTAGGTCGGCATGAACGGGCAGGTGTCGCCCGTGGTGGGGAACGGGTGGGTGCTCATCGGCGCACCACACCGTCGGCGGTGACCATGGTCCCGATCCCTTTGTCGGTGAACAGCTCGAGCAGCAACACGTGGGGGATGCGCCCGTCGAGGATGTGGGCCTGGGGCACCCCGCCCTCCACCGCCTGGATGCATCCTTCGATCTTGGGGATCATCCCGCCGGTGAGCGTCCCGTCGTCGATCATGGCCCGCAGCTCACCGGGGGTGGTCTGACTGATCAGCGTCGCGGGGTCGTGCACGTCACGGCGGAGCCCCTCGACGTCGGTGAGGTAGATCAGCTTGGCTGCGCCGACCGCCTCCGCGATGGCCGCCGCGACGGTGTCGGCGTTGATGTTGTAGGGCCTGCCGGCGGCATCGGTGCCGATGGTGGCCACCACCGGGATGAGGTCCTCGGCCAGCAGCCGGTGCAGCAGGCCGGGGTCGATGGCCTCGACCTCGCCGACGAACCCGAGTGCGGGGTCCTTCGCCGCGGCGCGGATCAGCCCTGCGTCCTCCCCGCTCACGCCGATGGCCAGCGGGCCGTGCAGGTTGATCGCCGACACGATCGCCGGGTTCACCTGGCCGACGAGCACCATCCGGGCGATGGCGACGGTCTCGGCGTCGGTGACGCGCAGCCCGTCACGGAACTCGGGCACCTTGCCGAGCCGGCTCATGAGGTCGCTGATCTGGGGACCGCCGCCGTGGACGACGATCGGCTTCATCCCCACCTGGTGCATGAGCACGATGTCGTCCGCGAACAGCCCGAGCGCATCCTGCTCGCTCGCTCCGGCAAGTGCGTTCCCCCCGTACTTGACCACGACGATGGCGTCCCGGAACCGGCGGATGTAGGGCAGCGCCTCGACCAGGGTGGCGGCGCGCTCGGCGGGCGTGGCGCCGCTCACGGGTACATCCCCACGACCGGGAGCCCATCGGTCTCGGGCAGGCCGAGCGCCAGGTTGGCGCACTGCACCGCCTGACCGCTCGCTCCCTTGACGAGGTTGTCGATGGCGCACAGCACGATCACGTACCCGGTGCGCTGGTCGTAGCGCGCGGTCAGGTGGGCGGTGTTCGACCCGAGGGTCGCCTTGGTCGACGGCGGGGAGGGGCGGACAACCACGAACGGTTCGTCCCGGTAGGCACGGGCGAGCACCGCGAGCAGGCTCTCGGTGGTGACGTCTCCGGCGGGCCGGGCGTAGCAGGTGGCGAGGATCCCCCGGTTCATCGGGGCGAGGTGGGGGGTGAACAGGATCCGGGCGCCCGTCACCTGTTCCATCTCCGGGGTGTGGCGGTGATCGAGCAGCCCGTAGGCGGTGAAGTCCTCGTCCACCGTGCAGAAGTGGGTCGTGTCCTTCAGGCCCCGCCCGGCACCGCTCACGCCGCTGGCGGCGTCGACGATCACCCCGGTGCGCTCGATGGCCTCGGCCCGCACCAGCGGGGTGAGTGCGAGTGACGCCGCAGTCACGTAGCACCCCGGCGCCGCGATCAGCTCGGCACCCCGCAGTTCGGCCCGGAACAGCTCGGGCAGACCGAACCGGAACTCGGCCAGCAACGCTGGGTGGCGGTGCTCCTCGCCGTACCACTGCGGGTAGAGCGAGGGATCCTTCAGGCGGAAGTCGGCGGCGAGGTCGACGATGTGGCCGACCCGTGTGCGCAGCTCGGGCACGATCTCCTGGCTGCGGCCGTGGGGCAGGCAGCAGAAGACCAGGTCGAGACCGTCGAAGTGCGACGGGTCGTAGTCGGCGAACACCAGATCGGGGTACGCGGCAGTGAGGCTCGGGTAGGTCGCCGCGGCGAGTGTGCCCGCCCTGGTGTCGCCGGTGGCCACGGTGACGGTGAGCCCGGGGTGGGCGGCCAGCAGCCGCAGGAGCTCCGCTCCCGTGTACCCGGAGGCTCCGACGATCCCCACGTTCCGCATAGGGGCATGATCATACACACCGGTGCATGATCATGCGATGAACCGCGGGTGCACCCGTTCCGCCGCCCGGGTGCACCCTCCGCAGGTTCCCTCGACTGTCCCATCGGCACGCCGGCTGCCGCGATCAAGCCACGCCACCGGCCGGACGGGCGTCAGGACGCCGTGGCGGGCGAGGCCCGCAGTTCGGCATCGTGGCGACGGCGGACCTCGTCGATGCACCGCTGTCTCACCTCGGCCACGTCGGCGTCGGTGAGCGTGCGGTCCGGCGCCTGGAGGCGGAGCGTGAACGCCAGGCTGCGGGCGTCGCCGGCGATGCCCGGGCCCCGGTACACGTCGAACAGCCGGACGTCGACCACCAGCGGGCCGCCGGCCTCCCGCAGGGTCTCCTCTACCTCCGCAGCCGGCACCCGGTCAGCCACCACGAATGCCAGGTCGATGTCGCTGGACGGGAAGCGGCTCACCGGGCGGTAGCGGCGCTCGCCGTGGGGCAGCGAGCACAGGGCGGCGAGCTCGAACTCCAGCCAGGCCACCCGCTCGCTGATGCCGTGGGCCTCGAGCACCCAGGGATCGATCTCGCCGACCGCGCCCAGGACCGAGCCGTCGGGTGCCCGCAGCTCGGCCGTGCGGGTCGGGTGCAACCCGGGCCGCTCGGCCGCCACCAGGCGCACGCCGTCGACGGCGAGCGCTGCGGCGATCTCGTCCCAGACCGCCACGGCCGCCGGCGCCTCGGCACCGGCGAGGGCCACCGCCACCACTTCCCGCTCGTCGGGGAGGAGCTGACCGGGGGGCGGCAACCGGAAGGTGTGGCCGATCTCGAACAGCCGGACGCCGGTCGACCGATGCGAGGCGTTGTAGGCCACGGCCTTGACCAGGCCGGGCAGGAGCGACGTCCGCAGCACGCTCTCCTCGGCGACCAGCGGGTTGCTGATGGAGATGGCTTCCGTCGGCAGCCCGCACCGCTCCAGATCGCCGGGGGCGAGGAACGGATTGGGCATGGCCTCGGCGGCGCCGCAGCCCACCAGCACCTCGCGCACCAGGCGCCGGTCGCGCTGCAGCGGTGACAGCCCGCCGTGGAGGCCGCGCGCCACCCGGACCGGGATCCGCCCGTAGCCGTGGTGGCGGGCGACCTCCTCGATCACGTCGACCTCTTCGGTGGCATCGGGACGCCAGGACGGCAGCGCCACCCGCAACAGGTGCGGGTCGTGCTGCTCGACGGTGGTGGTGAACCCGATGGGGTCGAGCAGGGCCTTGATGTCGCCGGCGTCGAGGTCGGTGCCGAGCAGGGCGTTGACCCGGGGGACCCGGACGCTGATCGGTGAGCGGTCGGGCAGGACGCCGTCGGCGACCACCGGGCCGTGCAACCGGGCATCGGGGCAGGTGAGGCGGAGCAGCTCCACGAACCGGCGGGCCCCGAGGTCGGTGTCCTCCGGGTCGCAGCCCCGCTCGAACCGGGCCGACGCCTCGGTCCGCAGGCCCAGGCGCCCGGCGGTGGCCGCGATGGCCGACGGGTCGAACCAGGCCTGCTCGAGCACCACCGCCGTCGTCGTCGCGTCGATCTCGGTGGAGGCCCCGCCCATGATGCCGCCGATGCCGATCGGTGCGCCGGTGGCATCGCAGATCAGGCAGTCCCGGGCGGTGAAGGTGCGCTCGACGCCGTCGAGGGTGACCAGGGTCTCGCCGTCCCGGGCGGCGCGCACCACGAACCCCGGCCCGGCGAGCTTCGCCAGGTCGTAGGCGTGGTTGGGCCGGTTGAGCTCGAGCATCACCAGGTTGCTGGCGTCGACCACGTTGTTGATCGGACGCATCCCTGCGGCGAGCAGCCGGTCGGCGAGCCAGCGGGGTGACGGCCCGACCTCGACCCCGGTCACCAGCCGGGCGGTGAAGCGCCCGCACAGTTCAGGGTTGTCGATGCGGACCGTGAGCCCGGTGGAGGGCCCGACCTCGTCGATCGGGGCGGCCGGCGGTCGGAACGGCAGGCCGAGCCGCGCCGCGAGGTCCCGGGCCACGCCGAGGTGCCCCCAGCAGTCGGGGCGGTTGCGGGTGAGGTCGAGGTCGAACACCACCTCCTCGGTGATGCCCATCGCCTCGAACGCGTCCGCCCCGAGGGGGAGATCGGGCGGCAGGATGAGGATGCCGGCGGTGTCCTCGCCGAGGCCGAGCTCGTGACCCGAGCAGAGCATGCCGTTGGAGACCTCACCACGGAGCTTGGCCTTCTGGATCAGCCTGCCGTCGGGCATGCGGGTGCCGACCGTGGCCAGCGGCACGAGGTCGCCGGGCCGCATGTTGAACGCCCCGCAGCAGATCTGCAGTGGTTCCCCGTCACCGGTGTCGACGTCGACGAGCTGGATCTTGTCGGCGTTGGGGTGGCGACGGGTGGCGAGCACCCGGGCGACGATCACCCCGGGGATGGGGGTGCCGGTCCGGAGCACGGCGTCGACGGCGAGACCGAGGTCGTCGAGGGTCTCGACGATGGCATCGACGTCGTCGCCGACCGGGACGAGCTCGTTGAGCCAGGACAGCAGGATCTTCATCGGGCGCCTTCAGAACTGGGAGAGGAAGCGGATGTCGTTGGTGAACATCTCGCGGATGTCGTCGACCCCGTGGAAGGTCTTGGCGAACCGGTCGATCCCGAAGCCGAAGGCGAATCCGCTCCACTCCTCGGGGTCGAGTCCGCCGGCGCGCAGCACGTTCGGGTGCACCATCCCGCAGCCGCCGAGCTCGAGCCAGGACCCGTCCGGCTGCCCGATGTCGAACTCGGCCGACGGTTCGGTGAACGGGAAGTAGCTCGGCCGCAGCCGGCTCCGGAATCCCGGCCCGAAGAAGGCCTCGGTGAAGGCCTGGATCGTCCCGGCGAGGTGCCCGAAGGTGATGCCCTTGTCGATCACCAGGCCCTCGATCTGGTGGAAGACCGGCATGTGGGTGGCGTCCGGCGTGTCGCGCCGGAACACCCGCCCCGGCATGACCGCGTAGATCGGCGGCGGCTGCTGCTGCATCACCCGGATCTGCACCGGCGAGGTGTGGGTGCGCATCAGGACCGTCCCCGGCTCGCCGAGATCGACGAACAGCGTGTCCCACTCGCTGCGGGCCGGGTGGGCCGGGGGCATGTTCAACGCCTCGAAGTTGTAGAAGTCGCTTTCGACCTCTGGGCCCTCGGCCACGGTGAACCCGAGCCCCACGAAGACGTCCTCGAGCCGCTGCCACGCCTGGGTGACGAGGTGGTGGTGGCCACGCTGTGGCCGGCCGAGCCGCTCGGTCAGGTCGAGCCGTTCGGCTTCGAGGCGGCGGCGGCGCTCGGCGACGGCGAGCTCACCCCGGCGGGCGGCCAGGGTCGAACCGATCGCGTCGGTGGCGGCGTTGAGGGCCTGGCCGACACGGCGGCGCTCCTCGGGGGGGAGCGCTCCGAGCCTGGTCTTGAGGCTGCCGAGCCGCCCTTTGCGGCCCAGCAGCTCGGCTTCCAGGGCCCGAAGCTCGTCGAGGGTGCCGGCCGCGGCGACCCGTGCCAGTCCGTCGGCTCTGGCGGCGTCGATCTCGTCGATCATCGGGGCGGCACCGTAGAGGATGCTCCCTGCGAGGGCGAAGGCTTCCGGCGTTGGCGGGCCACCTCGAAGCACAGCACGCTCGCTGCCATGGCCACGTTCAGGCTCTCGGCCCGCCCCAGATGGGGGACGGTCACCGTCCCGTCCAGCTCGAGCCCGGCTGGGAGCCCGTGGGCCTCGTTGCCCAGCACCAGGGCGAGCGGGGCGACCAGGTCGGCCTCGTCGTAGGGGACGCCCTCGGAGGCGTGGCTGCCGAGCAGGCGCAGCCCCAGCTCGCGCAGCCGGCCCAGAGGGACGTCGACGGCGACGGGCACGTGGAACAGGGCACCGGCCGAGGCCCGGACGCACTTGGGGTTGGTGACGTCGACGGTTCCTTCGGTCAGCACCACGGCGTCGGCGCCCGACGCCTCGGCCGACCGGAGCACGGTCCCGAGATTCCCGGGATCGGCCAGCCCGGCGGCCACCACCACGAACGTGGGCCGGTGCGCGACGAGGTCGGCGAAGGGCACGTCGACCCGCTCCACGACGGCGAGCACCGGCTGAGGGGAGGTGGTGGAGGCCACCCGCTCGACCACCCCGGGCGCCAGCCGGTGGACCGGGACGGTGAGCCCGGGGGGCAGCTCGGCACCGGGACCGGCGAACACCGCCTGGACCCGGGCGCCGCCCCGCAGCGCCTCGCCCAGCAGCGTCGTGCCCTCGACCACGAAGGCGCCGGCCTCCTGACGCGCACTGCGGCGCCCTGCGAGGCGCCGCAGCCGCTGGACCTTCGGGTTGGAGAACCCCAGGGGCTCGCTCAGGAGGCCGCCTTCTGCGAGGCCAGGGCGTCACCGGCGAGCTCGACGAGCTTGCTGAACGCGCCGGCGTCGGTGACGGCGAGGTCGGCGAGCACCTTGCGGTCGACTTCCACCCCAGCGGCGTGGAGGCCGGCGATGAACCGGCTGTAGCTCATGCCGTTGGCCCGGCAGCCGGCGTTGATGCGCTGGATCCACAGCCGGCGGAAGTCACCCTTGCGGGCCCGGCGGTCGCGGAAGGCGTACTGCCCGGATCGCATGACCTGCTCGTTGGCGGCCCGCACCGACCGGCTCTTGTTGCCGTAGTAGCCCTTGGCCCGTTCGAGGATGACACGGCGACGCTTCTTCGAGTGGACGGCGCGCTTGACCCTGGCCATCGTCGACTCCTTGTTCGTTGAGATCTGGTGGGGGAACGGAAGGGTGGGGGCTCACCGCTCGGCGAGGAGCCGCTTGATCTTCTTCTCGTCGCTGGGATGGACGTCGACGGTGCCGTCGAGGCGACGGGTGCGGGTCGAGGGCTTGTGCTCGAACAGGTGCTGACGATTCGCCTGGAGCCGGCGGAGCTTGCCGGTCCCGGTCTTGGTGAACCGCTTGGCCGCGGTCTTGCTGGTCTTCATCTTCGGCATGGAGTTCTCCGTGTCCGTCGTCCGGGCGGGCCCGGGATGGTCTTGGGCCGGGCGGACCCGGCCCCTCACGCAGGCTGGGTCTCGTCCGGCGTCTTCGTGGGTCGGGGGGCCTTGGCCCCGCCGGCGCCCTTCTTCTTGTCTGGCGCGAGCACCATCGTCATGTTCCGCCCGTCGAGCTTGGGCGCCGCCTCGACCTTGGCGATCGACTGCACCTGCTCTTCGATCTTGCGGAGGATCTCCATCCCGAGTTCGGGGTGGTAGACCTCCCGGCCCCGGAACATGATCGTCACCTTCACCTTGTGACCCTCGGCGAGGAACTCGGCGACCTTCCGGGTCTTGGTCTCGAAGTCGCCGACGCCGATCTTCGGGCGGTACTTCATCTCCTTGATGGAGATGTTGGTGGCCTTCTTCCGCGACTCCTTGGCCCGCTGGGACTCCTCGTACTTGAACTTCCCGTAGTCCATGATCCGGCACACGGGCGGGTTCGCCATCGGAGCCACCTCGACCAGGTCGAGCTCGAGTTCCCTGGCCATGGCCAGGGCTTCGGGCAGCGGCTTGATCCCGACCTGCTGGCCGTCTGCGGCCACCAGGCGCACCTCTCGGGCGCGGATCCGGTCGTTGATGCGAGGCTCGTTGCTGGGCGGCGGTGCTATGGGTGCTCACTCCTGGTCAATGGGCGGTCTCCTCCCACTCGGACGGGTCGGCGGAAGCCGACCCCGAGCGAGGCGAAACCACCGCTCCCGTCGGGAGCGCCCGGTGGAACCACCGTCTCAGCATCGACCCGGACGCACCTCGTCCCCGGGAACGACCCGCCGGGCCGAACACGTGGGGCGGTGGCCGGGTGGGAGCCTGACGGCCCCGCTTCCGCAGCTGTTGCGGCCGGTAGGGTAGCCGACGTGAGCTCGCTGTGGACACCTGGCGGTGAAATCCCGGTCGGACGAGGCGATCGCGCCGGCGCCCCACGGCCACCTGCGGGCGAGCGCGCTGCGCCCGGGCAGGAGGGGCCCCAGGTGGACCGGGCCGAACTCGAGGCCCTGGCCGAGGAGATGGCCGAGGTGCGCCGGCAGCTCGCCGCGGTCCCGGCCGCCGTGGTCGTCGCCAACCACGCCATGGGCCTGTACGAGCTCGCCGCCATCCACCTGCTGCAGGACCCGCCCCGCTTCGACGAGGCGTCGCTGGCGATCGACGCCATGGGCGCCCTGGTCGACGGCCTCCAGGGTCGCCTCGGTGAGGCCGAACCCACCCTGCGGGATGCCCTCGCCCAGCTCCGGCTCACCTTCGTCCAGGTGAAGGCATCGGGCGGCGCCGGGCCCGTCGCCGGCTGACCGTCAGCCCACCGGCTCCAGCCCGAACGCCTCGAGTCTCCCCCGGTGCCCGGGCCTCACCTCGGCCCGGACCACCGTCCCGGGACGGATCGTGCGGGTGCCGTCGGCGATCTGGGTGCAGTGGAAGAACAGCTCGCGACCGTCGTCGGTGACCACGGTGCCGTGGCCCGCCTGCTCGTCGAAGGTGCGCACGATCGCCCGGACCGGGCCGAGCACGCTCACGGCACGATCTTCGAGATCGGCAGCTCGATGATGTCGCTCGCGCCGGCGTCCTTCAGGGCCGGGATCAGCGTGTTGATCCCCGCCTTGGGCACGACGGTCTCGACTGCGAACCCGCCGTCGCCGAACAGCTTCGACACCGTCGGCGCCTTCATCGACGGCAGCAGGGCGATGACCGCGTCGAGATCGGCTTCGCCCACGTTCAGCTTCACCAGCACCCGCCCCCGGGCCTCGAGCGCTCCCTCGAGCAGCGTGCGGAGCTGGTGGACGGCGTGGCGCTTCACCGGGTCGGCGTAGGAGTCCTTGTTGACGATCACCTCGGTGTAGGACACCAGGATCGTGTCGATGATCTTCAGGCCCGCCGCCCGCAGGGCGCGACCGGTCTCGGTGATGTCGACGATGCAGTCGGCGATGTCGGGGATCTTGGCCTCGCTCGCGCCGTAGGAGAGGCGGATGTCGGCCTCGATGCCCTTGCCGGCGAAGAACCGGCGGGTCAGCTCGGGGTACTCCGTGCTCACCCGCAGGCCCTGGGGCAGGTCCTCCACCCGCTGCACCGGAGAGTCCTGGGCGACGGCCACCACGACGCGGATGGGCAACGACGTGGCCTTCGAGTAGCGCAGCTCGCACAGCGACACGACGTCGCTGCCGGTCTCCTCGACCCAGTCCCTGCCGGTGATGCCCAGGTCGAACAGGCCCTCGGCCACGTACGAGGGGATCTCCTGGGGGCGGAGGATGCGCACCTCGCCGATGCGGGGGTCGTCGATCGTGGCCTTGTAGTCCACCGCCGAGGACCGGTTGACGGTCAGGTCCGCGGCCTCGAACAGCTCCATGGTCGCCTTCTCGAGCGACCCCTTGGGCAGCACCAGCTTCAGCATGACGGGCCGAGCCTACCGGCCGCCCCCGCTGCCGTCAGTGGTCGGTGGGGCTCTCGGCGAGCAGGCGCAGGGCGTGCGGCAGCACGTCGAGCACGGCCTCCAACTGCTCGACGCACCCCTTGGGCGACCCGGGGGTGTTGAGGATGATCGCCCGGCCGCGGATGCCGGCCACACCCCGCGACAGCCGGCCGAGCGGGTTGGCCAGTCGCATCGCCTCGGCCAGGCCGGGGGCGTCGCGCTCGATGACCGCCCGGGTGCCCTCGGGCGTGAGGTCCCGGGGGGTGAACCCGGTGCCCCCGGTCGTCACCACGACCCCGGCGAAGGCACCGGCCATGGCGGTCAGCGCCGCGGCGACGGTCTCCCTCCCGTCGGCCACCACCCGGTGCTCGACGACCGTGTAGCCGTCGGCCTGCAGCCGCTCGACGAGCGCAACGCCGCTGCGGTCCTCCCGGGTGCCATGGGCCACACCATCGCTCACGGTGAGCACCTTCGCCAGCAGGCCGGCGCCGCGCAGCGGGTCCTCGGTCATGTGGTCAGCTCCTTCGCCGGTCGGCCCGCCAGGCCGACGTCGGCACCATCTTGGCCAGGAGCCGCATCTCGGTGGCGATCGCAGAGGCCTGCGCGGCAGAGGTGAGCGGCCGGTGGGCGTTGGTCGCCACCCCGGCCGACACGGCCAGCAGGGGGACGAGGGCGGGCTCCCCCCGTCGTGACGGGACCGGGAACACCCCTGCGGCCAGCTCGCGGTCACTGTGCAGTCGGGGCACCACCTCGCTCGTGAACCGCTCCATCACCTCGTCGAGGAGCAGGCCGACGGCCTCGGCGTCGACGACCACGGCGAAGTGGTCGGTGCCCAGGTGGGCGAGGAACCGGCGACGACTGTCGACCGCCAGCAGGCAGTCCTCGAGGAGGCGGCCGAGCTCGGCGATGGCCCGGTCGCCCTGCTCGTAGCCGTACCTGGCGTTGTAGGCCCCGAGACGGTCGAGGTCGACCAGGGCCAGCGCGAAGCGTTCGTCGGGCCGGGCCAGCAGGGTGCTGAGCAGGACGTCGAGGTCGAACGGCCCGGGGAGCCCGGTGAGCCGGCTGCGGCTGCGGAGCTCACGGGCGCGGCGCACGAGGGCCTCGACTCGGGCGAGCAGTTCGTCGGCTTCGACCGGCTTGGCCAACCAGTCGTCCGCACCGGCGGTGAGCCCGGCGGCCCGCTCCCGGGGCGACGACGACTCGCTGAGCACGATGATGCCGAGCCCGGGGGCCGGGGCATTGCGCCGGAGTTCGCTGCACGCAGCGAACCCGTCGAGCCCGTCCAGGCGCAGGTCGACGACCACCACCTCGGGCTGGGAGCCGGCGAGCAGGTCGAGCGCTGCGGGCACGTCACGGGCGGCCGCCACCTCGAACCCGCCGGCGGCGAGCGCCGTGCGCAGGGGCCCGGGGTCGTCGTTGACGACGATGATCCGCTCAGCCATGCAGCCGCCATCTGAGCACCGTCATGCCGTCGGTGCCAGCATCCTGGGGCAGGAGCCGGGCTCCCCGCCCGGCCGGACGCCAGGGCGGGCCCGGCGGGTCGAGCGCCTCCCACCCGTCACGGTCGAGTGCGGTCGACTCTGCTGCGGTGAGGGTGCACACGGCGTAGGTGAGCGTGCCACCCGGGCGCACGAGCCGGGCAGCGGCGTCGAGGATGCGGCCCTGCAGCGCCGCCAGGCGGTCGATGTCGTCCTCGGCGATGCGCCACCGGGCATCGGGACGCCGCCGCAGCGCCCCCAGTCCCGAGCACGGGGCGTCGACCAGCACATGGTCGAAGGTCGCCGCCGGGAACGGCGGCGCAGTGGCATCGGCGGCGACCACAGCGACCCGCAGCCCGAGCCGATCGGCGTTGGCGCGGATGAGCCCCGCCCGGTGCGGACGGAGGTCGGCGGCGACCACACGGACCCCCCGTCCGGCGAGGCTCGTGGCCTTCCCCCCGGGGGCGGCGCACAGGTCGGCCACCAGGTCACCCGGCCCGGCCGGCACCAGGTCGGCGACCCACTGCGACGCGGTGTCCTGGATGTAGCCGTCGGCCCGCTCGGTCACCACTGGCGGTTCGTTCATCTGCTCGAGTGCCGCCACCGCGTCGGCGGGCCCGAGCTCGGCCTGCAGGCGGCGCACGATCCAGTCGGGGTAGCTGAGCCGCGTGGCCTCGTCGGGCCACTGCACCGGGCTGGAGGCCACCTTGCGGAGCACGGCGTTGACCAACGCCCGGTGGCGCCGGGGGGCGAGGCGGACCGTGGCGTCCACTGCGGCATGCGCCGGCGTGCCCAGCACGTGCAGCTGGTACGCGCCGAGCCGCAGCACCTGCCGGGTGGGCGGGCCCGGGTCACGGACCAGGAAGCGGTCGACGAGGAAGTCACAGGCCCGGCGCATCCGGGTCGTGCCGTAGACCAGCTGGGTGACGAAGGCCCGGTCCCGGTCGCTCAGGCCGCTGCCGGCGAGCATGCCCGGCAGCACCAGGTTGGCATAGGCGCCCTCTGTGTCGATGCGCACCAGCGCAGCGAGGGCGAGTTCCCGGGCGTTCACGGGCCCAGCCGCTCGCCGGGCGCCGGCCTCGCCCCGTGGCGCCATGCCGCCACCGGAACGGGCCGCTTGCCCTCCGGCTGCACCTCGCGCAGCACCACCGCCCCGGTGCCGCAGGCCACGACCTCACCGGCGAGCGTCCCCGGTTCGCCGGCGGCCGCGACATCCACCGCCACGTCGGCGTCGAGCACCCGCAAGCGGTGGCCGCGGAAGGTGGTCCACGCCCGACCGAGCCGGATCAGGCGGACGACCGCCTCGGCTGGTGCGGACCAGTCGATGCGCAGCTCGGCCGGGTCCAGCTTGGCGGCGTAGGTGGGTTCGCCGACCTGCGGCCTGGGATCGCGCAGCCCGGCCCGGAGCTCCCGGACGAGCAGTGCGGTGCCGAGCTCGACGAGTTGGGACCGGAGCTGCGCAGCGGTGGTGGCCGGGCTGAGCTCGACCCGCTCGCAGGCGTAGACCGGGCCGGTGTCGAGGCCTTCGTCGAGCTGCATGAGGCACACGCCGGTCTCGGTGTCGCCGGCCAGGACCGCCCGCTCCACCGGCGCCGCACCACGCCACCGTGGGAGCAGCGAGAAGTGCAGGTTGACCATGGGCAGCCGCTCGAGCACTGGTCGTCGGATGAGCTGACCGAAGGCGACCACCACCCCGAGTTCGGCGTTCACGTCGAGCGCGGCCGCAACCGTGTGCGCGACCGGCAACCCCAGCTCGAGCGCGGCCGCCTTCACCGGGCTGGGCTGCTGGCCCCCACCGCGCCCGCGTCGGGTGTCGGCGCGGGTGACCACCAGCGCCACCTCGAAGCCGTGCGCCACCAGCGCCCGCAGCGGTGGGACGGCGAGGTCGGGCGTGCCCACGTAGACCAGCCGGTGCGGATGCTCGGGCGGGACGGCCAGCGGCGGTCGGGGGTCGGGGTCGGGCTCGGCCATGGCCGGCCCTGTCTACAGCAGGCGGCGACGGCGGGGCGCAGGGGCCGCAGCGGGCTCGAGCTGGCGCCGGCGCCATTCGCGCATGGCCCGCCGGCGTTCCTCT
>FWPV01006884.1_pt1 | contig 21237 bp, 21 predicted proteins | sample 2228371 | NCBI WGS metagenome assembly FWPV01 (sample SAMEA103939776, study PRJEB20133) | metagenome | reverse complement strand
AATGCATAAATCTTAGTGTCCTCCTCATGTTATGTATCCAATGGAGCGGTCAACTGCGGTTTTTAGGATTATGCCAAACCGTTCGGCCGTGACGCTGCCGGATTTCCGCAACCTGGGGGTGCTGTTGCGCGCCGCCCTGGCGGTGCAGGTGCTGGCCCTAGCGGTGGCCCTGGCGATGGGTCCCAACCTTGCCGCGGCAGGGCGTATCTATCTGGACATGGCCGCCGTCGTGCAGCCGCCGCTTCTGGCGGTGCTCGTGGCGGCCTTTTTCGCCGCCCCCTGGCTGCTGCGCCAGCCTTACAGGCTCGGTGCCGCGGTTGTCGTGGTGGGAAGCGCCCTCATGGCCCTGCTGTGGCACCTGGTCCTGCACTTGCGCTTCCCGGAGGTCCAGCAGAGCGGTATGCTGCGCACCGTAGTGCTTGCCGCAGGGGCGGCCCTGGCGGTGCTGGGTTATTTCAACTGGCGACACCGGGTGCTCTCTCCCGCCCTGGCGGAGGCGCGCCTGACCGCCCTGCAGGCGCGCATCCGGCCCCATTTCTTCTACAACAGTCTGAACACGGTCCTGTCCCTGATGCGCTCCTCCCCCCGCCAGGCCGAGGAGATGCTCCTCAATCTGGCCGACCTGTTCCGGGTGCACATGGCGGACAACCGGCAGCTCTCACCCCTCGCCCGCGAGCTGGAGCTGGCGCGGGCCTATGCCGCCCTGGAACAGATCCGCCTGGGGGAGCGGCTGCGCATCACCTGGAAGACCGACAACGCCCCGCAGGAGGCCCTGCTGCCGCCGCTCGTGTTGCAGCCCCTGCTGGAAAACGCCGTACATCATGGCGTAGAGAGCAGCCCCTCGGGGGGCGAGGTGCGCGTGGACGCGTTCGCCCGCGACGGCTACCTGCATCTGGTGGTGCGTAACCCCATCCAGGAGCAGTCCCCCCCGCGCAGCGGCAACCGCATGGCCTTGTCCAACATCCGCGAGCGGCTCGCCCTGCACTTCGACGCCGATGCACGGCTGACCACCCATCGGGTGGGCGGTGAATTCGTCGTGCAGGTGGTCCTGCCGCTGCGCACCGGAGCGCCCCATGCGGCCGCCTGAACCCGACCGGCGTGGGGCGCGGGCTGCGGAGCCCCCGCAGGCAGGGCAGGGCCAGGCCCATGATGCGCCCCTGCGCGTGCTCATCGTCGATGACGAGGCGCCCGCGCGCGCGCGCCTGCGGGACCTGCTGGCCGAGGCCGCCTGCCCCAACCGGGTGGTGGGCGAGGCGGCCAACGGCTTCGAGGCCCTCGAACGGGTCCTGGCCAGCCAGCCCGACCTGGTGCTGCTGGATGTCCAGATGCCCGGCATCGACGGTCTGGAGACGGCCCGGCACCTACAGACGCTGCCCGGGCCGCCGGCCGTGGTCTTCGTCACCGCCCACGATGCCTTCGCGCTGAAGGCCTTTGAGGTGCGCGCCCTGGACTACGTGTTGAAGCCCGTGCGCCTGGCCCGCCTCGAGGAGGCATTGGTGCGGGTGCGCGCCCTGGGCCGGCACGAGGCGGGAAGGCTGCCGCGCCGGCACTTCTGCTGCACCGAGCGGGGCCGGGTCCTGCTGGTGCCGGTGGAAGATGTGCTCTACCTGCGCGCCGAATCGAAGTACGTCACCGCCCGCACCCGTGCGCGGGAGTATCTCCTCGACGAGTCCCTGGTGCATCTGGAGGAGGAGTTTCCGGGCGAGTACCTGCGCATCCACCGCAGCTGTCTGGTGGCGCGGCGACATCTGGCCGGCTTTGAGCGCGTGGGTGAAGGCGAGGAACATCACTGGGTGGCGGTACTGCGCGACTGGCCGGAGCGGCTGCCCGTCTCCCGCAGGCAGCAGCACGTGGTGCGCCAGTATCGGGGCGGGGGGCTCGCCCCCTGATGCCGGGGCCTCAGGACTCCGCGGGTGCGCCCCCGCTTGGGGCGGGTCGCGGCTGCAGCCTAGCCATGGCCGCATCGATGGCCTGATCCAGATCATAGCTGTATTGATCCACCGTGGTGATACCCACCATGGGCTTGGTCAGGGGGGTGCCATCCGGGTCGAACAACATCACGGTGGGGACCAGATGCACCCCATGGCGGCCGGCGAACTCCCGCTGGGTGGTGCGCTTGCCAGTGAAGTCCAAGAGCGGCTGGGTGCTGCGGGTGTCGAGCCTGCGCATCACCAGCCTGCGCTGATAGTCCGGGTTGCGGCTGGTGGGGATGAGCACCTCGTTCAAGGCCAGCTCGCAATAGGGACAGCGGCTAGCCACGAACACCACCAGCACGGCGGCCCCGCGGGAGCGCGCCTCGCGGGCGTCCTGCTGGAGGTCCCGCGCCACCGGCACCCCTTCCGCCGCCAGGGCGGCGCCCATGCCCCATGCTACAATCCAGACCAGCACAGTCAGCAGCCTCGTCCTCATCGACGCCTCCACAACCCACGACCTCGACGGCCCATACGGCACCGGGCCCATCGGGTCAAACCCTAAGATCATAGGGGGAGATGGATCGTTCCGTGCATGGTGCAAACGTTCCGCAACGCCTGGTGATCGCCACCCGGCAGAGTGCGCTCGCCCTGTGGCAGGCCCGCCACATCCAGGAGCGTCTGCTGGCACGCAATCCCGGCCTGGAGGTGACACTCCTGGGCATGACCACCCGGGGCGACCAGATCCTGGACTCCCCCTTGTCGCGCATCGGCGGCAAGGGGCTGTTCGTCAAGGAGCTGGAGCAGGCCATGCAGGACGGCCGTGCCCAAATGGCGGTGCATTCCATGAAGGACGTGCCCATGGAGCTGCCCGAAGGCTTTCTGCTGGCCGCCATCACGGCGCGGGAGGACCCCCGCGATGCCTTCGTCTCCAACCGCTACGCGAGTCTGGACGAACTGCCGCCCGGGGCGCGGGTGGGCACCTCCAGCCTGCGCCGGCAGGCCCAGATCCGCGCCGCCCACCCCCGTCTGGAGGTGGAGACCCTGCGCGGCAACGTCAACACCCGGCTGCGCAAGCTGGACGAGGGGCATTACGATGCCATCATATTGGCGGCCGCCGGCCTCAAGCGCCTGGGGCTTGCGGCGCGCATCCGCCGCATCCTGCCCCCCGAGGAGAGCCTGCCGGCGGTGGGGCAGGGCGCCCTCGGTCTGGAGGTACCCAGCGCCCGTCAGGACGTGGCCGGGCTCGTCGCCTTCCTGAACGACGCGGACACCGCCGCCTGCGTGCGCGCCGAGCGGGCCATGAGTCGGGCCTTGCATGGCGGCTGTCAGGCCCCCATCGGCGGCTATGCCCGTCTGGAGGACGGGCGCATCCATCTGCGCGCCTTCGTCTCCGACCTGGAAGGGGAGCGTTTCTATCGCGCCGAGGGCTGGGGGGACCCGTGGGATCCCGAGGCCCTGGGCCAGCGGGTGGCGCAGGCCCTGCTAGCGCAAGGGGCCGATCGGGTGCTGCAGGAGCTCACCCATCGTCCGGCCTGAGGAGGCGGGAATCCCGGTGAATGCCCACGCCCCCCTCGCTGGCATAGGGGTCCTGGTCACCCGCCCCAGAGAACAGGCCGAGCGCCTCTTCACCCGCATCCGCGCCTTAGGGGGCGAGCCCTGGTGGCTGCCTGCGCTGGAGATCGGGCCGCCCACCGATCCCGCCGCCCTGGGGCACGTCCTGGATAGCCTTGCGGCATACGACCTGCTCGTCTTCGTGAGTCCCACCGCCGTGGCGCAGGGCTGGCCCGCCATCCAGGCGCACGGGGGCTTGCCTGCAGGGGCGCGGGTCGCGGCCGTGGGTCAGGGCACGGCCAGGGAGCTCGTGCGCCTGGGCGTGCAGGGGGTGCTCGCCCCGGCGGACCGGGCCGACAGCGAGGCCCTGCTGGAGCTCCCGGAACTCGCCTCGGTGCAGGGCTGGAAGGTAGCCATCTTTCGCGGCGAGGGGGGGCGCACACTGCTCGCCGAGGCCCTGGCGGCGAGGGGCGCGCGGGTGGAGCACGCGGTGTGTTACCGGCGCGCCCGTGCCCGCATCGACCCGGCGCCCGTGCTGGCGGCCTGGCGGGCCGGGCGGATCCACGCCGTCACCGTCTTCAGCCGGGAGAGCCTGGACGCCCTGATCGAGCTGCTGCCCCCCGAGGCCCGCCCCTGGTTGTTTGCCACCCCCCTCTTCGTGCCCCACCCCCGCATCGCCGGGCATGCCCGTGCCTTGGGGGCAAGGCGGGTCATCGTCACCCCGCCGGCCGAGGAGGGGGTGTTGCAGGCCCTGGTGGAGCACTTGCCCCATGTCCACACCTGAGCCCAACGCGTCCTCTGCGCCGCAAGCCAGCGCCCCGCTGCCGTCCGGGCCAGGGGTTGCGGCAGCCCCAGCGCGCCATGCCTGGCTCAACCCCGCCCTGATCCTGTCCGTGCTGGCCCTCCTAGCCGTCTTGGGGCTGGCCTGGAGCACCCTGCACCGGCTGCAGGACATGGAGTTGCAGCTAGCGCGGCGCATCGGCGAATTCGATGCGGTGGGGCGCGAGGCCCGCAACGCCGCGCGGGATGCCAATGCCATCCTGGGGGACCTCACCGCCCGGATCACCGCCCTGGAGAACCGTGCCCAGGAGGCCCAGAGCCAGCAGCTGGCGCTGGCCGCCATGTATCAGGAACTGGCTCGCAGTCAGGACGAGCGGGTGGTGGCCGACATCGAGCAGACCCTGCTGCTCGCCCAGCAGCAGTTGCGCCTGGCCGGCAACGTGCGCGCCGCCTTAATCGCCCTGGAGGCGGCGGAGGCCCGCCTGGCGCGCCTGGGCAAGCCCCAGTTCGCGGGTCTCAAAGAGGCCATCGCCAAGGACATCGCCCGGCTCAAGCTGCTGCCGGCGGCCGACATTGCCGGCATCAACGCTCGCCTTGACGTGCTGGTGCAAAACGTGGACAAACTGCGGCTCAACACCGAGGTGCTGCCGGCAGAGGCGGGCAGCGCCCCAGTCGCGGTGGCAGGGGATCGCTGGCAGCGCCTGTGGCAGAGCGCCTGGCAGGAAGTCAAGCAGCTCGTGCGGGTACGGCGCTTGGACCGGCCCGAGGCCGTCCTGCTCGCCCCCGAGCAGGCCTGGTTTCTGCGGGAGAACCTGAAGCTCAGGCTGCTGGCCGCCAGGCTCGCCATGCTCAACCGGGATGAGACCAGTTTCCGGCACGATCTCGCATTGGCCGAGTCCTGGGTGGCACGCTATTTCCATCCCGACGAACCACTTACCCGCGGCATGCTCACGAGCCTGCGGGAGCTGGCCGCGATGCCCGTCGCCCAGCAGGAGGCCGATCTCACGGACAGCCTCAAGGCCCTGCGTGGCATGCGCCTGGATGCCGAAGGGGGGGCGGGGTGATCCGCGTCCTGTTCTGGCTGATCCTGGCTGCCGCCCTGGCCCTGGGCTTCACCCAGCTGTCCAGGACGGACAACGGCTATCTGCTCGCGGTCTTCCCCCCGTGGCGGGTGGAGATGTCCCTGACCCTGGCCTTCGGGCTGCTCGTCCTGTCCCACGTCCTGTTCTACATCCTGGCGCGGGTGCTGCGCACGGCGCTGCGCCTGCCCCGGGACGTGCGCCGCTGGCGGGAGCGCCGCCGCCGGGAACGGGCCGAAGAGAAGCTCGAGCGCGCCGTGGCCGCCCTGCTCGCCGGTGAGAAGGGCCACGCCCTGGACCTGGCGCGCCAGTCCTGGGCGCAGGCGGCCCTGCCCCTGGCCGCCCTCACCGGGGCGCGGGCCGCCCTGGAGCTGGGCGATCTCGAAGCGGTGCAGGGCTGGCTGGATGGGCTTCAGACCGATGTGGGCGAACTCATCGCGGCACGCCAGGCCCTCGCCCGGCAGGCGGCGGCCCGCGCCGCCGGACCCAGCCCGCCGCCGGGGGAGGCTCAAGCCGACGACGCGCTACCCTGGAATTCGAAGGCGTCGGAGTAGAACTCCTCGGGCGGCAGCCCCCGAGCGATGAAATCCCGCCGCGCCGCCGCCACCATCGCCGGCGCCCCGCAGGCATAGACCTGGTAGCCGGCAAGATCGGCAAAATCGGCCAGCACGGCCTCGTGCACGTGGCCGGTGCGGCCCGTCCAGTGCTCCTCGGGCAGCGGCTCGACGATTACCGGGATGAAGGTGAAATGGTCCTGTTCCGTCTGCCAGCGGGCGGGCAGCTGCGGCATGTACAGGTCGCGCACGTGGCGCGCCCCCCAGTACAGGACCATCTGCCGCTTCACCCCCTGGTGAAAGGCGTGGGTGAGGATGCTCTTGATGGGGGCGAAGCCCGTGCCGCCGGCCACGAAGATGGCCGGTTTGTCCGACTCGCGCAGGAAAAAGCTGCCCAGCGGGCCCTGGATGCGCATGATGTCCTTCACCTTCATGCTGTGGAAGACATGCTCGGTAAAGAAACCGCCGGGCACGTAACGGACGTGCAGCTCCAGCAGGGCGTCCTCCTCGGGCGCATTGGCTAGGGAGAAGCTGCGCCGTTTGCCATCCTTGAGCAGGAAATCGATGTACTGGCCGGGCAGGAACTGTAGCCGCTCGGAGGAAGGCAGCTTGAGCCAGATGCCCATGACGTCGTGGCACAGCCGCTCCAGACGCTCCACCCGGCAGGGCAGGGTCTTGATGGGGATGTCCTTGGCCGCTGTCACCTCCTTCACCTCGATGGTGAGGTCGGAAAGGGGTGTGGCACAACAGAACAGGGCCAGTCCCTGCCGCCGCTCCTCGGTCGTGAGCGCGCCCTCCTGGGCATCGCCGTAATCCACCCGGCCGGACAGCACCTTGCCCTTGCATGCCCCACAGGCCCCGTTGCGGCAGCCGTAGGGCAGGGCGAAGCCGGCCAGCAGTGCCGCCTCGAGCACGGTCTGGCCGGGTTCCACGCTAAACTGATGGCCGCTGGGCGCTATGCTCACCTGATAAGACATCGGACATCCTCTCGAATATGCTGCGTATCCTCATCGTGGGCTGCGGCGACGTGGGCCTGCGCGCCGCCCGGCTGCTGCGCGGCCGCGCACGTCTCATGGGGCTCAACCGCTCGCCGGAACGGCAGGCCCTGCTGCGCGCGGCGGGGGTGCGGCCTGTCGCCGGCGACCTGGACGACCGCCGACGCCTCACCCGCTTGGCCGGCCTGGCCGACGCCGTGTTGCATTTCGCGCCGCCTCCCGCCGAGGGCGATCAGGACCCCCGCACCCGGCGTCTCATCGCCGCCCTGAGCAGGCCGGCTAGTCTAGCATGCCCATCCCCCGCCCGCGGCCTAAAGGGACATCGGGATCGGCATGAAGGCCGGCGCCCGCGCGCCCTGGTCTACATCAGCACCAGCGGGGTCTATGGCGATTGCGGCGGCGCATGGGTTGCCGAGACCCAACCGGCGCGCCCGCGCAATGCCCGCGCGCGCCGCCGGCTCAACGCCGAGCGGCGGCTCAGGCGCTGGGCCGGCCGTAGCCACTGCCGACTCGCCATCCTGCGGGCCCCCGGCATCTACGCCCAGGATCGCATGCCCGCCGAGCGGGTGCGCCAGGGTCTGCCCGCCCTGCTGCCGCAGGAGGACATCCACACCAACCACATCCACGCCGAGGACCTGGCCCGGCTCGCCATCCTTGCCCTATTCCGGGCCCGTCCCAACCGGGTCTACAACGCCTCGGACGACAGCGGGCTCAAGATGGGCGATTGGTTCGACGTGGTGGCCGATCACCTGGGCCTGCCGCGGCCCCCGCGCCTGACCAGACCGGAGGTCATGGCCGCCGTCACCCCCGCCATGCGTTCCTTCCTCACCGAATCGCGCCGGCTCAGCAACCGGCGCATCAAGACAGAACTGCGCTTTCGGCTGCGCTACCCCACAGTGCGGGAGGGGCTGCGCACTGCCTCCTGATGCGGCCCCGCGGGGTGGTTCGGCCGTCCTGGGCACAGTGCTGGAAACAAAACGCCCAACCTGGGCCGGTTGGGCGTTGAATGGTGGTGGCCAGGGGCAGAATCGAACTGCCGACACGCGGATTTTCAGTCCGCTGCTCTACCAACTGAGCTACCTGGCCTTTGCAGCCGTGGCACTGCCTGATGCCGCCGGGTTTTACCCTGCCGCCGCCCCATGCATAAGGGCACAACTAGGAGGGCAAGAACCGAATTAGACCCGGAAGCGCGGCCTGCGTCAAGGTCCGTGTGTTATTGATCCGAAACGAATATTCTTGGCATGAACAACCCCCTCCCCCTCGATGGGGGAAGGGGTGGGGGTGACGTTCAAGATCATTGGTTTCGGAGCAATAGCCGCAGGCCGGACGCGCTGTCACCGAAGCTTCTTCGTTCTGTCACGAGACTGTCTCCGAGGGGCGGCATGCTAGTCGGCCATGTTGGCTGACGAGATCGCCTTTCAGCAGTTTCCCGTAGAACGCAGGCGTTTGCGCATCGCGGTGGTGACCGAGACCTATCCACCCGAGATCAATGGCGTGGCCATGACCTTGGGACGTTTCGTGCGGGGGCTGCAGGCGCGGGAACATCAGGTGCAGCTGATCCGGCCGCGTCAAAGTCCCCAGGATGCGCCGGTGGCGGAGGCGAACCTAGAGCAGGTCTTGCGGCCCGGCATCCCCATCCCGCGCTATTCAGGGCTGCGCATGGGGCTGCCGGCCAAGGCCTTCCTGCGGCGCATCTGGTCATTGAAACGGCCGGACGTGGTGCACATCGTCACCGAGGGCCCCCTGGGCTGGTCGGCCCTGGAGGCGGCCAAGAGCCTGCGCATCCCGGTGGCCACCGACTTCCACACCAACTTCCACAGCTACAGCCGGCACTACGGTCTGGGCTGGCTCAAACGCCCCATCACCGCCTACCTGCGCAAGTTCCACAATCAGGCGCGGGTGACCATGGTGCCGTCACTGACCATCCGTCGGGACCTGGAATCGTCCGGCTTCCGCAACGTGGAGGTGGTGGCCCGCGGCGTGGACACCGGCCTGTTCGACCCCGCCCGGCGCAGCCCGGCGCTGCGCTCGGCCTGGGGACTCATGCCCGATGCCCTGGCGGTGCTCTACGTGGGTCGCATCGCGCCGGAGAAGAACCTGGATCTCCTGGTGCGCGCCTTCGGTGCCATTGAGCGGGTGTGCCCCCAGGCACGGCTGGTACTGGTGGGGGATGGGCCGGAGCTGGAGGCGATGCGCGCGGCACACCCGGAGTTCGTCTATTGCGGCGCGCGCACGGGGGAGGACCTGGCCTGCCACTATGCATCGGCCGATGTCTTCCTCTTCCCGAGCCTGACCGAGACCTTTGGCAATGTGCTGCTGGAGGCCATGGCCAGCGGTCTGCCCAGCGTTTCTTTCGATTATGCGGCCGCCGCCGAGCACGTGCGCCATGGGGTAAACGGTCTCAAGGTACCCTATGGCGATGCGGAGGAATTCATCGCCCTGGCCACCGGTCTCATGCAGGACGAGAACCTGCGCCAGTGCCTGGCAGTGCAGGCGCGCAACACGGCCCTGGGCCTGTCCTGGGAACACATCTTCAACCAGCTGGAGGGCATTTTCCTGGAGATCGTGCGCTTCGATGAGGCCTATCATGAAAAGACCCTCTTCGGGGTCGAACTGGGGTAGTTGCAACCATGCTGACCCATCGTCATCATCTGCGGGACTGGCTGGACCGCTTCGTGGCCTGGGAGCACCGGCTGGCCTTGCGGCTGAACCGGCCCAACCGCCGGCGCCTGCTGTCCGTCTTCTTCGGTGCGGTGAGCCGGCTGGGCGATGGGCACATCTGGTATCTGCTCATGGCCGGCCTGCTCCTGTTCGGGGGCGCCGCTGCCCTGGAGCCGGTGCTGGTGATGATCCTTACCGGCGCGGTCTGTACCCTCACCTACAAGGGCCTGAAGCAGACCACCTCCCGGCCGCGGCCCTGCCAGCGGCATGCGGACATCCTGCTCACTACCCTGCCCCTGGACCGCTACAGCTTTCCCTCTGGCCACACGCTGCATGCGGTGTGTTTCACCGTGGTGGCGGTGGCCTACTATCCCGCCCTGGCCCCCTGGCTTGGGACCTTCACCCTGCTTGTGGCCCTCTCCCGCCTCATCCTAGGCCTGCATTACCTCTCCGATGTCCTGGTGGGCGCCGCCATCGGCGCCACCATCGCCCTGGCCGGCCTGTATCTGGCCGGGCTGTCGTAAGTCAGCCGCCCGCTCGGGCGCCCTCCGCCCCCTCGGGCACAAACAGGTCCTGGGGCAGCGGCAGCAGGGCACGCAGCTCGCGGCGGCTGAAGGATTCGAGGCGGGCCCGCTTGGTGACAGGACAGTGCAGCTCCGCCTCCCAGGCGGGCGCCTCGTGATTGAGCACCCGGTTAAGCTGGGCGAGACGTCCCGCCGTGGCCTGGATGTAGTCGTCGAAGCGGGCCCGCACGGTGCGGTCCAGGTGCAGCAGCCGGTAGCAGAGCTGGGGCAGGCGGGTGCGGCGCAGACACCGGTCGGCCCGGGCCAGCAGGCGTACCGCCTTGCGGGCCAGGCTGCCGGCACAACCGAAATGACGCGCGGCAAGATCGGACAGGTGCAGGTCGTGCTCCAGCAGGAGTTCGGCGGGATGGGCGAAGGCATGCCGGGCCACGTGGGCATCCATGGCCCATTCCACGGTCACATGGGTGAACCACGGCACGTCGAGGAGCAGTTTTTCGTGGGCCGGCACGAAGTGGTTGTGGGCGATCACATCCACCAGCAGATGGCTGGCATAGCCCACGGCGATGGCCTGCTCGGGCTCGTCATGGGCGCCTGCGAGCAGGCCATGGGCCGAGGTCCAGCGGTGCGTGTGGGCGAAGGCCGTGCTGTCGAGACGCGGGCCCACCAGGGCGAGGTCGGGCAGGCAGGCCCCCGCCATGACGAGCCGCGGGTGGCGCAGCACCGCACGGCGTAGCGTCGGGTCCAGCAGGGGCACGGCCCAAAGGAGGAGCTGGGCGAAATAGACGTGGGTGTAGAGCCCCCAGGCGAGGGCGTCGCCGCTGGTCAGCAGCAGCGGCGTTGCATAGAGGAGATAGCGGGCCGCCTTCGGCATGCGCGCCATGATGGGCGGCAGGCGCTACCATTTGATTGCAGGGACGTGATTTTTTCGTGACGCAAGGCGCGACAAATCCACGCATTGGGGCGAAAATCCGCCCACCGATCCGGGGAGATTCGAAATGCGTGCCCTCATCTGCGGCTCCATGGCCTACGACACCATCATGGTGTTTCACGACCGCTTCAAGAACCACATCCTGCCGGAGCAGATCCACATCCTGAACGTCTCCTTCCTGGTGCCCGACATGCGCCGGGAATTCGGCGGCTGTGCCGGCAACATCGCCTATAACCTGAAACTGCTGGGGGGTGAGCCGGTGATCATGGCCACGGTGGGCGAGGACTTCGCGCCCTACGCCGAGCGCCTGCGCATGCTGGACATCGACGCCGGGCACATCCGGGTCATTCCGGAGACCTACACCGCCCAGGCCTTCATCACCACGGACCTGGACGACAACCAGATCACGGCCTTCCACCCGGGGGCCATGAACTCCTCCCACGTCAACCGGGTCTCCGAGGCCAGGAACATCCGCCTGGGGATCGTGGCCCCGGACGGGCGGCAAGGGATGCTGGAGCACGCGGCGCAATTCGAGGCGGCGGGCATCCCATTCATCTTCGACCCCGGCCAGGGCCTGCCCATGTTCACGGGCGAAGAGCTCCTCGGGTTCGTGCGCCAGGCCCAATACCTGGCCCTCAACGACTATGAGGCGAAACTCATGCAGGAACGCACCGGCACCAGCATCGAGGCCCTGGCCAGACAGGTGCGCGCCCTAGTGGTCACCCTGGGGCCCCAGGGCTCGGAGATCCATGCCGGGGGGCGTGTGTATCGCATCCCGCCGGCGACGGCCACCGCCGTGGTGGATCCCACCGGCTGTGGCGATGCCTACCGGGCGGGACTCATGTTTGGCATCCTACGGGGCTGGGATTGGCCCACCACCGGGCGCCTGGCCGGCCTGTTGGGGGCCATCAAGATCGCCAGCCGGGGCGGTCAGAACCACGCCTTCGATTTCGACGAGGTCGCCGTGCGCTTCCGGGAGCAGTACGGCTACAACCTGCAGTAGGAGGGTGCGATGTACTACAAATGGCTTTGGTTGATCCCCCTGGCCCTGCTGGGCAGCGGTTGCGCCAGTGGGCTTGGCAGCGGCGACTATGAGCGGCGGGAGGCACGCCGGGTGTACGAGGTGCGCACGGGGATGGTGGAGAACGTGCGCAGCGTGCGCCTGGAAGGCACCGAGTCCGGGGTGGGGGCGGCGGCGGGTGCCGCCGTGGGCGGCATCGCCGGCAGCGAGATCGGCCGGGGCAAGGGCAGTGCCGTGGGCGCCGTGCTGGGGGCAGTGGCCGGCGGCGTGGCCGGTGCAGCGGCCGAGGAGGTCCTCACCCGCAAGCCGGGGCTGGAGATCACCGTGCGCCTGGATTCCGGGCGTACCATCGCCGTGGTGCAGGAAGACACCGGCGAGCGCTTCGCCGTGGGCGACCGGGTGCGCATCCTGGAGTCGGGCGGCCAGGCCCGGGTCACCCACTGATGAAGGCCGGACGGTGTATTGCAGTTCATCAAAGCTTCACATATCCGTCACCGCAGCGTCACCCTCAGGGCGTACCGTAGCTTGGGCCAACCACTCAGGAGACGCGATCATGCTTTACGAGGGACTGGACATCGGCAGGAGCAGGTGGCAGCACCTCAGTGTCGGCCTGGCCGTGCATCTGGACGAGGTGCGCGAGGCCCAGCGCCTGCGCTACAGGGTGTTCGGCGAGGAGATGGGGGCGCGGCTGACCTGCCCGGAGCCCGGTGTGGACGCCGACCTCTACGATCCCTACTGCGAGCACTTGCTGGTGCGTGACACCGATACCGGCGAGGTGGTGGGGACCTACCGCATCTTGAACCCCGTCAATGCCAAACGCATCGGCAGCTATTACACCGAGCAGGAATTCGATCTGACCCGGCTACAGCACATCCGCAGCCGGTTGGTGGAGCTGGGCCGCTCCTGCGTGCATCCGGACTACCGTAGCGGCAGCGTCATCACCCTGCTGTGGGCGGGGCTGGCCGAATACATGCTGAAAAACGGTTACGAGTATCTGGTGGGCTGCGCCAGCATCGGCATGCAGGACGGCGGCCACAATGCTGCCGCCGTCTGGCATGCGGTCAGCCGCAAGCATCTGGGGCCCGTGGAGTGGCGGGTCTTCCCCCGCTGCCCCCTGCCCCTGGAGGCGCTGGACAGCGCCCCCGCCGCGGTGCTGCCGCCCCTCATCAAGGGCTATCTGCGGGTGGGGGCCTGGGTCGCGGGTGAGCCGGCCTGGGACCCGGACTTCAACACCGCCGACCTGCCCATCCTGCTGGCCATGAAGAACATCAACCGGGCCTACGCCCGCCACTTCATGAAACAGGTGTGAAGGGTCTAGTCGTATACGCCCGGCTGTTGCGCCTCGGGCTGCACCTCCTGGCCGGGGCGCTGACCATCTTGCTGTTGTTCCCCTGGCTCGAGCCGGACGAGCGCGGCCGCCGGGTGGTCGCCTGGGCCCGCCGCCTGCTGGCCATCGCCCGGGTGCAGGTAGCGGTGGAGGGCAGGGCCCCTGCCGTGCGGGGGGAGGGGGCGCTCATCGTCGCCAACCATGTCTCCTGGCTGGACATCCACGTGCTGCACAGCCTGCTGCCCTCCCGTTTCGTGTCCAAGGCCGAGGTACGGGACTGGCCCCTCATCGGCTGGATGGCGGCGCGGGCCGGCACCCTCTACCTGGAGCGCAGGCGCAAGACCGACGCCCGACGGGTGAACGAGGAGATGGCCGCCCTGCTGCGCGCCGGGCAGTGCCTCGCCCTCTTCCCCGAGGGCACCACCACGGATGGCACGCGGGTTTTGCCCTTTTATGCGAGCCTGCTGCAGCCGGCCGTGGCGGCGGGGGCGAGGGTGTGGCCGGTGGCCATCCGCTACCGGCATCCGGACGGCCGCCTCTGCCTGGAGGCGGCCTATCATGGCCCCATCAGCCTGGGGCAGTCGCTCCGGCGCATTCTCAGTCAGAACGGGATCGTGGCGCAGGTGAGCTTCCTGCCGCCCATCGCCGCCGTCGGCCTGCACCGGCGAGAGCTGGCCGCACGGGCCGAGGCGGCTATCCGTGCTCGCCTGGAAGGTGACGCGGCCGGCACGCGACCTGAAAGACCCGCTCGTCCTCAAGCCTCAGGGCGGTGAGCCGGCCGCCCCACAGACAACCGGTGTCCAGGGCCGCCACGTCCTCGCGCAGGTAAAGGCCCAGGGTGGACCAGTGTCCGAAGAGCACGCGCACGTCGCGGCTGGCGCGTCCGGGCATGTCGAACCAGGGGATGAGCCCGGCCGGCGCTTGGGAGGGTGCGCATTTGTGCAGGAATTCCAGGCCGCCGTCGGCGTGCAGGAAGCGCATGCGCGTCATGGCGTTGGCGATGAGGCGCAACCGGTCCTGGCCGCTCAATGCCGGAGACCAGTGGCGGGGCTCGTTGCCGTACATCTGGCCGAGGAAGTCCCGGTAGCCCGCGCCGCCCAGGACCTCCGCCAGTTCCCGCCCCAGGGCCAGGGCCTCGTCGGCCGTCCAGGCAGGCATGAGCCCGGCGTGCACCATGAGCCAGCCCCCTTCCCGGTGCACCAGGGGCCGCCGCCGCAACCAATCCAGGATCGCCTCCCGGTCCGGGGCCGTCAGGATCGCGTCCAGGGTGTCCTTCCTGTGCGGCGGCACGAAGCCCTCCGCCACCGCCAACAGGTGCAGGTCGTGGTTGCCCAGGATGGCCACCACGGACGCATCGTGGGCCATGCACCAGCGCAGCACGCCAAGGGAGTCCTCGCCGCGGTTGACCAGGTCCCCCGTGAGCCACAGCCGATCCCGGCCGGGGCGGAAGTCGATGCGCGCGAGTAGCTCCTGGAAGGCGCCCATGCAGCCCTGCACGTCGCCGATCGCATAGGTGGGCAAGGTCTCCTTCCTCCAGGGTGTAAAATCGGTCCCCATTCTACCGGGTCCGCCCTGCGGACATCCGCCCCGATGTTTACCGATCTCAATCCCCAGCAGCGCGAAGCGGTGAAGTATCTTGACGGCCCCCTGCTGGTGCTGGCCGGGGCCGGCTCGGGCAAGACGCGGGTCATCACCCGCAAGATCGCCTATCTGATCCTGGAGTGCGGCTACGCCCCCCGCCACGTGGCCGCCATCACCTTCACCAACAAGGCGGCGCGCGAGATGCGCGAGCGGGTGTCCGAGTGGCTTCCGGGCCGGCAGGCGCAGGGGCTCACGGTGTCTACCTTCCACTCCCTGGGGCTCGCCATCCTGCGTGCCGAGGCGCATCGCCTAGGCTACAAGCCCCGCTTCTCGGTGCTGGATCCCCAAGACGCCCAGGCCATCCTGGCCGACATCCTGAAGGCCCCCGACAAGGCGACCCTGCGGCAGGCGGCCTGGGTGATCTCCCAGTGGAAGAACGCCCTCGTCTGCCCGGACGAGGCCATGGCGCATGCCGGCGACGAGGCAGAACGCCAGATCGCGCGAGCCTACCGAGTCTATCAGGACAGCTTACGCGCCTACCAGGCCATGGACTTCGACGACCTCGTACGGCTCCCGGTGGCGCTCTTCCGGCAAGACTCCGAGGCCCTGTCCCTCTGGCAGGGCCGGCTCCGCTACCTGCTGGTGGATGAGTATCAGGACACCAACGCTGCCCAGTACGAGCTCATGAAGCTCCTCGTGGGCCCCATGGCGCGCTTTACCGCCGTGGGCGACGACGATCAGGCCATCTATGCCTGGCGTGGCGCCGACTTGGAAAACTTGCGCCGCCTGGGCCAGGACTATCCCCGCCTCAGGATCCTGCCCCTCACCCAGAATTACCGCTCCTGCCAGCGCATCCTCATGGCCGCCAACAGCGTCATCCGCCACAACCGGCGTCTGGCCGAGAAACAGCTCTGGAGCGAACTGGGTCCGGGCGAGCATGTGTGCATCCTCCAGTGCCGGGACGATACCCACGAGGCCCAGACCGTGGCTGCCCAAATCTCGGCCGACCGCTTCGAGCGCCGCGGGCGTTGGGGCGACTATGCCGTGCTCTATCGCGGCAACCACCAGGCCAGGGCCTTCGAGGAGGCGCTGCGCGCCCTGAGGATCCCCTATGTGGTCTCCGGCGGCCAGTCCTTCTTCGAGCGCAGCGAGATCAAGGACCTGACCGCCTATCTGCGCCTCATCGCCAACCAGGACGACGACCCCGCCTTCATCCGGGCGGCCACCACCCCGCGGCGCGGCATCGGGCCGGCCACCCTGGAACGGTTGGGGGCCTATGCCGCCGGGCGGCACGCGAGCCTGTTCGCGGCCATGTACGAAGAAGGGGCGCGGGCGAGCCTCTCCCCCAAGCAGCTTGCCCCGCTCCTGGAGTTCGGCGACTTCATCAACCGCCTGGCCTACCGCGCCGAGCGGGAGCCCGCCGGGCGGCTGCTTCAGGAGCTGCTCGCCGCCATCCGCTACGAGGACTGGCTCTATGAGAGCGAGGAGGAGCGCAGCGCCCGCAGCAAGTGGGAGAACGTGCGGGAGTTCGTGGACTGGCTCACGAAAAAGGGGGAGGAGGAGGGCAAGGGCCTCATCGAGCTCACCCAGACCGTGGCCCTCATGAACCTGCTGGAGGGGCGCGAAGAGGCGGACCCAGACGCGGTGCGGCTGTCCACCCTGCACGCGGCCAAGGGGCTGGAGTTTCCACATGTGTTTCTGGTGGGGTTGGAGGAGGGCATCCTGCCGCACCGGGAGTGCCTGGAAGGCGCGCGGCTAGAGGAGGAGCGACGCCTGCTCTACGTGGGCATCACCCGCGCCCGCCGCAGCCTCACCCTGACCTGGTGCGCCAGGCGCAAGAAGGGCCGGGAGATGTTGGGCTCGCAGCCCTCCCGCTTCCTGGCGGAACTGGACCCGGACCAGGTGCGGCAGGGCGGCACCCAGGATGCTGCCGCCAGCCGGGAAAGCGCCCGCGCCCGCCTAGCGAGCCTCAGGGCCATGCTCGGGGCCTGACACGAAAGCGCGGCCCGCAGACCGCGCGTATCGGGACCCTCAGGGGGCTGCGGCCGCCTGTATTCCAGGCTGAGCGGCGGCGATGGCCTTCTTCGCCTCTTCCACCATGTAGTCCACCGCCGCCCGCACGTCGGCGTCCGACAGTTTGGGGTTGCCGCCCCGGGGCGGTCCGCCGAGGCTGCCCTCGATGGCCGCCTTGTACAGGGCCTCCTTGCCCCCTTTGATGAGGGCGCCCCAGGCCTTGGTGTCGGTGAGCCTTTGTGCCCCGGTCAGTCCGGTGTCGTGGCAGCTGGCGCAATCGCTCAGATAGACCTCCCGCCCCCGGGCCAGGATGGCGGGGGTGGGTTCGGGCTCCTTCTTGAGCACGGGTTCGAATTTCGCACCGGCGGCATTGGTCATGTGCACCACGGCACGGGCCACCTCCAGGTCCGTCAGCTCCGGGTCGCCCCCGCGCGGCGGCATCTTGTTGATGCCCTTGATGGCGTGGGTGAGCAGGGTGTCGTAGCCCTGGGCGATGCGTTTGCCCCAGGCGGCGGCGTCCTTGAACTTGGGCGAGCCCAGGGCGCCCGCCTCGTGACAGCCGGAGCAGATCTCCTTGTACACCTCCTCGCCGGAGCGCTCCACACGCGGGGTATTGGGATCGATGGCAAGCGCCACGCCGAAGGGCTGGATGCGTTCACGCACCGCCCGGTCCTCGGCCTCGGTGGAGGCGCTGGCCACATGGCTGGACTGTATGCCCACCACATAGACGATGATCAGGATGATGGCAATCAGCGGCGCAAACAGCCCACCCACCAGGGCCAGCAGGAACTCCTGGGGCGTGGTCTTCTTCATCTCGTGATGCTCGGCCATGGTCCAGTCCTATTCGGAGTAGCAAATCCGGTAATTATAGGGACTGCCCCTGCCGATCGGAAGGCGGCTGTGGTATGCTCTGTGGTCTCCGCCCGTAGCTCAGTTGGATAGAGCGTTGGCCTCCGGAGCCAAAGGTCGTGCGTTCGAGTCGCGCCGGGCGGGCCAGATCCCCGCTGCTCCTCCGCGTCTTGCCTCCCGCATCCCCACCTCCCCGCGGTATAGGGTCGATCGGCGGGCGGCCCTGCACGCCTTGCCGGACGGTCAGCCCAGGCCCGGATCCACGATCGACTTATTCGATCGTTTCATTTGGGACAATCAACTTCACAGGGGATGTCGGTGGCCTAAGATGGTACCGACCGCAACGGGATGGGTACGGGAAGACGCCCTGGCCGGTGCCCGAGGCCCTCTCCCGGCGCGGCAGCAGGCCGAATCCGTGCAGCGGCGACGCCAGCCGGCCGCCGTTCGCTTCGGCCTAGACCCGATCCCTGATTGAAGGAGCGCGACATGAACGAGAGCCATCCCGCAACCGGCGGCTGCCCGGTCGCCCACGGCCACCGCCCCAACGCCACCCTCGCGGGTCGCAGGAACCGCGACTGGTGGCCGCAGCAGCTGAACATCGGCATCCTGCACCAGCATTCCCCCCTGTCCAACCCCATGGACCGGGATTACGACTACGCCCGCGCCTTCCGGGAATTGGACTATTGGGCCCTGAAGGAGGACCTGCGCCGTCTGATGACCGACTCCCAGGACTGGTGGCCGGCGGACTACGGCCACTACGGCGGGTTGTTCATCCGCATGGCCTGGCACAGCGCTGGCACCTACCGGATCAGCGACGGCCGCGGCGGCGCCGGCACCGGGGCGCAGCGCTTCGCCCCCCTCAACAGCTGGCCGGACAACGCCAACCTGGACAAGGCGCGGCGGCTGCTGTGGCCCATCAAGAAGAAGTATGGCAACCGCATCTCCTGGGCCGACCTCATGATCCTGGCCGGCAACGTGGCCCTGGAGTCCATGGGCTTCAAGACCTTCGGCTTCGGCGGTGGGCGTGTGGACATCTGGGAGCCCGAGGAGGACATCAACTGGGGGGTGGAGGACACCTGGCTGGGCGACCAGCGCCGCCAGGCGGACGGCAGCATCGAGCCCACCTATGGCGCCGTGCAGATGGGTCTCATCTACGTCAACCCGGAGGGTCCCAACGGCAACCCCGATCCCATCGCCGCGGCGCGGGACATCCGGGAGATCTTCGGTCGCATGGCCATGAACGACGATGAGACCGTGGCCTTGATCGCCGGCGGCCACACCTTCGGCAAGTGCCACGGGGCCTGCCCTGCGAGTTACGTGGGGCCCGAGCCCGAGGCGGCACCCCTGGAGGAACAGGGCCTGGGCTGGAAGAACCGTTATGGCAGCGGCAAGGGCCCCGACACCTATACCGGCGGGCCGGAGGGGGCCTGGACCCCCACCCCCACCCGCTGGGACATGAGCTATCTGGAGACCCTGTACGGCTACGAGTGGGAGCTCACCAAGAGCCCGGCCGGCGCCTGGCAGTGGCGGCCCAAGGGCGGGGCGGGCGAGGGCACGGTGCCCGACGCCCACGACCCCAACAGGCGTCACGCCCCCATGATGCTCACCACCGACCTCGCCCTGCGCATGGACCCGGCCTACGACAAGATCTGCCGGCACTTCCTTGCCCATCCGGAGGAGTTCGCCGATGCCTTCGCCCGTGCCTGGTTCAAGCTTACCCACCGGGACATGGGCCCCAAGGTCCGTTACCTGGGACCCGAGGTGCCTGCCGAGGACCTGATCTGGCAGGACCCCCTGCCGCCGGTGGACCATCCCCTCATCGATGCCGACGACATCCGGGCACTCAAGGCCAAGGTCCTGGCCTCGGGCCTGCCCAGTGCGGATTTCATCCGCACCGCCTGGGCCGCCGCCTCCACCTTCCGTGGCTCGGACAAGCGGGGCGGGGCCAATGGCGCGCGCATCCGGCTCGCCCCACAAAAGGACTGGGAGGTCAATGAGCCCGCACGGCTTGCCCGGGTACTCGCCACCCTGGACGAAATCCGGCAGGACTTCAACGCCACGGCGCCGGTCGGCAAGCGCGTGTCCCTCGCCGACCTCATCGTGCTGGCCGGCTCCGCCGCCATCGAGGAGGCCGCCCGCAAGGCCGGCCACACCATCGAGGTGCCCTTCACCCCCGGTCGCACGGACGCCAGCCAGGAGCAGACCGACGTGGCCTCCTTCGCCCCGCTGGAGCCTCACGCGGACGGCTTCCGCAACTACCTGAAGCCGGGGTTGCTGGCCCGCGCCGAGGAGTACCTCATCGATCGCGCCCAGCTGCTCACCCTCACCGCACCCGAGCTGACGGTACTGGTGGGTGGGCTGCGGGTGCTGGGGGCCAACCATGGCGATGCGCCCCATGGCGTGTTCACCCACCGGCCCGGTGTGCTCAGCAACGACTTCTTCGTGAACCTGCTGGACATGGGGGTCGAATGGCGCCCTGTGGATGCCGCGGCCGAACACTTCGAGGGCCGCGACCGCAAGACGGGGACACTCCTCTGGACCGCCACCCGCGTGGACCTGGTGTTCGGTTCCAACTCCCAACTGCGGGCCATTGCCGAGGTCTATGCCCAAGACGACAACCGGGAGAAATTCGTGCGTGACTTCGTGGCCGCCTGGAGCAAGGTCATGCACCTGGACCGCTTCGACTTGCGCTGAAAGGCAGCCATCGGCGTTGTGGCGCCCCCTGTGGGGTGCTTTTTTTGTGGACGGCGCCACCGCACACCACGGCAGGTCTCGCCTGCGCCGGAGCGATCGCCGCGCGCGTGGCCCCCCCGCCCTTGGGCTCCGGTCTCCCCTCACCCGGCTACGCCCCCCGCAGGGAGGGTCAAGCTCCTTCGTTTCGTATCTGGCTGCGCTGCTGCACCGGCGGGCACGGCAGGGTGCCGTAGGAACAGAAGACGCAGCAGTCCCCCGGCTTGGGCCGCAGTACGCTGTGACAGGCCTCGCATTCGTAGAACCACTGGCAGGCGTCCGTGGGCATGGTCTCGGTCTTACTGTGGCCGCACACCGGGCAGGTCAGGGTCGATTGCAGGAGCAAGGGGTCCATCTGCCGAGATGCATCATGCCGGAGGGGTGTCTCTCAACTGCCGCACGATGGTAGCTGTCCGGTCTCGAATGATCATATGGCCTTTTATCTTTCTATTGTATTGCCTGAAACCAAGATATTGAACGTCCCCCCCTCCTCCCCCGGGTCGAGGGAGATGGGATAGGAAAAGGTCCACTTGGGGAAACGCTGAAGAACTCCCTCTCCCCCGCAAGCGGGGGCGAGGGGATTGAGAGGGGATTTATTCAGTGTTTCCTTGGTTCGTTTTGGATCATTGTTGGATCATCCTATAAACCGCAGTTGGACGGGCCCGAAGGCCGTGCCAGATTGGTGGCTGGCGCGACCAGCCCGCAGGGCGCAGGTCAGCACGCAGTGCTGG
>FWPV01006883.1_pt1 | contig 21242 bp, 13 predicted proteins | sample 2228371 | NCBI WGS metagenome assembly FWPV01 (sample SAMEA103939776, study PRJEB20133) | metagenome | reverse complement strand
CATGGACTTCATGAATCTGAACCAGTCGGCGCACGGCGACCGCGAGTTCGGCTATCTTTGCAGCCGGATGGGTCTTCGCCGGGCCGTCGTAGTGGGACATTGGCAGGATCCGCAGGTGCGTCAGCGGCTGGGGGAATGGTCGCGGGCGGCGGTGGGGCGGCACGAGCTGCGCCGCGTCCGCATCGCTCGCTTCGGCGACAACATGCGCGAGGTCGCCGTCACCGAGGGCGATAAGGTCGAGGCGCAGATCACGCTGGGGTGTTCCGTGTCGGGCTACGGGTTGGGCGATCTGGTCGCCGCCGTGGAGCAGGTCGCCGACGCCGAAATCGACCGCCTGACCGCCGAATACGACTCGCAATACGCGGTGGCCGCCGCATTGCGGCCCGGCGGTCCGCGCCGCGGCGAACTGCGAGAAGCGGCCCGGATCGAGTTGGGGCTGCGGGCATTCTTGCAAGACGGCAATTTCCAGGGGCTGACGGATACGTTCGAGAACCTGCACGGCCTGCGGCAACTGCCGGGGCTGGCCGTCCAACGGCTGATGGCCGACGGCTACGGCTTCGGCGCGGAGGGCGACTGGAAGACGGCGGCCCTGCTCCGCGCCATGAAAGTGATGGCGCACTTCCTTCATGGAGGATTACACGTATCATCTGGCACCCGGCGAGGAATTGGTGCTGGGCGCGCACATGCTGGAAGTGTGCCCCAGCATCGCCGCCGATCGGCCCTCGCTGGAGATTCACCCCTTGAGCATCGGCGGGAAGGAGGATCCCGTCCGGCTGGTCTTCGATGCCCGGCCCGGACCGGCCGTCAATGCCGCGCTGATGGATTTCGGGGATCGCTTTCGCCTGCTCGCCAACGCGGTGGAGACGATAGCGCCGCCGGCCGAGTTGCCGCGGCTGCCGGTGGCGCGGGCGGTGTGGAAGCCCTTGCCCGACTTCAAGACCGCCGCGGCGTGCTGGATTCTGGCGGGCGGGGCGCATCATACGGCCTACAGCCAAGGCGTGACGCTGACCATGTTGGAGGACCTGGCCGAGATGCTGGGGCTGGAGTTCTTCGCCATCGGTCCCGAGACGTTGCAGACGGCGTTTCGTCGCGAAGTGCGGGCGGCGAACGATCGGCGGAGGTGACGTCGCGCGCCCGGCGTCCGCGGCTCGGCGCGAAGGGCGCCCGCCGGTCGGAGGCGGTAACCGCCGCGACGCTTGAGAAGTCCGGCGGCGGGAGGGTAAAGTAAAACCTTTACGATGGACGGGTGGCCGTACGGCTTCCCCCCACCTCTTGTCGAGCAGCAATCGGTCGCGGATTTTTCCCAATCAGCAGAGGGGATCGCTTCATGGCAGGCTTAGACTGGATGGTCATCGCGGCGTATTTCGTCATCCTCTTCGGCTTGGCCTGGTGGGTCATCCTGAAAGGGAAGGATACCGCGGACGATTACTTCCTGGCCGGCCGCAATTTGGGCTGGTTCGTCGTGGGCGCCTCCATCTTCGCCTCCAACATCGGCTCGGAGCATTTGGTGGGACTGGCGGGGTCGGGCTGCACGGACGGCGTGGCCATGGCCCATTACGAACTGCACGCCTGGTGCCTGCTCATTCTGGCTTGGGTCTTCGTGCCCTTCTACCTCCGCTCCAAGGTCTTCACCATGCCGGAGTTCTTGGAACGCCGCTTCAGTCCCGGCGCGCGATGGCTGCTCTCCTTGATTTCGCTGGTGGCCTACGTGCTGACCAAGATCGCGGTCGGCATCTTCGCCGGGGGGATCGTCTTCCAGACCCTTCTGCCCGACATCCACATCACGATCGGTCCGTACGACCTCAACAGCTTTTGGGTCGGGTCGTTCGCGGTCATCATCCTGACGGGGTTGTACACGGTGCTGGGCGGGATGCGGGCGGTGGCCTACACCGAAGCCTTGCAAACGTTCATCTTGGTGATCGGCTCGGCCCTGGTGACGATCTTCGGCCTCCGCGTGCTGGGCGGGTGGAGCGGCCTGCGAGAAGTCTGCGGCGGCGAAATGTTCAACTTGTGGAAACCGCTGGCCCCCGCCGGCTGGACCGGCACCTGGAAGCCCGTCCTGGACGAAGGCTCCAAGACCATGGCCTGGTATTTCAACAGCAATTATCCCTGGTTGGGGATGCTGATCTGCGCCCCGATCAGCGGCCTGTGGTATTGGTGCACGGATCAGTACATCGTGCAACGGTGCCTGGGCGCTCCCAGCGAGAAAGAAGCGCGGCGGGGAGCGATTTGGGCGGCCATCCTCAAGCTCTTGCCCGTCTTCATCTTCATCATCCCCGGCATGATCTGCTTGGCCGTTTCGGTCAGCGGCCGCAACGAAGACCTGACCCGGCAGTTCTTCACCGCCGAATTGGAAAAGGCCCTCTCGCGCGATCCGCAGGTGATCGCCCAGACCAAAAGCGAAGTCAAGCCGATCACCGTCGGCCAAGTCAGCGTGCCCGGCGGCGAGGTCCGCGAGATCCACGGGCAACAGGTGGTGACCAACGGCAAGGTGGCGGTGGTGGGCGGCGCAATCCGCCAGGAGCAAGACGGCTATGTCGTCACCGGCGGCAAGGTGTACGTCAACTCGCAGAGCACGCAGGCCGCCTTCCCGCTGATGGTCCGCTACGTGCTGCCGACGGGCGTGCGGGGAATCGTGGTGGCGGGCTTGTTGGCCGCCCTCATGAGTTCGCTGGCCGGCGTCTTCAACGCCTCCTCCACGCTCTTCACCATGGATTTCTACAGCAAGCTGCGGCCCGCCGCGTCCCAGTCCGAATTGGTCTGGACCGGCCGCATGGCCACCACCGCGATGGTGGTCATCGGGCTGGCGTGGATCCCCGTCATTCAAGGGGCGCGGGGACTGTACGACTACCTGCAAAGCGTGCAAGGCTACTTGGCCCCGCCGATCTTCACGGTGTTCTTCCTGGGCGTGTTCTGGAAACGCCTCAACGCCAAGGGTTGCCTCTGGGCCTTGGCCGTGGGGTTCGCGCTGGGCGTCTTCCGCCTGGCGGTGGATACGCCCGTCAAGCTCTTCGGCGTGGTCTATCCCGAAGGCTCCTTCCTCTGGATCGTCAACAACATCTTCTTCCAGTACTTCGCCGTGCTGATCTTCGTGGTGAGCGTGGTCGTGATGATCGTGGCCAGCTACCTGAGCAGCCCGCCGGATGAAGTCAAGATTTCCGGCCTGACCTACGGGACGATCACCGAAGAGCAGCGCCGCGAGTCGCGCGCCACCTGGAACGCGGTGGACGTCCTGGCCTCGGCGTTCGTGCTGGCGGCCATCATCGCCGCGTACCTGTATTTCCGGGGGTAATCCTCCGGCGTAACTATCCGAGCCTCCGGCGTGAGCCGGAAGTGTTTCGGCGCTACCCAGGGTTTCACCACCAGCTGACGCTGGCGGCTCAAGGAATAATTCACCACCGGCTTACGCCGGTGGCTCAAGGCGAATTGCTCGGCGAAACCGAATTCGTGGGTGGGGGTTGAGTATTCTCAAGGGGTTTTGTGCCTTTCCGTAACCCGAGGACGATGTGCGATGAACAACTTGAATCCGACTCGCTTCTTCACCGGCCGGCGTTCGGTGTGGTCGGCCCTTTGCCGGGCAACGTGCCTGACGGCCGCGATTTCGCTGTCTTCGCTGTTCGCACAAGAGGTGCGGCTCTCCGTCCACCCCGACCAGGTCGTGAATCCGGTGGACGTCAAGGTGTACGGCCACTTCTTGGAGCACATCTACCACTCGGTCAACGGCGGCCTGTGGGGCGAGCTGGTGTGGAACCGCAGTTTCGAGGAGTTGAGCGGCGGGCAGTGGCGCGTCCAAGACGGTGAAATCGTGCAGCGCGGACTGGGCACCAACCAGCGCTGGGTATTCGGCGATCCCGCCTGGGGCGACTACGAATTCACGCTCCAAGCCCAAAAGACGGGCGGCGAAGAAGGCTTCCTCATCCTCTTCCGGGTGCAAAACGAACAGGATTTTTACTGGTGCAATCTGGGCGGCTGGGGCAATCAGTATCATCAACTGGAACGCGGCAGGAGCGGCGAAGGACGCTGGCACGGCGTCGGCCCCCGCGTGGAAGGCCGCATCGAAACCGACCGCTGGTACGACATCCGCGTGCGGTGCGAGGGTACCCGCTTCCTGGTTCAGCTCGACGGCCGGACGATCATCGACTGGACCGATCCGGCAGGGCATCGCACGGGGTCGGTGGGCGTGGGAACCTGGGCCACCCAAGCCCGATTCCGCAACCTCAAAGTCACCGACCTTGCCGGGAACGTCCTCTACCAAGGCTTGCCCGACTCGGCCCATCAAAGCGTGAGCCTCAAGCACTGGCGATTCGCCGGGCAAGGCCGGCTCGCCTTGGAAGACGAGCACCCGCTCAACAGCCGCCTGGCGATTTGGATCGAAGGCGCCGACGGCGAGAGCGTCTTGCGTCAAGGACCGCTGGCCCTGCGGCGGAACGAATGGTACGTCGGCTCCCTCTGGGTCCGCGGCACGGCCCCCTTGGGAATGTCGGTGCGACTCATGGACGGCGCTCAACCGCTGGCCATGCAAAGCATCTTCGCGCCGGGCGAGGATTGGCGCGAGGTGCCCATCCGGCTTCGTCCCCATGCCGATACCGATAACGGCACGCTGGAGATCGCCTTGCGGGGCGAAGGCCGCGTCTGTCTCGATCAGGTCAGCCTGATGCCGGAGAGTTGGGCGGCGGCGGGCGGATTCCGTCCCGATCTGCTCCGGGCCGTAAACGACTTGCAACCGCCGCTGATCCGTTGGCCCGGCGGCTGCTTCGCCTCGGCCTATCGCTGGAAGGACGGTATCGGACCGCAGCACCAGCGCCGGATCTATCCGCGCGATATCTGGGACGATCAGGACGTCAACTCCTACGGCACGGACGAGTTCATCGCCATGTGCCGCAAGGTCGGGGCCGAACCGATGCTGGTGGTGAACATCGGCACGCCCGCCTGGAACTCCAATCCCGATCCCGAGGAATTCATGCAGGACGTGCTGGACTGGATCGAGTATTGCAACGGTCCGGCCGATTCGAAGTGGGGCGCGGTCCGCGCGGCGAACGGTCACCCCGAGCCGTACGGCGTCAAGTATTGGGAGATCGACAACGAGACGTGGCACATGCGGGCGGAACCGTACGCCGAGGCGGTCCGCCGCTACGCGCCCGCCATGCGCGGCGCCGATCCGTCCATCAAGCTGGCGGCCTGCGGCAGCGGCGGCATGGGGCGCGACGCTCATCAATGGAACCGCGTCGTCATCGAGCAGTGCGCCGACCTGATCGACTACCTCAGCATCCATCACTACGAGGACCCGAATCGTTTCGCGGAGGGCCCCCGGGCGTACGAGGCCTTCTTCGAGCAGACCGGCCGAATGATCGCCGATTCCAAGAATCCCGACCTCAAGCTCTTCGTCTCCGAGTGGAACGCACAGAGCACGGATTGGCGGACGGGCCTGTATTGCGGCGGGATTTTGAACGGCTTCGAGCGGACCGGCAACGTGGTGGAGATCGCCTCTCCCGCCCTATTCCTCCGCCACGTCTCGGCGACGGCGTGGGACAACGCCTTCATCAACTTCGATCACCGCACGTGGTTTCCCGCCCCCAACTACGTGGTGATGAAGCTGTGGCGGGAACACTACCAGCCGCTGCGTGCGGCGTTGGAGGGGGAGACCGGCCCGCTGAACGTCGTCGCGACGCGCTCGGCCGAGGGCGAAACGGTGGTCCTGAAGGCCGTCAACCCGACGGATCAAACCGTGACCCTCACGGTCGCGGTGGCGGCGGAGGGGTTCACTCGGGCGGCAGCTCGGCAGGTTGCCCCGGGGAGCCTCCGCGCCCGCAACAGTCTGGAGAAACCCGACGCGGTGGTCCCGGTCGCCGCGGAGGTCACCCGCGGACCGGAGGGATTCCGCGTTACGCTGCCCGGCTACTCGGCCACCGTGATCGAACTCGGCCGCGAGTGAGCGATCGGGGGCTGCGAGCGCGAGCCTGAGGCGAGCCGGATTCCGGTCCTGGGGCGTCAGCCCGACGCGTCGGGGTCCCCCACGGCGACTACCTTGTCGCGGTACACGAACGCCAACGAGGCGGCCACGTGATCCCGTGAAAGCCCCAACAGGCAGGCCGCCGCGTCGCGGTAGTTCTCCAGTTGCGGGCGATAGAAGGCCGCTCGGCCCTCCGGATCGTCGGAAGCCGCGTCGATCCCGGCCGATGCGGCGCCGGTCGGCTTATCCGTCTTGTAGTCGATGACGTGGGCCAGGACAGGCCGGCCGGCTCGATACGCCACCGTCACGCGGTCGAATTGGCCGCGGCAGAACGTGCCGTCTTGCAGGAAGATCGCGAAGGGACGTTCCCTCCAGACGACCCACTCAACGTCGTCGAGGGGGCGGCACGCTTCCCAAAGAGGTCGGGGCAGGAACGCGTCGGGTGTCTTTCGCGACAAGAGCCGCCGCAATTCCTTTCCCTCGAGCAGGCGGCGGAATTCCGCCGAAAGCCGAGGGATCTCTTGGATCAACTCGGGGTTCGCGGCGAACTCGGCGGCCGCCGCATCTTGCAAGGCACGGTCGTCGGGCACGCCGTCTTCCAACCATGCGATCAGCGAAAACCAAAGATGAAGGACGCTCCCCTCGTCCAACGCCCGTCGCGGCCGACGGCGAAAAAGATCGCGGAGCGGCCGGTCGCGGCCTTCCAAAGCGTGCGGCGACACCCACTGCACGGCACGCGGAGTTCGTGCACGGCACGGAAAGCGGATCGGCGCCGGGGTGGGGGACGGGGCGGGCGGTGTCCCCGACGACGGCTCCCGGCGGGGCTGCCAGTCGGGATTGCCGCACGTCCACAGAACCGTGCCGGGCGGGACGCGGCGGATCCCGGGCGGATCGCGATCTTCCTCCGGCGGTACCAAGGCCGCCCGCAGGATCCCCGCCCACGTCAGCGGCAGCCGCTTCTCATTCTCTCGCGAAGGCTCGATCAGCATGTAGAGGGCATGGACGGCCCGCGTCACGGCCACGTACAGCAGGCACAACGACTCCCTGATGACCCGATGCCGCGCCCGGTCGAAACGTCCGGCGAACCCCTCGGGCAAGACGCCCAGCTCGCGCAGGTCGCGATCGGTCCAGGCGCAGACCCAGTCGAATTTTCCTCCGGAATCGGGGCGATCGGCCGCCACGTTGGGCGGCTGGCCTTCGAGCCGCTGATCCAAGTCGGGCAGCACGACGATCGGAAATTGCAACCCTTTGGAGGCATGGATCGTCATCAAACGCACCACGCCTTGCGAGGGTTCGGCCTCGCGCCGGCTTTCGACCCAGCGCACGAAATCGTCCACGCGGAACCGGCCGCGGGCTTCGTAGGCGTAGGCCGACAAGGCCAACCGTTCCAAACGGGGCAGGTCTTCCACCGCCGAGAAGGGAAGCAGGCTTTGGGCGTAGTCGCAAATCACCGGGCCGTAGCCGCGCCGGCCGATTTGCGTTCTGAGGCGGAGGGAAAGCGCGCGTCGCGCGGCGGACCGCTCCTCCGGCGACCAGGCGGGGTACGATTCCCAACCGACGGTCTTGGCCAGGGGAGAATGCGCCACATGGAAGGCGGCCGCCGTATCCCCGGGGTGATCCGCCAGGCGCAGCAACGACAGGATGACCCGCACGCCGGGGGCGAGGTCCAACGGGTTGCCGGCCTCCTCGCTAACCGGAATCCCCAGTCGCCGCAGGCCCGTCAACACAGGCGGAATGGCGTTCTTCTTACGAAACAGGACGCCGATCTCGAGATCGGGATGGCGGCGGTGCAGCTCCGCGATGGTTTGCACGGCCGTGCTCGATTCCGGCGCGGTCTCGTCCGGCACTGCGTTTTCGGCTTCGGCGGCGTCCCCGCCGGGGCGGATGCCGGTCGCCGCCGCTTCCTTGCTCATCAAGACGCAGTAGCCTTCCAGCTCGCGCCGTGCGGTTGGAAGGCGCTCGCGAAGGCCTCCGCCGCTTGCCGCGCGATGTCGCGCTCGCCGGAATCGCCGTCCATCGCGAAGACCGCGTTTTGGGGCAAGGTTTGGAACACGCGGTTGACCGTCTCGATGATCACCGGGCTGGAGCGGTAGCTGCGGTCGAGCGGGCGGATTTCGATTTCGGGAAGCTCGCGGGGCAAATTCTCGATGATCGCCGGTTCGCTCCCCCGCCAACCGTAGATCGACTGTTTCACGTCCCCCACGCAAAAGACGGTCCCTTCGTCGTCGGCCCGGATGTGTTCCACCAAGGGACGCAGGGCTTCCCACTGGGGCAGGGAAGTGTCCTGGAATTCGTCCAGCAGGAGGTGCTCGACGGTGCCGTCCAGGCGAAAGGCGGGCAAGGGGGAAGTCCGCCAAGCGGCGGCCAATCCGTCGCGCACCTGCCGCGTGACGTCGGCGAAGGTCAGCCCGCCCTCCCGCCGCTTCACCGCCTCGTAGCTGTCGCGAAACTCGTTCAGTAGGCGGAAGATCGCCGCGGTCTGCCGGCGAATGCGGTTGCGCAGGACGGCTCGCGCATGCACGACCAGCGGTCGGTAGACCTCTTCGATTTCGCGGTCCAGGGGCTTGCGATAGTAGGTGCCCACGCCGGAGGCAATCGCTTTGGCGATGCCGGCGGCCAGGAACTTCTCCCAATCTCCCTCCCGAGCGCGATCGACGTCGGCTTCCATCGCCTTGGCGACGCGCTGGTCGGGCTTGATGCCTTTTTGGTTCACATAGCGGGCGTGGAGGGCATCCACGGCCTCGATCGCGGCCTGCAACTCCTGCGGCGCAAGCTCGCAGGCCTCGGGGAGGGCCGACCATGCGGCCTCTTCGGATTCCAGGAAAACCAGATCGTAGAGTTGATACACCAGTTCCAGCAATTGATCGGTCACGGAGCGAGCGGCGTGTCCCTTGGTGAGAAGCCGCATCCATTCGGCGGCCTGGGCGCTTTTCTCGCGGGCCAGCATGTCCGCGATCGCCCGCAGACGCAGCCGCCGATCGGCCTCCTCATCCAAGATCGTCCAGGTCCAGGGCAGGTCCAATTCCAGGCGGAATCGCTGGGCCGCACGCACGAAAAAGCTATCCAGCGTGCAGATGTTGATCCGATCCAAGCGATCCACCAAGGCCCGCAACCGTGCGCAGCAGTCGTCCGGTCCCAAGGTCATGTGGACGGCGTGGGCCAGCGATCGTGCCTGCTCGGGGTGCTCGGCCGCTTCGAGCAGCCGGGCGAGGAGGCGGTCGAGAATCTCGCGCGCGGCCTTGCGGCTGAACGTGGCGGCCAAGATGCTCTCCACCGGCCGGCCCGTCAACAGCAGCCGGGCCAAGCCGTGGATCAACTGGTACGTCTTCCCCGAGCCTGCCGACGCGCGAATCAGCAAATGCCGGGGGTAAGCGGGGTTGGTGGAATCGTTCATGCCGCGGCGTCCTCTCTGTTTTTTGCGATGGGAGTTCGTTCTTCGGCCGCCGGATCGCGCCGTGAACCGCCGCAAGGATGTCGCGACCGCGCCGTGCAAGCGGCTTCGCCGTTCCCGCGGCGGCTGCGGTGATTACCGGGCCTTGCCGATGATCCGATCCAGTTCCTCGAAGCCGGGCGGCGGGGGATCGGCGGGCGGCCAATACCAACCGCGGCACACCCAGCGGACCACCTCTCGGGCCGCCTCCACGGCGTGATCCCGTTCCTCACGACTCCAGTCCGCGTACTCGGGCTTCGTCTTGCTTGTGTCCTTGGGCAAGAGGAAATAGCCGAGCCGGACCGTCGGCGCGGCCCGCGCGTCGGAACCTCCTCGGCCTCGCCCCTGCAAAAAGTCTCGAGCCAGGAGTTCGTAGAGCGGCAATTGCAAATCGACCCAGCGTTTGGCGACCTCGCCCGGATACACGATCTTTTCCCAGAGCGTCTCCGGCAAATGCGGCGGCCGCTGCGGGTCGCACAGGCGTTGGCGATGCGTCTCCTCCGGACGGGCCCCGGCGTCGCCCAGCTTGTAGTCGAGAATCTCGTACGCGTTGTGTTCGGAGTGATAGTCGATGCGGTCGATGCGGCCGACGATGCGGACCTCGCAGTCGTCGATGCGGAGCGTCCGAGACACGGGATACTCGCAGGCGAGGATCCGCCAGCCCTGCCCCGCTCGTTCCGCTTGTTGCCGGGCGAACGCCGCCAGCCGCTGCTTGAGCTGCTCGATCTGCACGGCGACGGCGGGCTTGGGGCGCGGGCCGAACCGCGCCTCGGCCACGCCCTCCAAACGCGCCGCCAAATAGCGCGCCACGGCCTCCGCGTCGTCCGAGTCCTTCCGCGCGGATCGTCCGAAATCACTCAATACCTGGTGCGCCAAGGTGCCGAACTCCATCGCCGAAAGCTCCTCCACGTCATCGGAGCAGGCCTCCAAGCCGAGGCGGTGACGAAGATAGTAGCGATAGGGACAAGCCAAGTAGTCGCGGAACTCGGTCACGCGCATTTCGGCGGGCGGGGGCAAGCCTTCCGGGCGGGGCGGCGCCCAAGGGTCGTTCCCGCCGGTCGGCACCGCGGGAATCGCCGGCAGGAGCCGGCCGGGGGCGGCCTCCGGACGATCGAAATAACGTTCCACCTGCCGCAGAAATACCTCCTTTTCCCGCGAGAAAAGCAGCCGGCTGGGAAGCAAGGGGTCGCCGTCCAGGGTTTGCCGGGCGGCGATCAGTCGCCATTCGGCGCGGCTCTGCATGAATAGCGTCAATCCGTAGGCGTCTCGGGCGAACCGCCGCGCGTTGTCGTTCAGCTCCAAGGCCTCCCGCAGCCGATTGGGCAGAAACGGATCATTGCCCACGGCCGAAGGCACCAACCCCTCGTTCATATTCGTGACGAGGGCGGCCGGCGCATCGTCCCAGGGGATCTCCAGCCAACCGACCAGCTCCACCGCGTCGGCCAAGGGCGGAGGCGGCAAGCGGCAGCCTCGGAGTTCGCTTGCCAACAGCGGCAGCCAATCGCCTCCCTTCCGTTCGAGGCCGGCGCGTTCCCACAGGGAGTCGGGCACCTCCTGCCAGGCGTGCAGAGCGGCGGCAATGTGCTCGCACGCCTCGCGGCAGGCCTGGTCGGCGCGGACCTGCACGCTCGCTTCGCCGGCCCCGTCCTCACCGCCTTGCGGCCCGGCTTCGCCGGCCGGCTCGAGTAAGGCGGCCACGGCCTGGGCAATGCCGTCCGCCCAGGCTTCCGGCGGCATGGCCTTCCGACGGAGCAACGATCCCACGGCTTGCGCCAATCGGGCGTGCGTTTGCTTGATGAACTCGGCCTCGCCTCCCGCCGTGTCCATGCCGGCCGCGGCGTCCAGCGGCAGGCGGCGCTGCATCCACCGGTCGGCGGCCGTGAGAATGTCGTGGTCCACGCCGCCCGAACGCCGCAGGTAAGCTTCCACCCAGGGGTGGCGCAGCAGGGCGGCCAAGTCTTCCGCCGTCCCGCTTGCCGCGTAGGCCGACAGGTCGCGGAGCAGACGCCAGGGGAGGCTCTCGGTGACGGGCACGCCGGGGCCGTAGCGGGCGGGAACCTCCAGCCGCTCCAGGATCCGCAAGAAGATCGGGGCGAGCGATTCGTCGGCCAGGCCGAGCGTGATCTCGCCCGCCGCAAACGCCGCGCTCCATTGCCGCAGGGTTTCTTCCACCTTGGCGGTCTGTGCGACGGCCTGATCGACTACGGAAATCCGATCGGGCCGCGGCGGTTCCGGCAGCTCGCGCCAGGCCTCGGGGACCAAGGCCCCGCAGCGGTCGAAGCGGTCGGCTTCCGCCGGCGGCGCCGCCACCAGGGCCGTCACGCGGTCGCCCAGCGCATCCAGCATCGCGCGGAGAATGCCGGGCGGATCAACGATCCCCACCAACGCGATGGGCCGCGCGGTGCGGCACTCCCCACCGCGCACCGCCTGGAGCCGGGCCGTATGCACGTCCCAGAAGCCGTGGGCGTCGAGAACTTCCAAATAGATTTTTTGCAGCTCGGCCAGCGCCTGCCAGCGGGGACCTTCCGGGAAATCGGGGATTCGTTCTTGTGCCCGACGGGCCGCATCCTCGAACGTCAGCCCCGCCCCCGACAGCTCCGCATGCAAACGCAGGAACCAATCGCCGGCCTGGAGCCGCTCGGGCAGATCGTTCGCGGCGGGCGGACGGCGGAGAATCTGCTCCACGCTTGCGGGACTTCGTCGCCGCAGTTCCTCCAGGGCCGCGGCCCAAGCCAGGGTTTGCACGGGAGTCGGAGCGAACGGGCGCCGATTCCGGTAGAGCAGCTCGGGCAGTCCGCCCACGGTTACCACCTGCGGCGGGAGAAAGACCCGGTTGCGGTCTCGGAGGCGGTGAGCCAGCAGCTCGAGGAAGCGGCGCCCCGCCCGGGCCGTGGGAAAGACCGCAATCCAATCGGATAAGTCGATCGCCGCCGCGGTCCCGTCGTCCCGCCGCGCGAGAAACCATTCGACCGCCGAGACCGGCAGCGGGCGATCCCAACCCAAAAAATGACGTTCCATGCGGTCCTTCTCCGCCGGTGCATGAAGCCGCGGGCGCGGCACAGCAAACAGGCGCACCTGCCGCATCCCCCGACAGGTACGACGCGAGTATCCGTTTCTCCGTCAGTTTAAGCGGTCGGCGCGTCTCGCGGCATCCGCTGCTTCGGTTTTCGCCCCGCCCGTGACGACTCGGTTTCACCTCGGTCCGGCACCTCGTTCCGGCGGTCGAGTCTCGCACGGGGGCGACGGGCACGGTCATGCGGCCTGATTTGCACGGCTGCCCGTATCACCTATATTTCCAAGAGCCTTCCGGGGTTATCCTGCGATAAGAGGTCGGCGCGGCCCGGCAGGGCGCCGGCCGCGGTGTCCGCTCGGCGCCGGGGCTTGTCCGGGCGGAACAGGACGGGCAAGGAAGCGACGTACGCAAACATGGGGATCGAAGATGTCCGACGGAAAGATCAATGTGGCGGTGGTTCCGGTGGCGGGACGCGGCACGCGGCTCCTCCCGCTCACCAAGAGCCAACCCAAGGAAATGTTGCCGGTGGGACGCAAGCCGGTCGTGCAGTACGTGGTGGAGGAGCTGGCCCGCTGCGGCGTGGAACGCTTCCTTTTCGTCACCGGGCCGGGCAAGACGGCGATTGAAAACCACTTCGACATCGACGTGGAGCTGGTCGAAAGTCTGCGCGAGTCGGGCAAGGAAGACTTGCTCAAGGAGTTGGCGTTCGAGCGGGCGGATCTCGACTACTTCTACACGCGGCAGCGGCGCCAACTGGGCCTGGGGCACGCCATCCTGTGCGCCGCCCCCGCGGTGGGCAACGAGCCGTTCGTGGCGGCGCTGGGCGATTCCATCATCGGACTGCATGCCCAGTCGCAGATCGTCCGCCGCATGATCGACGAGTTCCGATCGCAACAAGCGGATGCCGTCATCGCGTTCGAGATCGTTCCCCATGAAGACGTGGTGCACTACGGCATCGCACGGCCGGAGCAGCCGCCGGAGGGGGAGTACGGGGTCTTCCGCCTGACCGGCATCATCGAAAAGCCGTCGCCCGCCGAAGCCCCCAGCGACTTGGCCGTGGCCGCCCGCTACGTCTTCAGCCCCGCCATCTTCGAGCACCTCCGCGCCACGGAACCGGGAAAGGGCGGCGAAATCCAGCTTACCGACGCCGTGCAACGACTGATCCAGAGCGGCGGCAAGGTGCTGGGCGTGCGACTCCCACCCTCCGAACGGCGGTTCGACATCGGCAACTTCGAGAGCTACTTCAAGGCCTTTTTGGAATTCGCCCTGGCCGACGCCGAGTACGGCCCGGAATTGCGACGATTCGTTCGGAGGTTCCTGTAATCGGTCCGTATCGAAGGGGACTCGCGGCCGGCGCGAACTGCGAACGCGGCGGACGCCCTCCCTGAGATCCATCCCGCCGTCGTCACGACTTTCGCCGAAACCGCTGCGCCATGGAATTGATTCGACGTTACGCCTATGCCCGAGCCGGGCTGCTGGGGAATCCTTCCGACGGGTACCACGGCAAGACCATCTCGGCGATCATCCGCGATTTTCGGGCCGAGGCCGTGCTCTACGAATGGGACCGGCTGGAACTGGTGCTCAGCCAAGAAGATCAAAGCAAGTTCCGCTCCGTTCGCGAGCTGGCCCGCGACGTCCGCCTGCACGGCTATTACGGCGGCGTGCGTTTGGTCAAAGCCACCATCAAGAAGTTCGTCGAGTATTGCGACGCGCAGGGGATCACGCTGCACGACCGCAACTTTTCGATCCGCTATCAAAGCACGATTCCGCGGCAGGTCGGTCTGGCCGGCTCCAGCGCCATCATCACGGCCGTGCTCCGCTGCCTGATGGATTTCTACGGCGTGGCGATTCCGCGACGAGTGCAGCCTTCGCTCATTCTCTCCGTCGAGACGGATGAGCTGGGCATCGCGGCGGGGCTTCAGGATCGCGTGATCCAAGTGTACGAGGGCCTCGTCTACATGGATTTCGCGAAGGACAAGATGGAGCAGATCCAGGGCTACGCCTGCGGCGTTTACGAGCCGTTGGACCTGGAGCTTTTACCGCCGCTGTATCTGGCTTACGACCCGCGGATCGCCGAGCCGACGGAGGTCATCCACAATGATCTTCGCGGGCGGTATCGACGCGGCGAGCCGGCCGTGCTCCAGGCCATGCAGGAGTTCGCGGCGTTGGCGGAGCGCGGTCGGGCGGCCCTCGCGGCTCGCGATTGGGGGGAGTTCTCCCGCCTGATGGACGCCAACTTCGACCTCCGCCGTTCCATCCTCCGCCTGGCACCCGATCACATCCGCATGGTGGAGACCGCCCGGCAATGCGGCGTCTCCGCCAAGTTCGCCGGTTCCGGCGGTGCGATCGTGGGCATCTGCCCCGACGACGTCCGCTTCGAGCGCCTCAAGCAGGCCATGAAGGAGATCGACTGCGTGGTGATTCGGCCGACCGTTCGACCGGAGAATTGATGGGACCGGGAAACCGCCGTCTCAAACAAGGAGTCTCGTCAGGCTTGGGGACGGACGGCGGCCTCCCGGCGCGGGATACGGTGGGACGCCGCTCAGGGCGACGTCAGGTCGAAGTCGTAGGTCGTTTGATTCCGCGTCACCTCGACGGTCAATTGCGATTCCTTATTGTAGCGGGCCGGGACCAGCTCTTGAGGCGGTCCGGCGGGCGCCCCTTCACCGCCCTCCTCCGCGGCCCCGCCCTCGCCGTCGAATCCGACGTTCAGCCCGGGAATCCGCGTCGCCGTGCTGATCCGCACGATCTTGCGTCCGGTGGTGACGCCTTTCTTGCGCGAATCGACTTGAAGCTGATACCGACCCGAGGCGTCCGTCAGCCCCACGCAGACGGTCCCATCCTCCGGATTCTCGAACATGACCACGGCGTCGGGGAGCGGTTGTCCGTTCAAGGTCACGGTGCCCGATCCCGCAACCAAGTCGAGCTTGGAATAGTCCGCCGCGGTCTTCACGCCGCAACCGGCAAGGAACAGCAAGACCGCGGACAAACTCGATGCAACAATCACCTGTTTCACGATCCGGACTCCTCATACGGCACATCGGAGGCTTTCCCTACGGCGCCGCGCGGTGTGCATGCGCGGAAACCCCGTCTTCCTCGCTAGAACGAGCCGGGCGTTTCCTGGCCGTTGCGGGAACCGATCCCTTGGTAGACCGAAAGCTCGATCGTTTCGCTGAGGAAACGGACCGAGCCGTCGCAAAACGCGAAGTGGGCGCCGCCCGGGTGATAGCTCCCGAACGAAATCTCCATCAAAACGCCGTGCACGGTGGGATCGCGCCACGCATTGAGTTTGGGATAGGTGGAGGCGATGGCTTCGGAGTACTCCGTCCCGCCTTTGCCGCCTTGTACCCAGCCGCCGGTCTGGGGCAAGCCGATCTGCCAGTAGTCCATGCCTTGATTGTCCTTAACGTACTCGGGATCGGTGTGCATCTCGCCGAACATGGCCGTATGGCTGGTACCGTCCTTCACGTCGTCGAGCCGGATCTTGCTATTGCCGAAGAAAACGCCGTCCAGCGGGTACTGCTCGAGCGCTACCTGGGGATGTCCCGGCGGGATCGTGCTCAAGTCGTCCGAGGCCGCCTGCGAGGACGCCACGCCGTTGTAGCTGGTGGGCACGCGGCCCGGAATGTTGTTGTAGTCGAATCTCTCCGGAATCGGCAGGCTGGGGCAGCGAAACGCCGGGATGACGGTTGTGCAGGCCTTGGTATTCGCCGAGCCGGAGTCCCAGTTGCCGTCTCCGGACTCTTGGAAGATCAGCGTGTCGTACAGATTCTTTTGTTCGATGTACGGCAGGAGCATGGCGTGCCACGATTGCTCCAGGTCGCTGAATCCGAAGGGGAGCACCCCGACGGCACCGTGGTAGTTGTGCATTCCCAACGCCAGTTGCTTGAGGTTGTTCGTACATTGGGAACGTCGGGCCGCTTCGCGTGCGGCCTGCACGGCGGGTAAGAGCAGGGCGATCAAGATGCCGATGATCGCGATCACGACCAGCAACTCGACGAGCGTGAAAGCCGGTCGACGGCGGAAGCGGGTTGCGCCCTTCGGGTGGCTTTCGGAAAGTCGCAACATCTTGGTTCTCCTATCAATCGACTTAACGGCGAGAATAAAGGTTGATGGAAGCGAGTGCAATCTTAGTGCATTTGCTACCGATTAGCTCGCTCCGCTTCGAATACCTGTTGGTCCTCGGCCTGGATGGCGGCCTGGGTTTCCGGCGTCATGGGCGGCGGAGAAGGGGGCGTGCGATTGCAGCCCGATACGGCCGCGCCGACAAAAAGCATCAGCAAAAAGACGCATCCTGTTCGAAACATGAATGAGGTCTCTCCAAAACTCTAATCGATGTGGAAGTCGAACTCACAAGTCCCCTCCCAGCGCCGGCCTCGGTCGAGCGTTCGGCACGGAACACCCTGCTCCAATGCGGCCTAGGATTACCCGCGGCGCCGGTAGGTAGCGACCTAGGCGGGATGTCGGGCGATGCACCGCGGGTAATCCGTCGGCCTGGCGGGTGGATGGGTGTATTTCACTAGAATCCGTTCTCGATCGGCTCGCCGTCGTCGGTCAAAGCCAGGCGGCGAAAGACCTCGTGCTGAATCGTGAAGGATAGGAACCGTACCCCGCCGTCCGCCATGCAGGCGTTGACGCCGCCGGGGTGGGACGATCCGAAGAACGGGTGCCACTGCCCCCACACGCGGCCGCCCGCGTCGGTGACCGTGGTGCAACCCGTACCGGGGGTGTACGGAGCCTTGTTGTCGGGGATCGGCGTGATGCCGTAGGTGGTGCCGTTGCTCAACAAGCCGCCGCCGTGGCGCACGATGTCCTCATCCCAGCCCGCGTTGTTCCAGCGTTCGTTATCGCCGCCGTCGCTGCCGAAGGCCTTGGGGTGGAGGGCCTTTTCGGAAACCATGATCGTGTTGGAGGAGCCGTCGCGGATCAGTTCGACCCGCGTAGTGCCGCGGTCGGTCTGGATGATAACCCCCCGTTTGCCGCCGTTGCTGTCCGAAGATCGGAAGCCCCCCGTGTCGCGCTCTCCGGCATTCCCGGCGTAGTCGCTGCGATAGAATTTTCCGCTGCCGATCGGCTCCGGAATGCGGCGCGACGGGCAGTAGTACACGGTCACGGCCTTCTGGGCGACGATATCTTCTTTGGAGTTCTGACCCGAGCCGATCGTGGCCGGATCATCGCGGTCGCTCGCAAGTTCGTACACCGTGCGTTGTTCAACAAAGGGGAGGATGTGGTACCAAAAACTCCAGCCGTAGCGGGTTCGCGAATTGCAGCAAGCATCCAGTGCGTCCGGCCTACGGTGGTCGCCGTCGCGGGCGCCCGTCGGTAAGCGGCCGTATACATCCTGAAAGTTGTGCATCGCCAAGCCGATCTGCTTGAGGTTATTGGTGCACTGGGAACGTCGAGCCGCTTCGCGTGCGGCCTGCACGGCGGGAAGGAGCAGGGCGATCAAGATGCCGATAATGGCGATGACCACCAGAAGCTCCACCAGCGTGAAGGCGCTGCGTGGGCTCGGCCGGGAAACGGGGTCAGGAAACGACATGGCTACAACCTCCTGCTTCTGAAACGGCGCCTTGCAATTTGTGCCGACCGGACCGGCGCCTTTCGCCCGACGACCAACTCTGTGTTTGCTTCACGCTTGTTTCAGAGCCATCTTAGAGGAGAATTGTTAGGGAATTGTTAAAGAACTGTTAGAAAACTGTTAAAAAGTCGCCACGATACGTTACGCACAGTCGAACTGTGGCGGGGCAGCGGTCGTGGATTCGCCCGCCGCGGCCGACGCTCGACGGTCGCGCGGCGCGCAAAGCCTTTGCGATTCGCCTCTTTCGTCTCGGTTCCATGAGCCGGCCGTTTGGCGTAAACTCGTAACATCGCCCGGCCGTGTCGGTTCCGTGCCGGGTTCGGTTTCCTTACTTCGTGCATTGCGAAAGGTGTCGTCATGTGGTTTGCCGGCCTGTTGGGTCCGCGGAGGGCTTGCGCCTTAGGCTTTGCGTGGGCGGCACTGCTGATACCGGGGCTTTGCATGCCGGGTTGCTCGAAACCGGGAGGAAGTCCGCCGGCATCCGACGCCCCGCCCGCGCCGGCCGCCGTGGAACAGCCTACGAACACCGCCGGTGAATCCCAGCCGGATAGGGGAGACGCCGCCGACGCCGCGGCCGCTCCGCTCGCGCTGCGCGACGTCGATCCGGAAGCGTTGACGGCTCAGCTCCGTGCGGTGAATCCGGGGTTCCAAGGCGATGCCGTGATGGAAAAGCAAGGCGGGGAAACGGTGGTGGCGATCAATGATCCCGCAGTGAAAGACCTCGGCCCCTTGGCCGGCTTGCGCATCCACAAGCTGGATCTGTTCCAATGCGGCGTCGAGGATGTGACGCCGCTCAAGGGTCTGCCCCTGACCGCGCTGGCCGTCGACCGCACGCGCGTCGTGGATTTGAGGCCCCTGCAAGGGATGCCGTTGGAGTACCTTTCGGCGAGCGAGACGGCCGTGGAGGACCTCACGCCCCTCCGCGGTTGTCCGCTGCGGCAACTCAACCTGGTGCGTACCAAGGTGCGCGACCTTTCTCCGTTGTCGGCGTGTCCGCTGCAAAGCCTTTGGCTCAACGATACGCCGATCCAGGACATCACGCCGCTGGCGCAATCGCCGCTGGAGAGCTTGACCTTGGCGGGTACGGCGGTCGAGGACTTGCGGCCGTTGAAGGGCATGCCGCTGAAGCGTCTGCACATTGCCCGAACGCCGGTGAAGGACCTCAGCCCGCTCCGCTGGCTGATGCTGGAGCGGCTCGTGTTCACGCCCTCCCGCATCGAGAGCGGCATGGATGCCGTTCGCGGCATGGCGAGCTTGCGCGAAATCGGGACCGCCTTCGGGGAATCCGATTGGGGGATCGAGGATCGCCTCTATCCGCCCGCCGAGTTCTGGGAACTACTGGATCAGGGCAAGTTGGCGGAGTAAGGGGCGTCTTCGCCCGGGAGCGGACCGCCGCCGGCCGCGGTCAAGGCGGCGACCATCGCGCGGGCCTTGTCCCACGTCTCGGCGTATTCCTCGGCGGGATCGGATTGGGCGGTAATCCCCCCGCCCACCGGCACGATCCACCAGCCGCGGTCGGCCAGAACCGTGCGGATCAGGATGTTGAAATCGGCCCCGCCGGAGAAGGACACGTACCCCAAGGCGCCGCAATACGGTCCCCGGCCATGCGGCTCCAGTTCCGCGATGATTTCCATGGCGCGGATCTTGGGCGCCCCGGTGATGGAACCGCCGGGAAAGACGGCCGGCATCACGTCCCGCCACGTCTTGCCCGGCAGCAGCTCCGACTCGATCACCGAGACGAGATGGTGTACCCCGGCGTAGGACTCGACGCGATTCCAGGCCGTCACGCGGACGCTCTCCGGGCGGCTGACGCGCGAGAGATCGTTGCGGAGCAAATCGACGATCATGGTGTTCTCGGCCCGTTCTTTTTCGCCGGCCGCCAGGGCCGCCGCCGCCGCGGCATCGCGCTGGAAATCGGCATCACGCGGCCGCGTGCCCTTGATGGGCCGCGCTTCCACGCGGTCGCCTTGAACGCGAACCAAGCGTTCCGGGGAGGTGGACAAGAGCTGCCGAGGCCCGAGGTCGAGGAATCCGCCCATGGGCGCGGGATTACGGCGACGCAGGGCGAGGTACGCCGCAACCGGATCGCACGCGGCGGGAAGATAGAGCCGTTGCGAGAGATTGACTTGGAAGACGTCGCCCGCCCGAATGTAACGCACCACGCGCCGCACCGCCTCCAGGTATTCCTCCTGCGAGAAGTTGCTCCCCACGCCGAAGGCGGTCGGCCGGGACGGACCGGGCGGAAACGCCGACGGCACGGCCGGCGCCGGCCGCGCGCTGGTGCCGCGCGGTCGGTTTCCAGGCTCGCGCGCCGTTTGTTCCAATGCTTGTTCCAAGAGCAATCGGAACCGCCTCAATCGCGATGCAGCGCGGCGCCGGCGTCGGTCGGGGTGCACGGAGGGAAGCCCCTGCGAGATGAGCCAGGCCCGGCGTTCGCGGTGATCGATCCCCAGCACGACGTCGTACAGCCCGGCCCAAAAAAGCGGAAAGTCGTTGTCTCGAAAGCGCGCGAGGGGAATGGGCAGCTCCTCGAAGTGCCGCCCCAGGTCGTAGCTCCACATGCCGACCAGGCCGCCCTGAAAAGGGCAAGGGCCGGGGGGCGAGGCCGGGACATCGGGCGGGGAGACCGCTGCCGCCGCCTCCTCCAGCATCCGCAGCGCGTCGGAGGTCGTGGCGTCGGTAGGGATCGCCCACACCCGGTATGGGTCGGCCGCCAAGTAGGTGAAACGGCCGGTCGCCTCGTGCGGCAGCGCGGTGTCGAGGCAGACGCAGTAGGGCAAGTCGGCCCAATGCGGCAACAATGTTTCGATGTCCACACAGGGCGCTTCGTGGACGAGCGGCAAGAGGCCCGCGGACACCGGCGGCTCCTAAGTCTCCTCGCAGGCTTGGACGGCTTTTTTTCGGGCGAGGCGCCGCTGTCGCCGTTCGGCGGGAGACGGCTCTCGGACCGTATGCATGCCCCAGTGCAGGGCCTCGTCCTGAGAATAATTCTTGCCCAACAGCCCGGCGATCCCGGCCTTGGCCATCTCGTAGCCCAGGTAAAAGGCGGTACGCGCATCGACGGAGCGTTTGGCGGCGGTCGCCGCTGCCAGGAGCTGCTCGAACACGTCGTAAGCGTCGTCGCCGCGGATGTCTTGGCCGAAACCCAGCACCCGCAGTTCCCGCCCCGAGACGAATACCCGCGGCGAGGGGTCCGACAAGCGGGTCGCCAACTCGTCGATGAACTCGCGGTTATCAGCGGGTTGCGGGTCGCGGAGCATGGCCAATTGAT
>FWPV01006875.1_pt1 | contig 21253 bp, 15 predicted proteins | sample 2228371 | NCBI WGS metagenome assembly FWPV01 (sample SAMEA103939776, study PRJEB20133) | metagenome | reverse complement strand
CCCCTCTCCGTTATCAGCTTCATATTCTTTGGAGCTGAGTGGTTGGGCAGATGTGTGAGGCTGAAGTAGTGAGGGTTGTGAGATTCGTCAAGTTTCTTTATTTATTATTGTTATTTTTGTCAGTTGATGAAACCAGTTCGAATCTCCCCCTCTCCGTTATCAGCTTCATATTCTTTGGAGCTGAGTGGTTGGGCAGATGTGTGAGGCTGAAGTAGTGAGGGTTGTGAGATTCGTCAAGTTTCTTTATTTATTATTGTTATTTTTGTCAGTTGATGAAACCAGTTCGAATCTCCCCCTCTCCGTTATCAGCTTCATATTCTTTGGAGCTGAGTGGTTGGGCAGATGTGTGAGGCTGAAGTAGTGAGGGTTGTGAGATTCGTCAACATAATATGATTGTGTGGTGAGTCAGATGCTGTTTCACAAGGGGTGAAATAATTAAAAGAAGGAACTATGAATAATATTGTCAGGGTGAGAATCGCACCAAGTCCCACTGGTTTTTTTCATATTGGCAGTGCCCGCACAGCATTATACAACTGGCTTTTTGCCCGGCACCATAATGGAAGATTTATTTTACGCATAGAAGACACTGATACTGCTCGTTCTTCAAGTGAAATGACGCAGGTGATTTTTGATGCTCTGAACTGGCTTGGTCTGGATTGGGATGAGGGTCCTGATAAAGGCGGAGGTTTTGGACCTTATGTTCAATCTGAACGCAAAGCTTTCTACAGAGAGTATGCCGAGAAACTTCTTGAAAAGGGTAGGGCATATTGGTGCTATTGCACCCCAGATGAAATAGAAAAGGAACGGCAAGAGTATTTCAGCAGAAAGCAGAACTGGCAGCATCGCTGTCGTAATAAATTCACAACCACTGAGATTGAACAGCGCAGGAATTCAGGCATTGTTCCAGCATTGAGGTTTATGGTTCCCCTGGACAAGAAGATTGTATTCAATGACCTGATACATGGAACTGTAGAGAAGATGGCTGAAGATATTGAAGATTTTGTGATTATTAAATCAGATGGCATGCCAACTTACAACTTTGCCTGCGTGATTGACGACCATCTCATGCATATCAGCCATGTCATTAGGGGTGTTGAGCATATTGCAAATACTCCAAAACAATTGTTGCTTTACGAAAGTTTTGATTTTCCAGTCCCTATGTTTGCTCATCTTCCAGTTATCCTGGGAACTGATAAGAAAAAACTTTCTAAAAGGCTCGGTGCGCGTTCAATTCTTGATTACCGTAATGATGGTTATATTGCTGAAGCACTGGTAAATTTTTTGGCTCTCCTTGGCTGGTCGCCTGGCAACAATGAAGAAATCATGGATCATAGAAGATTGATTGAATTATTTTCACTGGAACGGATAAATTCTGCTAATGCTATATATGATGAAACAAAACTGGAGTGGATGAATAATCATTACATTATAAACAGAATTGATGAAAAGAAGTTTCTTGAGCTGATAATGCCATTTGTTTTAACAGGTGGATTCATTTCTAAGGAAGAATATCAGAAAAAGAAAGGATGGATAGAGAGTGTTTGTCTACTTATGCGTCCAAGATTAAAGGTTTTGAAGGATATTTTGAAAGCGCGCTATTTTTTTACTGAAGATTTTGTATACGAGGAAAAGTCATTAAAGAAATACCTCAATAATACAAATCTTGAACTTGTCAAGAGTTTTCAAGGCAGACTTCTTAAATTGAGTGATTTTTCTGCGAAGAATATTGAAGATTGTCTGCGAGACTACTGTGTGGAAAAGGGGATTAAAGCGAAAGATTTGATTCATCCACTGCGTGTGTATATAACCGGCACCGAAGCAGGTCCCGGACTTTTCCAGACCATGGAACTTATTGGCAGAGAACGTTGCCTTCAGAGAATTACTCGAATAATTGAAAAACATGGTTGAAGAAAAAATCAAAGAATCTGCACTAACAACTTCTATTGAGGCATATCTAAGTCTGCCAGCATTCCTATCCATTGTTTCTTCTTCCATTGAAACATTCAAAAGGGAAACGATCGGCTATCTCATTGGTGTGAAAGGACAAAACAAGTTTGTTGTTGAATACGCAATTCCCTATCAAACAGCTGACAGCAGTTTTGCACATGTAACCCTGGATATGAAGAGGGTAGAAAGGGTTAATGAGATTCTGAAAATATTGTCCGAAGGGCTTGAATACATAGGTGATTTTCATTCACACACAATCTTTGGTGAAGCGCGAGCGAGGATAACACCATCACCTGAGGATCTCTTAACAACTGTACCCGGAGAACTGAATATCATCTGTGCGGTAAATCCTAAAAAGCGAGCAGTGAAGTGGCATGAGAACAATAGAGGTATATTGATTGGTACTGTTGGTCAGTATCGCATTGAAATCGGCGGTTACTTTGTCAGAAAACCGATGATCGGTAACAAGTATCAGAGGGTCAGAATTAAGTGTCCTTCAGTGACCGGCATAGGAGTGAAGAAATAGATGGAAATTTACGGTGTTGGTATTGATTTGATTGAGGTGGCAAGAATAAAAGCAGCGATTGAAAGACATGAATCATTTGTGAAGCGAATTTTTGTTCAGGAGGAATTAAAATTTTCCAATCGCGGTGTTTTTCGTTACGAAGAACTTGCAGGTCGTTTTGCAGTTAAGGAAGCAGTGCTCAAGGCATTAAAGGTCGGGTGGCGTCAGGGTATTGGATTTGTGGATGTTGTGGTTCTTAATGAGAAAAGTGGTGCACCTTATGTTGTGCTTCAGAACAGAGCAAAAAAAATATCGGAAGATTTGGGTATAAAGCAAATATTTATCAGTATCAGCCACACAAAAGAACTGGCAATCGGTGTGGCAATTGCTGTATTGTGAGAAAGGAGCAATATGAAGAAAATCGTATTTCTGTTTGATGGCCAGGGTGCTTTCAAACCGGGTGTGGGCAGGGATTTGTGCAGCCGCTACTTAAGGGCAAATGATATTATTGAAGCAGGCAGCAATCTTCTGGGATATGACATTAAGGAATATCTCTGGGGAGACAGGGCGACACAAACCAGCAGTATGACAAGTATTGCCCAACCTGCAATCAGTCTGATTTCAATTGCCTATGCCAGGGTGCTGGAGGATATGGGTATTACCGGCGATGTCAGTCTGGGTCATAGTCTTGGAGAGGCAACAGCTCTGGTTTATTGCGGAGTAACCAGCTTTCAAGATGGTATTGCAATGATAAAGAAACGTGGTGAAGTAATGGAAAAAGGTGGTAAAGAAGGGGCGATGATGGCGATTATCAATCTTGACATTCACACTCTTGAAAAAGAGTGCAAGCGTATCAGTGAGGAATTAAATGAACCAGTGGTCGTAGCAAACATCAATGCTCCTAACCAAATTGTTGCATCAGGTTCCAGACAGGGGTTAAAAATGCTTGCACAGTTTGCTGCTCAAAACCGCGCAAAGGGAATCCCACTTGATGTGGGTGGTGCCTGGCATAGTCCATATCTTAACGATGCGTCTCGCGAGTTCAACGAATTTATTGAGCATATTCCCTTCAATGACCCCATTCGCAAATTCTATTCAGTCGTTGAACAGAATATATTACCCAATGGTTCCCAGATCAAAGATTCGATCAAGAAACAGATGCTATCTCGTGTTGATTGGGTAAGAGCAATTGAAAATTTAAAGACAATGGGTTATGATTACTTTCTTGAAATCGGTCCAAGCCGTATTTTGAAGGACCTCATAACCAAGATTGATTCGTCACTACAGTCAGAATCAGTCGCTATGTATACAGACCTTGAGGCTCTTGTGAACAACTTAAGATCATAATATGAAAATTGGATTGATTGGTTGTGGAAGGCTGGGATTGACGATTGGATATTTTCTGAAAAAAACCAATATGCTACACGGTGTTTATGACATCAATAGAGGTAAACTTCATCAGGCAATAAAAATTCTGAGAATCAAGAAAAATCCCGATTACAAAAGGTTGATAAGAGAATGTGATGTTCTTTTCTTTGCAACGCCAGATGACAGAATTCTTAGTGCTTATAAGAAAGCAAGTAACCATATCATTGCAAGAAAATATGTATTTCACTTTAGCGGTTTATTGCCTGCTGAAATATTCCCGGAGCGCAATAATCTGTATCGTGGTTCATTGCATCCCTTTGCCACCTTCCCCCGGTTGGTTACTCAATACCCGCGCAAGAAATACCACCTCTTCTTTCAAGGCGACAGGCAATGTCTTCATCTCGCCCGCAGAATTTTTCAAAGAAACCATTTTGTGATCAAAGTAATCAGCCGGGAACATAAACCGCTCTATCATTTACTGGGTGTTTTTTCCAGCAATTTTGTTGTTGCTCTGAGTGAATCTGTGCGATATCTTGCAAAAAATCTAAAATGGACTGAGCGTGATTTCAAAGAGTTGATTATTCCGCTCATGATGGATACCATTCTTAATGTCAAAAAATATGGAGTTGAGGGTGGGCTGAGTGGTCCGCTTGTCAGGGGTGACATTGAATCAATCAAGAAGCATCTGAAAATTTTGAAAAAAGAACAGTCAATTCGTAACATTTATTGTTCACTGTCGAAAATTATGATTAATTACGCACCAAAAAACAAAAGAAGAGAACTAAAAGAGATACTGAACCACAATTGACTTTTTTAGAAAAAAGGATAGAATTTTATATGTTCAGGATATTCATACCTGTTTGCATTCTTTCTTTGCTGTTCTGTGCTCATAAAGGGCCACCTATACGGATTGATAGGGTTGACCCAAAGCTTGTTAGAGCAGTGCCCATAAACGAGCGTCAAATCATGCTTTCATTTTCTGAGGACCTTGATACACTGAGCATTCAACCAGAAAATTTCGTTGTTTACTCGGCAGAGGAAACATTGAGTATACTTGCTGCTGCCAAGGGTAACAATATTAACGAGGTCTTTCTGGCTACCGCAAGAATGCGTACAGTTGACTACAGGATTGAAGGTAGGGTATTTGATAAATCCGGAAGGGCAGGTCTTTTCAAGAGCAATTTCAGGGGTTCAGCAAAACCGGATACTATCGCGCCATGGCTTACGAGTTATTCAAAGGGCGCTCGTCAACATAGATTTTTTCTGGAATTTTCCGAGCCCGTTGATACGCTTTCCTTTAAATATTCAATAATTCCTAAGCGGCAGATGAGCACAAAATGGCAGAACCTGAAACAGGTGTATATTGTTCCGTCATACGAGGCCGATTCCCTTAATTTTGATACAACATATTACCTTTACATTAAGGAAATCAGAGACCTCAGTGGAAATGCATCACCTGAATACATTACGGCAATCACTCGCGATAGTGTATATACCCCATTATTCATTAGGGGAAAAGCAATGTTGTTTGACTCTATTGTAAGTGCAGGTATTGTGCTTTTTGAGAGAAATGGGCTTCTCGGAATTAGTTTTGTCCAGCATGGTGAATTCAAATTTGAGGTTCGTGACAGCGCAAGTTACTGGACTCGCGTTTTCTCGCGTGGTTATTATGGTGCTGAATCATTATCTACATCTGATGTTGGTCGTATAATCTTTTTGAATTATCAGGCGCCAGACCTTGATTCCATTATTCCTTAGTCTGATTGCCTTATTGCTGGTTGTAATTCTTTATCATAACAAGCCCGGGCAATTGTTGATAAGATTACTGGTAATCATCGTAGCCTATGCGCTTCTAACGAATTTAGTCCTGAAAATACGCAAATCTCCATCGCCACCGGTTTTGCTGGTGGACTGGTCGCCGAGTCTGGAAAGATTTTATCCGGTGATTGATAGTATGATTGATGCTCTGAATTTCAAATATCGCAAAATATATTTCAGTGATACAATATTTACCGATGGAACAAGAGGCAAAGGAAGATTTACCAATATTACGGAGGCACTTCTTGAAGCGCGCATGCAGTCGCCATCACTAATCCTTTTGATTTCGGATGGCAACCATAACTTTGGAGTGCCACCGGCAGAGATTCTTAATGATTTTGAGATACCCGTGTTTTGTTTTGGCATTGGAAGTAAGGAAATCAGAGATCAGAAGATTGTGAATGTATTTTATCCAGACTATGCATTCGTTGGTGATACAGTCCTAATTGAAGTGGAAGTTGCCACAAATGGATTTGATAGCAGCAAGGGCATGATATTGCTTAAGGGTGATAAGTTGTCCATTGAGAAGAATTTGAAATTGTCGAGAAGTTTAGCCCTGCAAACAGTTCAATTCAAATTCGTGCCCACTGGATATGGTGAAAAAAATTACAAAATTTTGCTTCCACCACAGGAATATGAAGTTAGTCTTGCCAACAATGAAAGTACCATTTCAATAAAGATAATAGAAAGGAAGATATCCATTTTGTACTATACAGATTATCCTTCTTTTAACACCATGTTCATAAAGAATTCTCTTAAGAATCCTGATTTAGAAGTATCATGGTTTATTCGTTTATCTGAGAAACATTATGAAACAGGAGGCAGGATTCAATCAGATTTTCAGAAATTTGATATCATAATTCTTGATAACATTAGTGCTGAAACAATTAATCAGGATATAAAACGATTTCTGGAAATGGGTAAGAGTATTCTTCTGATAGGTGCTGTCAGAGGAACGAGCGCGCTTGCTAATGAAATGTTGCCTTTCCGAACAGGTGGAGTTGAAATGGAAGAGCAACTTTCTGTGAAAATATTGCGACCTTTCCCTGGACTCTACATAAACAGGGACTATGCACCAATTTCAAGGATCAACCGTATTATTGGGACAAATCCACAGTCAACGATCATTGCCCAGGCAGGTGATCTGCCGCTAATTGGATATTGCAGAGTAAATAAGGGCATAGTTTTTCAAATTAACATACCTGATCTGGGGCAATGGCATTTTGCCCAGTTGAATCTTAATAATCAGGATGTTCTTAACCCTCTGTTGGATCAAATTATTAGATTTCTTTCTCCATATGGGAAGAGTAATAGATTGATATTGCATTCTCCAGTGTATCAATACCAGTTGGGGGATAAAGTGACTATCTTTTTGAAAGCCTATGACCAGCGGTTAATGCCCGTTTCGGGTGGTGAATTTTATCTTGATGTTAACAAGAGAAGACTTCCCTTTTTTGAAACGAAGCGCGGCAATTATGAAGTTTCTTTTTTTCCTGAAGCACCTGGCGAACTATTGGTTTCAGCACAGGGCATAGTTCAGAATGATACATTGAAAAGCTATCCACTGAAAATATTTGTAAAGGCAGTTGAGCGGGAATCAGAAGAAATCATCAATGACCATTTGCTTAATGAAATTGGCAGCAAAACAGGTGGTGGTTATTTTGATTTCGCACAGTTAATTGATTTTACACCACCGGCCTCCCTGACTTCTCATACTACAAAAACTCTTTCATTCGATCACCCATTATCATATTTAGTAATTTTCTGTCTTTTAGTCTTGGATTGGATTATCAGGAAGAAACGAGGGCAACTATGACGCTCGAAAAATTAATTGCACATGGTTTTAGCCCTGAATGGGCAGTATTTCTGACCTCAATGATCCCCGTAATTGAATTGCGGGGAGCATTGCCACTGGCAATAAATCTTCTGCACATACCCTGGTACAAAGCTTTTTTCATTTCTTTCCTTGGAAATATTTTGCCGGTGCCACTGATTCTATATTTCTTGAAACCAGTAACTGTAATCCTCTGCAAAATTCCGTTGTTCAAAAAATTCTTTGACTGGCTTTTCAGCAAAACGCGCAAAAAGAGTGCAATTGTTGAGAAATATGAAGAACTGGGTCTTCTGATTTTTGTCGCCATACCCCTGCCCGGGACCGGCGCTTGGACAGGTGCGCTATTAGCCTACCTCATGTCACTAAAATTTGGAAAATCTATGCTGTTTATATTCATTGGTGTATTTATCGCCGGGATTATTGTCACATTACTCTGTCTTCTTGGCTGGATTGGTGCATTGATTGCTGTAGCTGTATTAGTTGTTACCGTAATTGTCAGGTTGTCTTTCTGAGCAAAATTATAATAGCAAGCTCATTCCAATGCCGGTGATTATGGGTACGGTGAAATTATCATCCCAGGGAAGTGGCAATGCTTCAAATATTGTTGATATTAGTGCGCCGGATACAAGAATCCAGAATGGAATATCAAGCAATGAATGTAACACAATTACAACAATGAGGTTTGACAAGAAATAGGCAACACTGCCAATCAGTGTCTTCCTGAATATTTTTGGACTTTTGATATTCTGCCCGAACATCGCTGCAAATGTGTCCCCAACAATCACAAATGAACATGATGAAATGACAATAGGTCGGGAAAACAGCAGTGCTGTTATGAGACAGCCGAGTAACAGAAATGTAGCACCACTAAGATTGGTCAGTTCACGCCTTCTTAGAAAAGAACCAAAAAAGAGAATGAACGCCTCTTTTATTCCATTGACATGTAAACGTATGAAATCAACAGCAACGATAACGATGGTTACCGTGAGTAAAAGAGTTCTCGCTGAAGTCTGGGGCATTAAATAATACAGGACAGGAATAAAAATTGCCCACAGATTCAGGAGTTTTCGAAATATTTCTGCCTTTAACATCAGGATTAAAAATCCAGACCAGCAGAAAATTTGTTGGATAACCCCAGATCAGAATGGGTGATCAACCCATAATCAAAAATCAATTTCCTGTATCGCAACCCTGCTCCGATAGTCAGACGTTCACCACTTCTGCCCAGACGACCGAATAGGCTATTCTTGTAGACAAATTCCACGCCCATATTTAATCGCATTTCATTGAAAGCAAGGTCTTTCACAACATCAATTTCTAATATCGTCATCGAATTTATGTCCGTAAGAAGAATATGGGGTGCAATGCCAAAAGAAACCTTTGGCGATATATACTCTTTTGAGTCATTGTCCCAGTAGACCGGGGAGAGAATCAAATCCCTTACTGCAAATCCCGCTTTCATATTTCTTAGATTTAAACAAACGCCAGCATCAACTCCTCCACCAATGCCAGTTATTACCGCAAGATTACGATAGTAGACTTTTAGATTTGCACCGCATGATAACAATCCCTTGGTTCTCGCACCATTGAGATATATAATCATATCGCGGGTTGATACAGTATCAAAAGGTATTGGTTGATTTCCATCGCCTGGCAGGTGATTCGTATCAGGAAGGGTCGTCAGTTTTATGCCGTTAACAGAAACCATCTGCAATCCGAAACCATAGGCACTATTTTCTCTGGGAATAATTACTGCACCAAAATCATTCTTGACGATACCTGCAAAATTCTCCGCATGCATTAAATGTAATGAGCGGTTCAGTGATACTGCGTGCGCTGGATTCAGGATGATTGCTGTTGCATCTGTACCCTGAGCAACGCCCACACCGCCCATGCCGCAGATTCTACCGCCAACAACTAATTCCTGAAATTCACCGGCGTATTGTGTTCCATAAAATAATGCCGGCAAGAGAATGCATAATCCTGCAAATCTCTTTAGATTTATGATGCTACACATTTTACTACTCCTCTTAAAAATTTCTTCACTCTTGTTCCATGACCATGTCGTGCTCTCAAGGTAATTCTTACCTCATACTCACCGGGTGGAACAAGATTACCACTTTTATCACGACCGTCCCAGACAACAAGGACTTCTCCCGGTGCACTTTTCAGATTGTCAATCAGTGTTAATATTTTCTCTCCGGTCTTGTTATGAATATCAATATCAATCCGCGCCTCATCAGTCACATAGATGGCAACAGTTGTACCTGGCTGCTTTTCAGAAAAAGTCTGGGGAAAGCAACCAACAAAAATACCATCAATGGCAATCCAGAGGTATTGTCCACCTTCTTTTTCTGTAATGAAAACCTGACCGTAGCGTCTGCCGATAGCAATTCCTCTCGGTGAGCTGAACTCACCTTTTTCAACACCTGTTCTGCCTTCAGAGATAATATAGCCTAAATTCCGGTCAAACTTATGTATCTGGTCGTTCCGCTCATCGGTAACATAAATGTTACCAAAATAATCTATTGCGCAGTACAGAAAATTGGCATCAGCAAGACCGATTTCAAAACTGTAGAGTGAGTTGATAAATCTACCACTCGTCGTGAATTTTGAAAGGCGCTTTCCTTCATTATCTACTATTGCTATGAAATCCTCGCGGTAATGATTGCTGGGGGCATTAGCATCAATCACGGCAATGCCCATTGGTTGAAAAAGTTCACCATAAGCGCGACCTTCTCTTCCAAATGATATCAATAGAGAATCAAGGGGCGAATAGACATATACTCTGGAATTATCATAATCAGTAACATAAATGTTGTCTTTTGAATCCAGGCACACTCCAAAGGGTCTACCAGGAAGTTTTATCTCGCCGAGGAATTCAAGATTTCCTTTTGTATATTTCAACTTAACAATCCGTTTGTTCCCGAAATCGGCAAGGACAACCAGTCCGTCTTCGTTTACTGCGATACCTTTCGGCTGAGAAAAGATTTTATCATTTCCGTAAACCTTTACGGCAGATAAACCGATATTGTAGATAATCTGTCCTGAGCCTGAGTTGACTGCAAATACAGTCAATTCATCATCATCTCTTTTTGTTTTTGGGTCATCAAGTTCTTTGAGTTTCACCACAGCAATGCCCTGGGGGTCATTATAATCAAAATTTGGACCAACAAACATTCTCAGATAATACTTTGAGGCACGATAAAAACCAAAGGTATGCTCAAAGGGCGGAACAGCAAGAGTTTGAGGTTGATATTGACCTACAATGAGAATCAAAAGATTAAGCACCACCCAATTATAGATAATTTCAGCTATTTGTCAACAGTAAAGCGGAGACATTGGAATGTTGACATAATTGTAAAAATACATAAAATAAAGTATGGAGCAGAGGTTTATTCTCGATTTCTTGAAAGAGTTATCAGTCGGTTTTAAATCAGCAAAATCCTATCCCCCTGGCCATCCTGTAATGGAGAAGGTGGTGGCAAGCACCATTGGTCAACTTTCCAATATGTTTGTGAACTACCCTGAATTTTCATTCTACTTTCTTGAAAAGACAATTATTTTCCAGGATATCAGGATTGACATTTCAAAAAATCTTGCTGTCCTTTCGTTCATTGAAGCATTAAGAAAAAATGATATAGAAAGCCTGACTTTTTGTACAGGTGCGAAAGCAGAAGATGTGAAAAATCTTTACGAAGTCATGAGTAGTTCCAAACTGAAGATAAAAGAGTACGGTGATGCAGCAGGTATGCTTCAGTCAAAAGGGACGGAAAAGATAAAGATAAATGCCGTTAAATTTGGTATTCAAAGCGGTGCGACAAGTACTGTTCAAGTTGCTCAGAAAACTGAAGTTTCGCCTTCAGCAGAATCAAAGGATATCGCAGAAGCAATAAAAGATTTTCAGGAACTCATAAAGCAAGGCGTTGATGCAGTACTGGTTAAAAATGAGTTTGGAAAGATTGTCGCAAATGCTGAAGGGATTTCAGTGCGAGAACAAATGGAAGTCAGTGAAGCAGTAGCAAGAATACTGGAAAATCTACCTTATGAGCATCGCGTTGAACTATTCCGCACAATGGAGTTAAAGCCGTTTGTTCTGAAAATCCTGTCAAATCTGGATGAGGAAAGACTTGTTGAAATGGTTGTAACACGGTCGGACAATAGCGAAGATGCAAAGAAAGTTCTTGGTGCACTCAAAGAGGATAAGTTTACAAAATTGCTACCAATGCTACAGGAAAGGATACCAAATTTCTATGAGTATCTTGCAAAAATTGGTTTGATGCTGAGCGAACGCTTAACATCATTGTTTTCTAAAGAAGACCTCTATAATTCAATTAGACCTTACTATAGTATGCTTGAATCCCAGAATGCCCGGGTGCGGGAAGAAGGTATAAAGTCGTTATCAATGCTGGCTGATCGTTTTGTTCGTCAGGGATACATTGAAATTGCTGAAGAGATTACTGGCAGACTTGCATCAGCACTTGAACAGGAGCCCGTACCAGAGGTGGTGGGCAATGCAATTGGGGAAATATATAATCTCTTTAATGTTGCAAGTTCCAACAAGCAAGAAAAGGTTTGTAATGCGATTGCTGAACCATTCAATCGCATTCTGGGTCGTCCTGGTCTTTCAATGCAGTTAAAAAAGATTTTTATCAACTTTATGGGAGAAACCCGAAGTCCCAAATTTTTGCCCTCATTGCTTTCGTTCCTCTGGGAAACCGGGGTCTATCCTGAGGTTCGAGCAGCCATAATTAAGATTGGCAAGGAGGCAGTTTCTGAGCTATTGTATACGCTCAGAGAAGCGGACGATTATAGTCTGCGCATGAAGATTATTGATATATTGAAGAACATAGGTGAAGATGGGCTGGAAACGCTTTTGAAGCATATTGATGCGCCAGAGTGGTATCTCCGACGAAACATATTAACAGTAATCAGTGAAATTGGAACTGCCGAAGTCTGTCCCAGACTTGAGGTTTTGATAAACGACCCTGATGATCGCATTCGGCTGGAGCTCGTGCGCACATTTATAAAATTGAATTACGAAACAGGACTGAAATTGTTGCTCAGGGATAGTGCGATTGAAGTGAGAGCAGAGGCGCTGCGTGGTCTCAGAAAAACAATTTCTAACCAAGAGGTTATTGAACTGGTGTCCTCATTCAAAGAGAAAAGCGATGCGTTTAATACTGAGTTATTAAGAATTATTGGCGAAAGAAGGCTTAAGGAACTATTCGGTAACATTGTAGATTATTTGAAAAATCTTGCGCTTAGAGATGATCAGGTAGCTCAGGAATTGAAACGACTGGGAGTATCAACAATGATCAGGCTTGCTACACCTGAATTAAGAAATGTGCTGGCAGAATTTGTTCATTCAAATGATAAATTTCTTGCAGACCTATGTCAAACTGCTCTCAAGAGAATGACATGAGCATGCATTCTGTTCGTTCACTTCCCGCTGTACAGGGTTGTTTTTGCTGATACGGAAATGAAGATTTTTTATATTACAGCGATTATCTACGCAATACTTTCAGCCCGTGGTTTATTTCAGCACAATATTGATTCCCGGGTGGGGTATCTAATGTTCGGCATCGTCGTGATTTACTACATAATATATGCATTGAAAAAGAGTATTCGTTCTTTTGATACGCTATTTGGTGGTATTGCCGTCAATCTACTAATACAGCTCAGTGGTGGTCTAAAATCACCTTTCTTTGTTTTGTATTTCCCAACACTGCCCCTGATAGGATTCCGCGATAATCAAAGAAATTATTGGATGTATGCTGGAGTGGTTTTTCTTGTTGAACTATTTGCAAGTATTTTCAAGAAGAATTTTGCTGCATTACCATTTGTGATTTTTGGGGGGACAACTATCATTATCGGTGTTATTGTCGATAAAATAGCGAAACGCGAAGACAAACTGAAGAAATCGTTAACTCGCTATGAGGCACGGGATTACTTCTTCGGACCAGCAGATTTTGACGCCAAAAATCTAATAACTTCAGTCAAAGACATTGACCGACATCCGGGAATTGAACGCCCACTTCTTTATTATGTCAAATTCATCCATAGTATTTTCAACTGTCACACAACTGCCATTTTTTCACATAACGAAGAAAAACTGGTGCTGGTGCAAGGTTTTTCTCATTCAGAATTGTTCGTCTCCAATGTTGTTTTGAGCACCGAGCGCGGATTATATCGCCAGGTCATTTCAGAAAAAAAGTCGGTTCTTATCAAGGAATTTGTCCAGAGTTCTGAAGAGCTTGGATACTACAAAGGTGACGTAATAGTTTCTTCTGCCATCATAGCACCGGTTATCATCATTGACCGTGTTGAAGGTATTTTCGTCATTGACCGAAAAGGAAGCAATTTTACTGAAGAAGATAAACAAGTCTTTGATGAAGCTACCAAAGGAGTAGGATTTTTGATTGCAATGCTAAGGTTGTATGAGAAAGAAAGATACGAGTCTCACTATCTATCCTCCATTGCAGAACTTGCAAAACGATTACAACGTGGTTTGGAACTGAAGACAATTGTAAGCGATACAGTGCAATCTTTCAGGACAGTACTAAATTGCGATGACATATCAATCGCTTCCATAGACGAGTTGAATAATCAGGGGACTGTGATTGAATCAACTTATTTGAAAGAAAATACAAGATTTGCCCTTGATGAAGGACTTGTTGGTATGATCGTGAGACACCAGAATTACATTATGAAAGAAGACCTGAGTGAAGGTAATTTTACAATCTTCAAAAAAGGTGAGAAGAAGAATCGTGGTTCATTTCTTGGTGTCCCTGTTAAGGGTGATAATGAAATTCTTGGTGTAATCTGGCTTGAAGATCACCGGCGCAAGAAATTTGGAGAAGAGGATATTGAGGCATTGAATATACTTTCTTCCCAGTTGACACTTGCCTGGCAGCGGGCAATTCTATATGAGCGTGTTAAAGAATTGTCTATAAGGGATGGTTTGACCGGACTCTATAATCATCGTCACTTTCAGGAACTGCTGGAAGAGCAATTGCAGAAACAAAAGGAACTGCTTCTTATTTTATTTGATATTGATTTTTTCAAAAAAATTAATGATACATACGGACATCAGGCTGGTGATGAAGTATTGAAATTTATTGGCAGGTTGATATCACAAACTGGAATCGCGGGGCGTTATGGTGGTGAGGAATTTGCAATGATTCTACCAGGCTGTAACATGAAAAAAGGTGCTGAAATTGCAGTTCGCCTGAAAGACCACATAAATAAATCTGAAATATCATTCAACCAGCATAAGATAAAATTCACCATAAGCGTGGGGATTGCGCATTATCCCAAGGATGCAAAGAATCGTATTGAGTTGATAGAACAAGCAGATCGCGCTCTTTATTTAGCAAAAGAAACCGGACGAAACAAAATTGTAATTGCCAAATCCCTGAATAAAAAGACAACCTCACCCTCAGAAATCACCCCAGAAAAATAAGAGTGATTGACTGATGACCATTGATCAAGATTTTTCTTGAATGGTTTACAGTGATTCGTCTAATCTCGCTGCACTTTTTTCACAACATTTCAAGATTTCAAAATTTTGAAATGATCAAATGTTATTTAACTATTTAGCCCATATTATTCATACTATTTCTGACTAAATTCGTTTTTTCTCTTTTGTCATTGCGAGCGAACGCAGTGAGCGTGGCAATCTCATTGTTTTAATCCACTAAACGAGATTGCTTCGCCTGCGGCTCGCAATGACTGGGGCGATAGGGATTGCTTTGCCCCCGTGAAATACAATTTCACAATTTACCTGCCAGTACTTTGAAAGAGGTGTGCATCCCTTTTTTCATCTCCATTTATAATCATTCATTATTTCACAGAGACGCGCGAGGACATTGAGTATGAATAATACATGCGGTTTTTAGTTACCTCATCTTGGATTACGAATAATTCGAATATAACCGACCCCTCACCCCTGCCCTCTCTCCGCTATAGCGGGGAGAGGATAATGGTGAGGGGGGTTAATGTTTTGAATGCCCGATAAATCGGGCAACTACAGTTTTAACAAATTGTTTACTTCCTCTGAATCCGGAATTATTCTTGATACTTTTTGTAGAATCTTCTTCGCAGTAGCTTTGTCACCATGCTCTATACAACTCTTTGCGAAATTGACTGCTTCAGTCTCTAATTGGGTTAAAATCTTGTATCTCATATTCAACGACCATTCGTCAAAATTTTTCTTGAACGGCTCGCCACGGAACAATCTAAATGCCCTTAAATATTCTCTTTTCGCAAAACCCCATTCTCCGGCCCGTTCCAACGCTTTTGCCTGGGCAAGTTGGATTGTAAAATAATTATAATCAGTCCAGATATAAAATCCCCTGTTAACAAGGTATTTTTCATAATCCCTATTTTCAATGCGTAAGAAATGCGAGGGTAATTTCAGGAGGCTACGCACCTGTACAAGTAAATCATAAAAACGTTTCATTGGTGCTTTACTCTTTTGCCAGAAGTTACTTATAATAGTCTCAACATTCATAGAACTACCCGGCTCACGCAGGCGAAGGCTGAGATTTATCAGCAGTCCATTGATTTGAGGACTGATTTGAACCTTGAGGTAAGCATGATTTCTGTGAATAATCGTTATACCCAAAAATTTCAATTCATAGAAAGGAAAGTTCTTATCAAAAATTGGCAATTGAACAAGCGATTTTGGAAGCATAACATCCCTACCTTTAGCAAGATGATGTAAAACCAGCTCCGGCACGAAAAACAAACAACGATGGAGATAACCAATAATCCCATACTTTCTTGCATAAGCAAAAATATTCTTGTAATCGCTTTCTTTCAAACTTGCTTTTGCTTGCTGGATTAGATGCAGGATGCAAATAGTTGGTAACGCATTCAATCTTTCCAGTTTCCTTTCCAATAGAAATTGCATAATAATGGCTTCTCTTTGTATTTTGTATTTCTTCATAAGCGGCAGGTAGTCTTTTAACAATTGATTTGATTCTTCTATATTACCCAGTGCTCTCTTTATTGCAGATAGACAACAAATGGCAGTAAAGATTGTATTACGAAATCCCTGTTTTTCAGATTGCTCAAGTGTTTTTTGAATGAATAATTCTGATTGTTCTAATTTTCCCAGGCCAAAACTTATAAGAACCCGGGTAAGTGCATAAGATTCATAGTATTTATCACTAGGGTCTATCTTTGCCAGTTTTAGATATCTTATTGCCCCACGGTGTTTGCCACCAATTGTAAGATTTAGAGCGATTTTGAAGTAAAGTCGATTCTTTGATTCAACCTCGTCTGCCATTTCCAGTGCTTTCTGATGGTAAACCAACGCAGTGTGGTAATCGCTCATAAAGGTCATCGCATCACCAAAAGATTCATAAAAAGAAGAGTATGGTAGATAGCTTAGCAATCGCCGTGCCTTTCGCAAAAGAACTTTTGCCTCATCAATCTGCATGAGTTCAATTTTTGCTGTTGCTGCCAGAAATGCAAGTTGAAAATTCAAAATGGGGTCTCTCAAACTACCCTTTCTCTTTGTAAGAAGTTCATTCAATGAGAGCTCTTTTTCTGGTGTCCTCATCCAGTGGAGGGCGAGAATCTCAGAGAGTCCCGCAATAATTGAAGAATAATACAAGCCTTTCTTTTCCATCTGAATACGCAGGCTATGAATCTTTTTATAAAACTTCGGGGTTGGCATCTTTAGAAAAAGGCAATAAAGCCTGTCAAACCTGCGCCTCAAGGAAAGATATTCTTCAGGCAATTCAAGGATAATATTGTCATAATCTTTTGGATAAGAAGGTAATTGATTAATGATCTGTGCAGCTTTTTTCAAAGTTTCATCAGATTTATCTTTCTTCAACAAATGCTGAACATATTCAAGGGCATTCTTTGTTTCCTGAGTCTCTGCACAGAAATGGGAAAAAGGGTCATCAACCAATCTATTAATCAGATTGTAGCGGCTCCAGACACTGTAAATCCCTTTTAAAGAAACCCTGATTCCAGTTTTAGATAGCTTCTGCTGTGCCTGATACACTGATAATGATGGATTGTTCTCCTTTAACAACATTATCCGCTCTTCAATCTTTTTATCAAACCGGTTCCAGGGCGGAACATAATATGTTTCAGTCTTATTGTTGAACTTTTCTATCCATCTAAACAAAGTTGAAGGATGGATACCAAAATTCTTTGCTACAGTCTTCAGGTTACCATTTTTCTGATATTCTTCAATTGCCCTTAATTTATCTATCAATCTCAACTTCATTTGCAATCCGTGGAAATATTCTATCACAGAATTCTCATTTTGTCAAATACAAAAGATACTGATATTAATCAATGAAATATCATTATAATTATGTGGATATTCATACGATTTTATGGTATAATTTATAGTATACTATAGCAACAAGGGGGTATGCTATGTGGTTAGCCATAAGTCTTCTCACAATCCTGGTACCACCACAGATTCAGGAAAAACTGACCGAGGAACTCATCGGTCAAGTAGAAAAGGCAACATCAGAAGAGATGGTCTCCTGTATAGTAATAATGAAGGACATTGACCCGTTTGAGAATGTGGATAATGTTCCTGTTTCAGAAAAGATAAAGACCTATCGCTATATTGCAGAACAGACCCAGAAACCACTCATTGAATGTTTAAAAAACAAAAGCGGGGTTCGTGTGCATCAACAATTCTGGGTTATGAACTGTATTGCAATAGAAGCCATACCTGAAATCATATTGGAGATTACCCAGAGGGATGATGTTGCCTGGATATCTCATAATGGTGAGGTTAGAATAATTGCCCAGCCTGATTACACAGCAACACCAGCATCAAGGGCATTTATCTGGAATATCAGACGGATAATGGCAGATTCCTGCTGGGTTGCCGGATATACTGGGCAGGGCATAATAATCGGTGAGACCGATACGGGTGTTGATTTCAGTCATCCAGTGTTGCAGGGGAAATGGACAGGATATTGGTATGTTGCTCCAGGCCTTCCACAACAGCCCACACCCTATGATGACCATGGACATGGTACCCATTGTATGGGCACAATCCTGGGTGGTGATGGTTTGGGTTCTATGCCTGATAGTATGGATGTTGGTGTTGCACCGGGTGCAAAATTTGTTGCGGCAAAGGTGCTCAATTCTGGAGGTTCTGGTTCTTATGACCAATGTCTTGCTGGGCTGCAATTTATGGCTGACCTGAAGGATTCTGTGGATATAAAGGCAGTGTCAAATTCCTGGGGTGGCTCAAATGCAGCAGATACATTCTTCTATCCAGTAATGCGCAGGTATAAATCAATCGGCATTTTACCAGTATTTGCAAATGGTAACAGCGGACCCAATCCAAATACATGCTTATGTCCTGGTAGTTATTCAAATACCCTTGGTGTGGGTGCAACAACACCTGAAGATACAGCAGCAAGATTTTCTTCCCGTGGACCAGCACCAAATCAGGCGCCATTCAATGACCCTACAACCTGGTTTCGCAGTGATTGGAATCTCATAAAGCCGCAGATCTCTGCGCCCGGCACCCAGATTCGCTCCTGCTTACCCAATAACAGCTGGGGCAGCTGGCAGGGCACATCAATGGCAACGCCCCATGTTGCTGGTGCAGTTGCAATTATTTGCTGTAAAAATCCTACATTGAATCCGACGCAGATGTATAATATCCTGCTTGATAATGTGGATCGGCTCACTGGGGTTACTTACCCGAATAACACCTATGGCTGGGGAAGATTGAATGTCTGGAAGGCATTACAGAATACACCAACAGTGAATCAGCCCTGGCTGATGATAACAAGTTATTCAATCACAGACCCACCACCTGGTGGTAATGGTAATGGTAAGGTTGATCCAGGAGAAACCGCAAGAATGACAATTACAATCAAGAATGTTGGCGGAGTAACAGGTTATAACTGCACAGGCATTCTGGAATCTTATGATAATTTTATCACTGTGACGACCAGCACACATAATTTTGGCAATCTTTCCTCACAACAAGAGGCATCAAACAGCAGTAATCCATTTATCTTCAGGGCACATAGTTTAACTCCCCAAGGTCATATCGCAAATATTGGAGTTATCTTAAGTGCCAGTGGTGGTTCAAATCCAAATTTTATTGATACTGTTTTCTATTCAATCCAGATTGGCACGCCGCCTGCGCCTTATGCAATTTACGAAGATGATTTTGAGTATGGTTCAGGTATTGATAGTTTCTTGAATTACTGGGATGTCACGGGTAACTGGAATCGCACCACGGGTCAATATCACTCACCAACACACTCAGCGTATAGCGGGACTGTCAATAATAGCGTAATGACTTTGACTTTGAAGAATGCAATCAATCTGACAGGATTCACAAATCCCATGCTTAATATCTGGCATAAATACCGATTTGAACAGGGCATATTCCTGGATAGCGCGCGAATTTTGATTTCTACAAATGGTGGCTCAACCTGGCAGAGATTATGGAGTTATGACTGGATGAATGGCGATACAATTCCCTGGAGAGAAGAAAACTTTTCACTCAGTGCTTATATCAGCAACAATGTGAAGATTCGCTTTGCAGTTGATGCTTACACATTCTTTAATGACTATGCTGACTGGTGGATTGATGATTTTAGGATTATGGTGCCGACTGACAACGAACCGCCATATTTTACTAATACCACGCGCTGGAGGGATACCACATTCACTGGACCATTCCCGGTTCAGAGCACGATTACGGATGCTAGTGGTGTGGATTCAGCATATCTTTATTATCGGATAAATTCTGGTGTCTGGCAGAGGCTTGTTATGACCCATCAGGGAAACAATGTTTATCAGGCGACGATTCCTTCCCAGTCATTGAATACCAGGGTTGATTATTATTTGTGGGCTCGTGATAAGTGGATAACGCCGAATGCTGGTTGTGATCCGGTTGGTGCGCCTGGAGATGGTTATTATACATTTTTGATTTCTCAGATTGGTATTGCTGAGCAGGGTTCGTCTGTGGTTATAAACTTTGGTGTTTCTCCGACTGTGAGCAGGGGTATTGTGAATATTGCTTTCACAATTTGCAATCCGCAATCCGAAACAAACTCCCCCTCTCCCCGTATCAAGTACGGGGCAGGCTCTTTTTCCTCTCCCCCCAGGGGAGAGGGCAGGGGTGAGGGGCTGGACTCCAATCTCTCTACTCGCTACTCTCTACTTGCTACTCTCTGTATTTACGATGCCACGGGTCGTTTAGTAAAATCCTTCAGTGATATTCAGTGGGAGAATAATTCAGTGTATTCAGTGCTCTGGTCTGGTGATGACAACACAGGTCGTGCAGTGCCGACCGGTGTTTATTTTGTCCGGCTGGAAATAGCAGATTACAAAAAAGTAGAGAAGATAGTTCTGCTCAAATAACCCCCTTTTCTCTACAATGAGGGTGGGGATAAAACCCCACCCTCATTAATAGATGTTAACAAAAACTCCACCAGAATGGTAATAGGTAAGTTTTTCCCAAAAACCAGCCCTCTTCCCTTGTTGCCTGTCCGCCTCAGGCTGAGGAGAGGGTAGGAGCTTGCCCCGTACTTGATACGGGGGTGAGGGGATAGAACCAGGGTATCAGAATATCAGGGCATCAGTAAATCACCCTCTCCTTTATCCCCTCCCTTCAAGGGAGGGGGAATGGTTATTAATGTTTTGGGAAAACTAAACTATTACCCAGAATGCGTTTGATTATTTAGAATTCGGCAAAAAATTGAAAAACTGCAAGATTTCAACATTTCAAAATTTTGAAATCATCAAATGTTATTTGACCA
>FWPV01006873.1_pt1 | contig 21255 bp, 11 predicted proteins | sample 2228371 | NCBI WGS metagenome assembly FWPV01 (sample SAMEA103939776, study PRJEB20133) | metagenome | reverse complement strand
ATAGGTATCCAACCCGGAACGGGTGACATGATAAAATTTTGGAGAGTAAATTTTGGCGTGCGCCGCCTCGGCGGCGTTTTTTTTACCACAGAGGCCGCAAAGAGCACAGAAAACCAAGCAAGGTAACGGAGCTAATCTTATTGCATTAGCTATAAAGCGAAAAAAATTCCTTTTGGCGTTCCCAGCTTAGGCAGCACTTTTAAAAATGTCTCGTCGTTGTCGTACCTCGATATGGCAATTTTTATCTGACTCAGAGCGTCCTCATCACTTTCCACCGCGGAGCGATGGCACGAGATTGAAAAACTGTCTTTTAAAGAATGCATTTCCCCTAGGTCTCTATTCAAAAAGCTATCAACCGCAGAGATAACTGCCCATTGGCCATCATAAATATACAAAAAATTGCTCGATGAAGGTTGGCTATTGCATGGCGCGTTTAAACAATTCCGGAATAGCAATGATCTTTTCATCGCGATCGACAAAGGCGAATTTGGTCGAAGCTGTTGCCGCAATCTTGCCGCTGGTTCTATTATATACGACGTAATCGAGCACGAAACTGCTGCGACCCCAATGGCTAACTTTACCGCTGATTTCTAATTCATCATCAGCCCTTGAGGATGACTTGAAATCGATCTCGGCGTGCACCACATAGGGAATGGCGTTCCATCTGTGAAAATCGGCGAAACCAAGGCCGGCCTGGCGCATGTATTCGCAGCGGGCGTACTCCAGGTATTGCAGATAAACAGCATTGTTCACATGGCCGAACGAATCCAATTCATAGCTGCGCACTCGCAGCACAGCCGTAAAGCGAGTCGGCATAGATACTTTCTCCCATGTTTCTTTTTCGTCGAGATTTGCTCCATTTCAAAACCTTCATAAAGCCGATGGCTGATAATCACTCGGCTTCTATTTCAACCATGCTTCTGAACTTTCACTACCCTCTCATTGGGGTTGTTGAAAAAGTGAAATAATCAATATCAATAATATTATCAAATAATTGCGAGGATAGCACTATGAGATGTCTCGTCGCTCGCACGTATGTCAAATTATAATATCATCCAAAAGGCTAAAATAGTTATTTGGATTTATTAAAAAAGTAGTATCCTGACAGTTGAGGCGGATCGCTCGCTGTGGTTTCGAACCCGTCGAGGAGTTTCTTCACACTGTCAGGATAAAATCGAAGCGCTCCTCGACATGACATGTTTTTATTGGTTTTCATCCAGTTGCTAAAACTTGAACAACGTCCATGGTTGTTATAATGTCTTTTTCGCCAATCTCATCGGGTGACGAGGAAGCTATTCAATAAGACAATTAGCACTGAATCCAAGGCTCAAACTGAATACCACAGCCGCAGCGATTCCCAATTGGCATATATCGCTTCCCTGTTAAAAGTTCATTTTCACTGCGGATAATTCTTGGATTTGATAAAAACCATGATGATCGATTGCACTGTGGTGGCGGCCATTAAAACCAGCGAAGCATATACCAGATACAAACTGATCCTCGGGGACCATCCATAGAGGATCATGGCCGCTACGAACAGCACCACATATTCGATGCGAAAGGCAAAGCGCCAGATGACTTTTTCAGTGGGATCTGGTACGGCGCCGCGGTGGTTGGCATAGGCGACGATGAACGGCGGCAATAAGGTGAAAAACAACAGCAGAAATAACAAGATCTCCATCGGCATGATAGCCGGCGGAAACTCTAAGAAAAAGAAAGACAAAATCATCAGCAGATCGACAAAACGGTCGACGGTGCCATCCCAAAAGGCGCCTAACTTGGTCGATTGGCCCAGGAAGCGCGCCACCTTGCCGTCCACCACATCCAACAGGGCGCCGAAGATGAACAAACCCGCACCCGCCACAACATATCCTCTATAAACGGCAAAAAAAGCAGCGACCGCAACAAGCAGCGAAATGGTCGTCCAACTGTTGGGCGAAATGAAGCGAAAGGTCTTGCCGACCCATCTTTCCAACCTCGGCATGTCGATGAATTCTTTGATCATATCTTTCTCTTTCCTGTTTGGTTTGTGATTGGTTACTTTCTTACCCAGATTCTACGTTAAATACTGGCTTTCGCTAAATCTAATTCCCTCATATGGTGGAATGACTGAACTCGACGAGCGAGTTAACACAGAATCCAGGTTTTACTCCGATTCTATCGTACCGCAGTTCAAGATGTTTCCTCATTGGCGCTCCTCGACCTGACAAGTTTTTCGAGGTTTTTACACACTCTTTTTTTCGCGTCGGGGAGTAAATAACTCGCCGCGATGGCGATAAAAAATGTGAAAACAAACGTCATCACCCGCGCGGTGATGATCTCATCCAACCCGCTGCGAATCCAAAAGATGGTGAACAACAAACCAGCGGCGATGGTCACCAACGCGGCGCGACCGTGAAATTTTCTCCAGAACAACGACAACAGCACCACCACCGAAAAAGTGCCGCCGATGCCGGCCCACACATATCCCACCAAAGTATAAATTATCTGCGAAGGAGCTACATAGGCTAACAACAGGGCGATGATCGCCAAGGCGGCGGTGATCAAGCGCGATTGCCGCAGCCGACTGGCTGGGTTATGTTTAGCTGGCAAAAGATTATTGGCAAGCTCTGTGGAGCAGAGGATCAGCAGCGAATCGGCGGTGGAGATCATGGCGGCGATGGCGCCGGTGATCAGAATGGCGGCAATGGCCGGAGGAAATAGCTTCAGCAGCACGGCCGGCATGACGTATTCGGCGTCTTGCAAGCCCTGAGGCCCAAATAAGGCCAAACCGATCCAACCGATGCACAGGGCACCGAGGTAGGCAAAGATCGTCCATGCCAGGCCAATCATGCGCGCTTGCTTGGCCTGCTGCTGGTCGCGAATGGCCATGAAACGAATGCTGAGTTGCGGCTGGCCACCGAGGTAGCCGAAAAACCACGATAATCCCCCCATGACGATGGCGCCGGCGGCAAAGCCGGAAAAGCCCTGCGTTAATGAAGTATATTTAGGCCCGGCTTTTTGCAGGGCTTCCACCATGGTCGGCGCGAAAACCTCGGGGTGCTGATGCAAATACCAAAAGCCGAAGATCGGCGCGATGACGAGGGTGGTGATCATCAAGAGAGATTGCACCACATCGGTATAGACGACGCTGCGCAGGCCACCATAGACGGTATAGGGGATGATGATCAGGGCTGTCAATAGCATACCCCAGCGCTGGTCGAGGCCGATGAGATTGAACAGCGTCTTGCCGCCGCCGAGGAATTGCGCGCCGATATAGAAGAAAAAGAAAAAGGTGATGATCAGGCTGGAGAGCACCCGTATAGAGGCTGCCTGTTGTGGGTGATAGCTCGAAATCAATTCCGTAAACGTGTGCGCATTTTTCCGTTCGGCCTCGTCGCGCAGGCGTGCTGCCAATAGCATCCAGGCGACGACGATGCCGGCAACGCAGCCCAAAGCGGTCCACAGGCTGGCAAGGCCCATGGCATAGGCGAACCCTGGCAACCCTAAAAGCGCCCAGGCCGACTCGCCGGTGGCGCGCTCCGAAAGCGCCGCCGCCCATCCCGGCAGTTTCCGACCGGCAATGGCGTAATCAGCAGCGGTCTTGACTTTTTTCCCTTGAAAAATTCCCCAGGCGATCAGCAAACTCAGATACCCCACCATGACGATGATGATATCCAGCTGTATGGTCATGCTCCTCTCCGAATTGGTTGGCGTTTGACTTTGTATAAATATAGCCTCTTTTTTGGATCATATCAAATGATTTTTACGCAATGCGGCTAAAAATGGGATGGAATGTTAAAATGGTCGAACACGAGGATTTACCACTTGGTGGCAAAACTTTGGATATTTTTCTGACTCTGGCGAAAACTGATCAGCCGATACTTCCTCCTATTCTCCCCAGCAGGCGCGTTTGCCCCTCACGTCCACATGGATATAAGGTCCATGAAATTTATTTTCTTTATACAGCCCCAATCCGCCGAGAAATTTTTCGTACCACAGTTTGCTGTCGAGTTTTTTAAAAAGATCGTAGAGGACTTTTGCATCGTTGCGGTCGATTTTACCATCGTCATTGAGGTCATCCATGACGCCATCCTGAGGGTGTTCATCGAGGAAAATATCAGCCGCGGCGCCGTAAAGATGTCTGCTATAGGCCACATTGCCTAGTGCTTTGTTATAACTCGGTGTGCGGTAACTGCTCATGATGTGCAAACTTGAATAGGAATAGCCGTTTTCGTTGAGGTAGTGCAACAGCGCTTCTAATTTTAACACCAGCCTTTCTTGCAATACGATATATTTAGGATACGCACCCGGTTGTTTGCATAAAAATTGCTTCAGGCGGAAATGGGGCGAAACCTGCATCTGTTCGTTTGCTTCGGTAACCTCTATGAATCCAGGGGGTGGTTTGTAAATGGACAAACCATGCAGAGCTTGTTGCGGATAGTGACCGATCTTGTACCCGTTTAAATATTCTCCCTTGAGCTCATGGAACGGCACCATGACGAAAATATGCAGATTCATTGTATCGGCATGAGGTGACTGCATGATTTGAAGGATATACTCTCCTTTTTGCTTCGGAGCCAGCCATTGCCATTTGTTCATTTGCAGGGGGTGGCGCTGGCCCTCTGGCGTTTGCATGGTATACTTTTGACCGCTAAGCGAGGTGATGACCTCGAATTCTACTTTTTCATTTGGCAGCAAAATAATGGGAGTGATTTTATAAGGTGATTCTTCATCTTTGAATTTCATGGAGAAAGAAGCCTTTTGCGGATCGTAAGAGGCAGCCGGTAGCAACTCAGTACAAACCGACAGCATCAGAAGAATAGTGAAAATTGCTTTAGTTTGTCGTCTCATGTATGGTTTTTTGATTTTTGGTTCAGCAGCAGCAAATTCAGTATTTGTTGTCTAAATTGTTCGTTATTCGTTTAGGCGAAAGCTTGAACGACGTAATTTTGTTTTCTTAAATAGGCGTACCCGAAATTGTTTACCAGCCCATCTGGGTCATGAGAGTAATCATAATATATTGGTTGCAGAAAAGTCATCCACCACAGCCAGGTGGTTCGGCGCACAGGGCTTTAAACAGGTGGGCATCGCGATAATAAATGTCGGGACGAAAATGAACCTTGCCTTCTTGAGTAGCCCAGGCAGTCCAATAAAGCAGATACACGGGAATGGCTTCGGGAAGCAGCACGGTCTGTTCCTGCCATTTTGATATTGCGGTGAGGATGTTCTCGCGCGTCCACTGGGGATTGCCGCGCAGTAGGTATTCGGCCAAATCTATAGGCCTTTCGATGCGTATGCATCCGGAACTAAAAGTGCGCAGGGTTTTGTTAAACAATTCCTGTTGAGGCGTGCCATGGATATAGACATTGAATTTATTGGGGAACATGAATTTAATGCTCCCCAAAGCATTGTTCGGGCCCGGGTCTTGACGCAACTGATATTTAAAGTCTTGGGCACTCATAGTATTCCAATCAAAGGACGCTGGATCCACTTCTCTGCGGCCATTTAGACCGCGTTCAAAAATTTTTATTTGTTGTTTCTTGATATAGCTGGGATCCTTTTTTATCTTTGGCAAGATATCTTCCCTTGCTATTTTATCCGGCACATGCCAGAAGGGGGCTAACACCAGATAGGTCATCATATCGCTGAATACTGGTGTGCGGCGATAGTCCTTCCCAACAATGGCGCGCATGGTCATGATCATCCTATCTTCCTCTACCACATCCAGCTCATAGTTGGCAATATTGACCAGTATATATCTTCGACCCAAATCTTGCGGTAGCCAACGCCACCGCTCCATGTTGATACGAAGTTGCTGGATGCGTTGAGATACAGGCACATTTAATGCTTCCAATGTGGCTTTACCGACCACGCCATCCGCCTCCAGCCCATGGCGATTTTGAAAGGAACGGATAGCTTGATCCAAAGCGGGGTCTAGAGTATCCACTTTTGTCGCGATTTCCGTTTCAAGATCAGCGCTCAGCAGCAATCTCTTTCGTAACAGTGGGATTCTCTCGTCGCGGCTGCCTAATTGCATCTTTGGACCTGCAGGGATTTGCGGCCATCCCCCTTGCGAGGCGATTTGCCGATAAGTCGCCAGCGCTTTTTTCATGTGATGATAAACGGGGTGTTTGGGTGATACGCTTTCGATCGCTTCTCTTATTTGGCCGGTCTCCAAGGCCTTTTGTAACAAATCGGCCAAATTGATGTCTTTTTTCACAGCCGACCATATAGGATCGATGGTGACCGGATCGACACGACCGTCTCGCAGATGAGAACACAAGATCAAAAAGCCGTCGGTCAACAGTAAATCCAAATCAGCGCAGCGATAAGGATTGGGTGGCCGATTTTTTTCCTGATCGGTTTGAATATCAGATAGCAACGCTTCTATTCTGTGAAGATGATAATCGTTGGGCTGAAGTCCTTCCTCATAGGCGCTGCGGATGGTGGCAACCATATCCTTAACCGCGGCCAAGGCGCCTGTTTCTTCGCTCCACGCCGGTAGAAACGCTCGTTGCTCGTAGAATATCGGCAACATAATAGCGGCATGGATCAACTCGTTGCCAACTACTATCCGCGGTGGATAGCCGGAGGTTTCGAGGCGACGACGCAAGATTTCTTGAACCTCTTCAACCTTCCCCTGAGCGAAATCTTGAGTTTGAAGGCCCATGAAAAAAAGGCCTAACATTAGAGAAAAACAATGGTTTCTCTTGAACAACACTATACTCCAAAAAATATTCCGTTAGAAGGTAAAAAGTATAAGAACCTTTGCAAACATTATTTTTATTCATCATCCTCTGTTGTTGCAAATTACAATATCTTGCTCGCTCCTATAACTTGTGACTTATATGGATTTACAGGGTTAAAAAAACGTTCAAAATCGTTTTGCTCATCGATTTTGATTAATATATTTTATGATAGTTTGTGAAATAAGTTCCAATAATGGGAGCATTATTTAAAGTTAGTAGGTCAATAGGAAGACAAACGATTTTTCAATCAAAAAGCCATCATGGATCAAAGATCACCTCACAACGATGCGGCAGGTGCAATTTAAGGATGCCATTATTTTGTGAAACCACAGCGAATGGCCGCCCTTCGATCCGTAGAATATGATATTGCAAAGAGGTACGCGCAATGGGGAGGTAACCGGCGCGAAACAGTTGCCGCACCGCAGATGGTTCCAGATCCAGAAACGCCCGATGGAGGTCGGCGGCGAAAAATTGCACCGCTGCAGTGGATAGTTTCCATCCGCGTGTTTTTCTGGTTGCCAACAGCAACCCCGCTTTGACCAAAATATCCTGCGGCAATTCCTGCCAATCTGGATGCACGATCCATGCTTTATGCTGATTGAGCAGGAAACGATAAGGATGCAACCGCTGTGTCGCCAGCCCCCAATCTCTTTCGAGTTGTTCCAAAAGGGCTACAACGCGGTCATCTTCGACGCCCAGCGGTGGTAAAAATCGCATCGGTTGCGAGACTGGACGTATAGGCAGTGAATCGGTTTTTCGCAGACGGGCGATGAAAAAACCTTCTACCGGTTGCGGATAAGGATGGATGCGTCCGGTCTTTACCATGTCCGTATGAAAGGTTGTGGTGCTGTATTGCAGCCGTCCGTTGCCGATGAAAGAAGCGCCTGCAAACGGCAGCGCTTCGATGGTCACCGGATAGCGCCGCACGATGCGGTCGATCACCGCTTCGTCCTCCTCTGGACAGATTGAACAGGTGGAATAGACGATCACACCGCCTACCTTGGCCGCTTTGATCGCGGAGATCAGCAGTTGTTCCTGAATGTAGCTGATTTTTTCCAGGTAGCCTTTGGACCAACGGCGCAAGGCCTGGCGTCGCGGAAAAATATTCAGAGCGGAACAAGGCGCATCCAACAGCACACGGTCGAAGAATTCAGGTACTTGCCGGCCGATGATTTGGCCGGGAAGACAGGTGACCACATCATTGATGGTGCCGGCGGCTGCCAGATTGGCCAATAACGGCTGCATCCGTCTCCTGGAAGCGTCGTTGAGCCACAGTCGACCATGGTTTTGCATCAGCGCTGCCAGTTGAGTGGCTTTGCTGCCAGGCGCCGCCGCAATATCCAACACGGTCTCCCCGGGCTGCGGCTGCAGCGCTAAAACCGGCAGTTGCGAAGCAATGCCTTGATAGAAAAATTCGCCGCGGAAAAAGGCGAGGGTGTGGCTCAATGGCAGATCATCGCTGGCTAAAATAAATCCTTGAGGATTGACCACATGGGGTTTGAAATCGACCGACCAATATCGTAGCTTTTCTGCAAACCGTTCCACCGATTGTTTGAGGGTGTTGACGCGAATGGCCGGCGGTTCTTCTTCGGCATGCAAGAACTGTTCGTATTCATCGCCTAACAATTCACTTAGATAATTTTCTAAAGCAATATTTTGTGCTTCCATCATCTATCATACAGTTAAAAATCTTATAAAGCGATCTTTTGATCATCTGTACTGGTCAATTAATAACGGCAATGGCGGTGTAAGATGTCTCGTCGCTGGCACTCTTCGACATCACACATTTTTATTGGTTTTCACCCAATCATATATGAACGCCTGCGGAAAACACATCTGTTGTCTGCAATTAATTTCCTCCCCCTATTTTTTAAAGTTCATTCTGCAAAAATTGCTCATTGCTCTTCTATAATATACACCTTGCCAGCAAGGAAATCGCTCAACCACAGACGACTCTTATCGTCCTCCAACCCGCGGATCAGATGAAACACCGCATCGCCGTATTGTCCGCGCAAATAGAAAGAGACGTTGCCGGAATCGAAGCGGGTGTCGCCGTAAGGATATTCGTTGATGTGCAGCAAATGGAGCTTTTGTCGCTGCGGATCGTAAAGATACAAATACAATGCTTGCCGGTCCTGGACAGCAATGAGCAACTGGTTACGCCATGGGATCAAAGCCTCCGGCAAGCCCTTCGTCGGTACTCTGTACTCAGCGGAGGTGGAGAGATTGTGCAGGCATCGGCCCTTATGGCTGAGGGCATAAATGTCACTGCCAACGACCGCCAACCGCAGCGGCTGTTCGCTGACCGGCACCGTCCTGACAGAAAGAGTGTATTTGTCGACGATGGTGATGGTGTTGGAGCTGAAATTGCTGATGTATATGTTTTGTTTGTCGACAATCAAATCGGTAGGGTTGATGCCCGTGGCAATACGGGCAATTACCTTATGGCTGTCCAGAGCGACGATGTGCAATAATCCGGGATCGGTCTCGGTTTCACCGACGCGCACCGCGTAGAGGCGATGGAGATCGGCGTCATAGTGCAACAGCCGTGGCACGGTTTCGCGCTCGATTTCAACTCCTAAGCGGATACGCTGGCCGATTTCAAAATCGCGGATGCCATCCGTTAACAGGCCGAGGAATTGCTCCTCTTTTCCCCAGGAATTTTGCAGGAAGTAGAGCCGGCCATTTTTGTCTTCCACCATCTGATGTGCCTGGCGTGGGATGCGGCGATCATAGAAACTCATGGTTTTGGGATTCAGGCGCAAGATGCCATTTTTGGCATCCCAGATATAGACCACCGGCCAATAGGATTGATGGGCACCATAGGAGAGATAGATATCGCCATCGGCGCGCGTTCGGGCGGTAATCGGGTATTCTACTGGCAGCAAATGCATGACAAACGCACCATCGGGTTCAATCGTTGCGAAAGCATCTTCATTGTTGAATACGATTATACCTTCGCCGTGGGGATTATTAACGATGTCGATGGGCGCCCAGCCGGTGTAGATTTTGGCCATTTCTTCCGTAATGGGATTCAGAACCGACAACGCCGCTCCAAACGATCCATTCACCGCGGTGGCGCCTTTGGGTATGTACAGCCGTCCGTTGGCCGGATTGTAGGCCATGTTGAACATGTGCGGCAAGATACCTTTATGGAGAATGCGCTTCTTCAGCTCGCGCTTTTGCAAGTCGATGACGTCGATCTCGCCCTGCGCCCAGCTGGCAAGGTATAAAATATTTTCTCGCATATCAAGGGCGGTGGCGTCGTTGCCGTAGGTAGGGACCTGGATTTCATGCAATTTTCCACCCTCCGCGAATGCGACGACGTGCAGCGTCGGGTGGTTATCATAGGGAATATAGACTTCTTCCCGCCCTGGATGATAGGTGATGCCGACGCCTTCGGTCAATTCCGGTAGCATCACCACATCGACTTGTTGTGTCGGGATGTGAATGCGTGCGGCTGTAGTGACGCGGCGCTGATTGGTTTCTATGACCAAGTATAAGCAGGCGCGGATTTGATCGTATCCTGCCAGATGCCAGCGTCCGCCGCGCGAGAGGGGGAGGTTAAAAGAGTTCAGTTGCTTGCCGTCGTTGGTGCGGAATAGAGTGATTTCGGCGCTAAAGCCATCGACAGCGATCAGCTGGCCACGGCGCTGATCGACAATGACTTTGCGTATAGGCGGTGGCGGCGATTGGTTGAGATTGACCAAAGGCTCTTCATGTTCCAACCAATTCAGCATGGAAAGCCTGCTGCGTTTTGGCTGGTAAAAGGCCAGGTGCTTGCTCTCGCGTCCCGATAGAAATACATGACCGTTAGTTTCATCGACGGCCACACTCTCGTATTGTTTGTCGGTGGGAATGAATGTCGCTGTTTTAGACTCTGGTTCGATGATATGTAAGCTGTGATCGCCGATGAGATAAACCTGTCCGGTTTTCTGGTTGAGGGTCATGGCTTCTGATTTTAGGTGCTGCAGAGCCCGCGTCTGTAAGGGCACATTTTCCACCTTGTCGGTCAGCACATCGATGATCGATAGGGAGGAGGTGAGGGTATTGGCGAGAACCACGCGTTGCCGCAGGGTATCCACCTGCACCAGCACCGGGCCAGCGCCGTTGATGGAGACATTCAGGCTCTTCAATAGATCGACCGTCTTGACCCTGACATCGGCGCCCAAAGCTATGGAAAAGAGTAGAATAATGATCCAGAATTTTTTCATAATAGACCTCATGATGATTGTGAATGGTTATAAAATAAAACTTTTCAAATAGCAAAGCAAGAAGGAAATAATTTTTACAAAATTTTTCTACAGTCGAATTTTATTTTGTATTATTGTACATAAACCTCCCTGATGGCGTACCTACAGAATATTACCTCAGCAAATCACCGTTCATCAAAGATACTAAATAGGTCATTTTGTTAAAATCTGGGCCTTCTACTATGGGCTGTTGTTGGAAGAGGTTGTCTCAACCGCGAGAGCAAACGCAAGTTTTGCTACGTTATTCTGTTCCATCGCTTTGCGGTGGAACGCCCAGAGGGGACGCTTTGCGTCCTTTGAGTAGTGTTTGGTTGATACTGGGGGAGTGGTGGTAATCTCACTTGTCAGATGGCGGGAAGTTATGCTTAGTTTTTGTATTGCTGTCTTTACTTACCAAAAGGCGACTGAGGATGCGTTCCTGCGGAGACTATGGGAATGGGGAAAAGAATAGCCGATGTGCGTATCCTGATTGACCGGATTGGGATGAACGCACAAGAGACAGTGCGAGAACGAAATTAAAATCTCCTCAAAAAACCAAAGAACACAAAAAATTTACTTTATGAGTATTGATTATGTGCCATAGACCCTTCATCTCAAAATATATGAGAGCCTGGATTCTGTGTAGATAACTTCTATATTGGTTTTCATAAATTCGCATGACTTGCCCATAGGCTAGCAAAAAATCGTTTGTTTTTTTAATTAAAATCGGTATAATTTATGGAAAACTACGAGAACAAATTCCGAACGATGGATGATAAATAAATTTCGTCCCCTATCATCGTACCGCTAACAGGATGATTCAGAACAGGTAAAAATGACTATGAAAAAATCGATATCCCTCTGTTGGTTGATCCCTCTGTCGATGTTTATTATCTCCTCAGGCGATGGTGATTTAGAAACTCGCGCTCGGCAATGGCATAAGGCCATTTTTACCCTCGACACTCATTGTGATACTCCCCTGCACATGCAGCGGGAGGATTGGGATGTGGGCATGCATCATGATCCCAACGAAAGGGGCAGCGGCAAAATCGATCTGCCGCGCATGGAAAACGGCAATTTGGATGGCGAATTCTTTGCCCTCTTTGTAGCGCAAAAACCATGCACCCCGGAAAACTACCGCCAGGCTTTTGCTACGATCAATACCCTCCTCACGTTGGTCGAAAAAATGTGTGAACGCTATGCCGATAAAATCGCATTGACCCGCACCCCGGAACAAGCTTTTGCCAACGAGAAAAAAGGCCTATTGTCGGCCTTTCTGGGTGTTGAAAATGGCTTTGGTCTGGGGCACGAAATCAAAAACATCGCCTACTTTTACGATCGCGGCGTTCGCTATATCACCCTGTGTCATACGCAAAACAACGACATTTGTGATTCTTCCAACGACGAAAAAGGCCCTTTCCATAATGGCCTGAGCGATTTTGGCCGTGAGGTCATCGCCGAGATGAATCGCATCGGCATGCTAGTGGATGTTTCCCATGTTTCCGACTCTGCCTTTTACCAGGCCATACGCTATTCTCGGGCACCGGTGTTCGCCAGCCATTCTTGCTGTCGGGCTTTGTGCAACAATCCACGTAATCTGACCGATGATATGATTCGCGCCTTAGCGGCTAAGGGTGGTGTGGTGCAGATCTGTTTTTTCAGCGAATATCTCAAACATCTACCCGCTAACCCTGAACGGGAAAAGGCGTTGAAACAATTGGAAGAAAAATATGGCAACTGGAGCGAAATCACCGATCCAGAGGTTCGGCGTAAATTCGGCGCCGAATGGACGGCGATCAATGAGACGTATCCGCGTCCCATGGCTACGGTGCAGGATGTGGCGGATCATATCGATCATGTGGTCAAGTTGGTGGGCATCGATTATGTGGGTATTGGCACCGATTTCGATGGCGGTGGTGGCGTGATCGGTTGCTCGGAGGTATCGCAAATGCCAAACCTCACTGTTGAACTGGTGCGGCGAGGATATAGCAAAGAGGATATCGAAAAAATCTGGGGGGGCAATTTCATGCGCGTTTGGCGCCGGGCGATGGCAATAGCTCAAGAATGGAAGAATGGATGAGGATGATCGATAAGAACAAATTAAGCATCGCTTTTACTCATAAACAATTATGTACGCGCTGCGGCACGTGCGTGGGCGTGTGTCCCACCAATGCCATTGGTTTAGATGATGATTTATATCCCATCTTGCAACCGCGCCTTTGCATCGAATGTGGATTATGCAGTCGCACCTGTCCGGGGGGTCGGGTATTTTTTGGAGACCTCCATCGTTTGGTTTTCGGGGATGTGCAGGATCCGCACACGTTTGACGGTCATGTACGGCACACTTTTGTTGGTTATGCGGCGGATGCAGCAATGCGTGCCGCCGGCGCTGGCGGTGGTGTTTTGACGGCGCTGTTATGGGATTTGCTCTCCAGTAAACACGTGGATGGCTGTGTGGTCACGCGGATGAACCCGCAAAAGCCGTGGCAAGGAGAGGTATACATTGCCCGTACGTATGAAGAACTGCGACAGAGCCAACAATCGAAATACATCATCATACCCGTCAATGCGATATTACAGCAGCTGAAAAAGTTGGACGGACGTTTTGCGATAGTGGCGCTGCCCTGCCAGATCCACGGATTGCGGTTATTGTTTCGCGAAGAGAAAACTTGGGAGCAAAAGATCGCCATCGTTTTGGGGTTGTTTTGTGCCTCATCGTTGCAGCCTTTTGTGGCTGCGGAGATGTTGGTCGCTCGTGGCATCGACAAGCAGGCCATCAAAAATTTTCAATTCCGCGGCGGCCAATGGCCTGGCAAAATCCGCGCTATCATGAAAAACGGACTCATCCGGCCATTGCACTATTCCAACTTTAAAGATGGCGCCATCAATTATTTGACTTTTCTCTATAGCCCCGAGCGTTGCCAGACCTGCATCGATGGTTCAGCCGAGTTTGCCGATATCGCTGTGAGCGACGCCTGGACACGGAATGAATACGGTCAGTACATTTTTGCAGGTCATTCCAAACTCATCATTCGTACAGAAAAAGGAGAAGCATTGGTGCAGCATGCCATCGCTTCCGGCCATCTGATCGCAAAAGATGTCAGCACTAATCAAGCCTATCAAACCCACAAATTACATACCAGAAAAAAGGGCATGAAAGCCCCGTTGCGCGTTGCGCGATTGCATCGGCAAGGTCAAATTGCACCAGAGTATGACCGACCAGTGCCACGGGCAAGCTGGCTGGAGCGTTGTGGTGAACGGTTGGAATCCGCTATCATGTACCTTGGCCGCCGACGCGCCACACGCTTTCCCCTGTTTCAATTTCTGACTTCACGATATGGTTTCATTTTTGTAAAAATCCGACAATATATCAAAAGAAGAAAATATCGAAAAATTTAATGGTCGCCCATCTTCATTAGATGAAGCACAACATATTATCAGATAAGATACATTCTTGCTGAGATGGTATCCAAATGATGCTGGGGCAGCCGATTATTTGCGTGCGGAGACAGACGATTTGATGGAAATAAAAATGTAATTCATGATGATTCCTTTACGCATTTTCACATGCTGTTTTTTACTTTGTGGGATCGCAGCGCCATTATTTTGTCAGGAAGGTTACCGGATCGTCAACGTCCAATTTGTGGGTAACCATTCTTTTACGGCTCGAAAATTGGAAGAGAACCTATCCTTGACCGCCAAACGTGGATTGGCGCGGTTGATTTTTTGGCAAAAGCCGATGGAATTTCATGGGCATCGCTTTGAGGGTGATGTGCGGTCGCTGACGATGTTCTATCAGCGCGAGGGATTCATCCAAGTAGCGATCGATCCAGTTCTCGAAAAAGATGAGTCGCGGAGGCAATTGTCCATTTATTATCATATCCACGAAGGTCCACCGGTGATCATTGATTCGGTTTATTATCACTTTATCGGCCATCCACAAGAACTTTTCCATCTGCAAGCGATACTCGCAAAGAACAAGTCTGATATGAAGAGTCGGCCCAACACGCGGTTTCGTGATCAGCTCATCCAAGAAGATATGGAAAAGATCACCGCTATTTTCAACAATGAGGGATATGCATACACGCAAGTGAAAATTCGGCCAGAATTATCGCCGGATGCTCTGTTGGTATCTTTGACGTTTGAGATCGATGTAGGGCCTCTTTGTCGGTTCGGTGAGGTCGCCGTCATGGGGGATAGTACGCTGCCGGTGCGCTTGATGCGCAAGCAGGTCTCCTTCAAGCCAGGGCAAGTCTACCGCCAGGAGTTACTCCAGCGCACACAACGGCAGATTTACCAATTGGGATTTTTTCAATTTGTTACCGTGAAGGTACTCTTGGATTCCAGTCGGCAACCGATTCTTCCGGTGCAGATTCACAGCCAGCGTGCGCGTAAATGGACCATCAAAGTGGGAGCTGGTTATAGCCGTGAGGATGAAGTTCGGGTATTTTGCAATCTTCGCCGGCTGCAGTTTTTGGGGGGCGCCCGCCGCTTGGAACTCTATGCCAAACATTCGAAATTGGAACCAGTCCATGTCAATACAAAAATCTATCAGGCGGCTTTTCCTGTACCACGAGCCAGTCTGACGGTTAATCCTTTTTATTTGCGGCAGCAAGAGCCCAGTTTTTCCATCGACCGTATCGGCAGCCACCTCACCTTGCAGCATCGCTTTGCGGCCTATACCGATGGCTATGTGAATTATACCTTAGAACAAGATCAGTTACGCGCCAGCGCCATGGTGCGTGCTGCAGCGCTGGATAGCAGCAAGATCAGCCTCTACCATAAATCCATTATTAATATTGGCCTGGCACACGATGACTCGAAACCGATTTTTTATCCTGAAACCGGTACTTTTTTGGCCGTCAATGTGTCCTTGGCAGGTGTGGGGTTCAGAAGTGACTTTCATTATGCCAAGGCCATCGTAGATGGACGGCGTTATTGGCGCGTGGGTGAACATCAGACCTTGGCGGTGAGACTGAAGATCGGGATGATGCAGCCACTCTATGGAGATAGTTTTACCCCCATCGAAGACCGTTTTTATGCGGGCGGATCCATGTCTATGCGAGGTTGGGGTTATGCTAAATTAGGGCCCAAAGATTGGACCGGCAAACCCATCGGTGGCAATAGCATGATCGAGGGCAATGGCGAATGGCGCCACCCCCTATATGATCCATTTTCAGGCGTGGTTTTCGTCGATGCCGGCAACGTCTGGTCGCGTGTGCATGGCCATCGGCTGGATCAAATTCGCTTCGCCGGTGGATGGGGTTTACGCTTTCGCACACCCATCGGCCCCATCCGACTGGATTTTGCTTTGCCACTGGGAGAAGGGAAAAATCCCTTACAGGTTCACCTCAGTGTCGGCCAGGCTTTTTGATGGATAAAGTTATGAAACGATTGGCTAAATTCTTTTTCTCCATCATCGTCATCGTCATCTTGGTGGTTTTCGTTCTTGCCATCATCATGCAGACTGAGTGGTTCAAAGCATGGCTCAAGCAAAAGCTCATCCGCCAGGCGCAACAGGCGGTGATGGGTGAACTGCACATCAGCGATATCTCGGGGGGGCTATTCTCCGGCTTTTCCAGCCATCAGATTCATTGGCTAATGGAGGGCGACACGTTATTGAGTGTGGCGCGCCTTAAATTCGACTTACAGCCGCTGGAGCTGCTGAATAAAACCATTGAAATTCAAAATCTGGAAATCCACTCCCCTCGCATTTTTCTTGCCCAAGCCGACGATGGACAATGGAATCTTATGCGCTTGGTGAAACAAAAACAACCATCGGACTCCACGTCCGAATGGCGATTGCAACTGAAATCATTACGTCTCCTGGATGGACGTCTGATCCTGAAAAGTACACAACCCCACTTATCGCTGAACATAGATGATATTGAAATCGAACTATCGGTTCGCTATTTGCCGCGACTTGCTATGGGGCATTTACACCAATGCCATTTCCAGCTATCCGATTATGATTTTTCCCTCAGCAATTTAAGCGGTTTTTTTATCTTCCGCCGTGACAGTCTGTACTGCAAAAATATGAATCTGACCACAGGACGTTCTTCCTTGCAATTCGATTTGCAGATGCCGATAAAAGGATCGAGCGGATTCCACTTGACCATGAACTCACAAAACTTTGATTTCAAGGATGTACGCGCTTTTGTGCCGCAATTTCCCAGCAGCAAACAAATACAGATAGAAGGCTCGGCGCTGCAAAAGGCAGATTCTTTGTTCTGGCACGTCCGCGCCTGGCAGAAAAATCAATCTCTGACCCTTGATGGCACCTGCCGTTTTCCGATTGAAAACTCACCAATACGAGCACAATTAATTTTAGATCGACTATCTATCGACCATTGGTTCGATGATCCTATATTACCTATGACATTAAACGGAGCCCTATCGGTGATCGGATCAGGCTTTGATCCCAATTCTGCCGATTGGCGCTTATTTGCCGAGTTTAATCGCAGCCGCATTCTGCAAACCGAAATAAGACAGGCAACCATCGAAAGTTTGTTATCGGGGGATTCCCTGAAAACAAACATCGAGTTGAATGGGGATTGGGGTGAAGCGCATACCCATGGTAGGGCTTTTTCCTTGTACCATCAACCCAAGTATTCAATCCATCTCGATTGTCGAAAGTTCAATTTAGCGGGAATGTTACAGAAAAAAACGCCATCATCAAACCTCAATTTCCAGGCAACGGTGAACGGCAGTGGGTTTGATCCAAAAATTACCCAGTTAATCTTTTCATTGACGGCGCAACCTTCTACCATCGAAAATATACCAATTGACCATTTACATGCCTCAGGCAGCTACCGCCAGGGTTCGCTTCGACTCGACAGCTTGCTGGCGATATCAGCGGTGGGAAAATTGCATATAGAGGGCAGCCATCAACCTTCGCGATGGATCGACTTGAGATATAGTGGCCAAATCAAAGATACCACTTTTATCGGTCGATGGCTTGACCATCCCAAAATGCAACTGAACGCTATATTTAATGGCCAGCTGGTGGGTCTGGTGGATTCACTGGAAGCCTTCGGCAACCTCGCTTTGGATAACAGCGTATATGATGACATTTCGGTGAATCGCCTCTCGGGAAAGTGGCGTATTAGCGGCCTCGGTAGCGAACCGTACGGCTCCCTCAAACTACAGTCCTACGGCATAACCCTTTCCCCTTCGTTTACGGTCGATTCCGCCTTCATCGACGCCCGTGTTTTCAAAGACTTGGTCTTTTTAGATAGTCGTATCGACTTTGCCGATAGCATCTGGTCCAAGCTGCGTACAGAATTGAAATATTTTGACAGCACGTTGGTTTGCAACTTGACCGATATCCAGTTCGCCTTTAAAAACCAGCTTTGGAGCGGTGGCAGCGACTCTACGTTTCTCTATCTATCTCATCGATGGTTGCAAGTCAACCATTTTTCTCTGATGTTTCAAGATCAATTGATCCTTTTGAATGGTTCTATGGGTGACCCCTCGACGGAAGCGCTGGAACTATTTTGCAAAAACATCGACCTTGCCGTTTATAATAAATTTTTTCCCCCGTCTTGGCGTCTGGCTGGTCAAATCAACTGGTACAGCAAATTGACGGGAACCTTGAACGACCCCATCATTTATAGCAGCAGTATGTGGCGCAATGGTGGATTGGGTAATTTTGTATTCGATTCCTTGGGGGTGAATTTGGAATATAAGGACGAAAAAGTCCTCGTTCGAATGCATTTGCAGGAGAAGCAAAAAAAGCCGCTCACTCTCTCGGCCGAGGTACCCATCGGCGTCTCTTTAGAGAAACCATCGGCGATCGTCTTTACCGACCGGCCGTTGCAAGCGCAATTACAACTACAGGAGATGCCTCTGAGTTTCTTTTCGGCGTTTGTCCCGGACTTGATGATCAATGGCCGCGTCTCAGGGATGGTGCAGTTGCAAAACAGCCTCGATCATCCACAACCTTCGGGTTCGCTTACCATCCAGGGAGATCGCATCGACAGCCCCTCTCTGGGCAAGCCATGGCGCCAGATCAACGCACGCCTCGAGTTAGACAGCACCGCCATCTGGTTGCGCAGTCTTTCGCTGAAAGGTGGAGATGGCATTTTAAGAGGAGAAGGCTTTTTTGCTTATGATCTGCACAACTTGGCAAAACCGATTGGGAATTATATTTTGCGCCTGCGGCCGGATGGTTTTACGCCTGTTGATTTACGCGAAATCTCAATTACGCTCGATGGTGATATTCGCATCGAAAAGAAAAATCAAGCCTCCTCCCTGACAGGGGAATTGACGATCGAACGCTCCCGCTTTGATTTAACAGAACTTTTGGCAACGCCATCCACCATCATGCTTCCGGATCGCCCTCTATTAGTCGTTACCCAAGAAGATACTTTCCAACAGGCGTACGATGCCTCGGTGCTGGCGCCTTCGTGGCTTAAATATCTTGACAACGTTCGTGGCAGTGTTAAAATCGAAGCGCCGCGAAACACCTGGCTGCGCAGCAGGGAGATGAACGTCGAAATCTCCGGCTCGTTGGACCTGGTCAAACAAGGTCCAGTGGCCGAGCTGTTCGGGTCCATCCGCATTCTTCGCGGCGCCTATGACCTATATAGCCGCAGGTTCGATATCCAAAATGGCACCTTGACCTTTTTGGGCGGCGAAAAATTCAATCCCAACGTCGATCTCGAAGCGGAATACGTTTTCCGCGGCATCGATCGGTCGAAAAAAACTCTGAAATTGATCGTCGGCGGCCAATTATTCAATCCGACGATGAGATTTACCTTAGACGGATTGGAAATCAGCGAAACCGATGCCATCGCCTATCTGCTCTTCGGACGCAGTTTCGATCTCCTCACCCAAGGTGAAAAAAGCGATTTACAGCAAGGCCAGCAGCAAACCGACATGAGCAGCGAGGCGATGAAACAATTGCTCTCATGGCAGATTGCGGGTCAGCTTTCCAATTCGTTACGGCAGCAACTCAAATTGGATGTGATCGAATTCCGCGGCGATCAAAATTGGCGGCAGGCAACCGTCGTCGTCGGCAAATATCTCACCAACGATTTATTCATCAGCTATCAAAGGGATTTTGACTTTAGCCGATCCAATGCCGCCGTGCCGGAGCAAGTGACACTGGAATATGAAATCCTGCGCTCCCTGCACATCCAGGCCACCCGCAGCGACGAGAGCAGAACCGGATTCGATATCATCTGGAAATACGAGAAATAATCGGCTGGGGGTAGTAACCGAATATGGTTTGGCTTTTTTACAGACTTAAACCGATGATAAAATGTGCGATCTTTTTTATCCTGTTTATTGTTGGTTTAACACAAACCCAACTTTCAGCGCAGAGCGAACGGCCGCGACTATGCGATCTGGGTGTAAAAGTTGGAATTTTACCAACGGGTCCGCTCAATGCCATCACCGATGTGGCTGGTGTTAAAGTCGGCCATGAAACCCTCATCATAGGCGACAGCATCCGCACCGGTGTCACCGCCATTTTGCCGCACGCTGGCAATCTCTTTCAAAAAAAGGTACCAGCAGCGATCTTTGTGGGTAATGGCTTTGGTAAATTGCTGGGATACACGCAGGTAGAAGAATTGGGCGAGATCGAGACGCCGATTTTGCTGACCAACACCCTGAGCGTACCCCGTGTCGCCGATGCCCTCATTGAATATATGTTAAATCTGCCGGGAAATGAGTCGGTGCGGTCCATCAATCCGATCGTCGCCGAGACCAACGATGGTTACCTCAACGACATCCGTGGTCGTCATATCAGTCGCGAGCATGTCTTCGCCGCCATCCAAAATGCCCATTCTGGGCCGGTGGCCGAAGGCGCGGTGGGCGCCGGCACCGGCACCGTGGCTTTTGGGTTCAAGGGTGGCATCGGCACCGCCTCGCGGGTACTCCCTGCGAATTTGGGCGGTTATACGGTCGGCGTGCTGGTGCAGAGCAATTTTGGTGGCATCCTCAGCATCTGCGGTGCGCCAGTGGGACGGGAGTTAGGCCGTTATTATCTGCGCCAAGAATTGCAGCCGTCCTCCCAGAAATCAGGTGAAGATCGAGGTCAGGGTTCGGTCATCATCGTCGTCGCCACCGATGCTCCCCTAGATGCGCGCAACCTCAAGCGGTTAGCGGCGCGCACGATGATGGGGTTGGCGCGAACCGGCGCCAACGGCAGCAATGGCAGCGGCGATTACGCCATCGCTTTCTCCACCGCTTATTTCATCACTCCAGGCAAGAAAACAAACTCCGTCACCTTACTGAGCAATGATGCGATGTCGCCCTTGTTTCTGGCGGCCATCGAAGCGACCGAA
>FWPV01006868.1_pt1 | contig 21264 bp, 19 predicted proteins | sample 2228371 | NCBI WGS metagenome assembly FWPV01 (sample SAMEA103939776, study PRJEB20133) | metagenome | reverse complement strand
ATCTGAATGGTCAAGGTCAGGACAGGGGGGGAGGTTCTCGGTGATACCGGCATCACCGATGAAATCCACGTCTACACCCGTTCCGACGCCTGCGGCGCTGCCGATACCTGGGCCCTGTACCTCGGCAAGCACAAGCAGGAAGATTTACAAGGCGTGGCCGTTTACGGCGATCCCGGCCTGGCCGAAGCCGTGGCCAAAGACCCGTTGGGTATCGGCTACAACAACCTCAACTTTGCCTATGATATGAATACCAACCGGCCCGTTGCCGGGCTTGCCATTGCGCCGATTGATCGAAACGATAACAACACCATTGATGCCGACGAAAACTTCTACGCCGACAAGCAAAGCGTGATGACCGCCATCGCCGATGGTCGCTATCCCTCTCCACCTGCCCGCGGACTTAACCTCGTGACCAAAGGCAAACCGAGTGGCTTGGCCCTCGCTTTCATCCGCTGGATATTAAAGGAAGGGCAATCCCTGGCCGAGCCGACCGGTTATATTCCGCTCAGTGAAGCGCAAGTCCAAAAAGAATTGGCGAAGCTCGATTAAAATCTTTGAGGATACAAATTCTTTTTTCACGGAGTGCACGTTTTTTTGTTTTTATCCGTGAAATCCGTGGCAGTCCGTGTACAATTGAAGTATAGGTGTACCAGTAGCAACGACGGAGTCAAAGTCTGAAAAAAGTAACGGCTCGCCAATATCGAGAACATTTCGCCAAGTGGGGGACGGCCACCCTCACAGCATTCGCGGCAGTGCTGGTGCTGCTGATTATGGTGGCTTTGTTTTTGCGCGCCCGTCCGCTGCTGGATATGGTGCCCTGGGATAAACTCTTGACCTCCTCGGCATGGCGGCCTCTTAAGAAAGAGTTCGGGTTTCTGCCGTTCATCGTCGGCTCACTCTCGGTGACCGTTCTGGCCATGCTGCTGGCCGTTCCGCCCTGCCTGCTCTGTGCCATCTATCTGGCCGAATACGCACCGCCTCGCTTGCGCAATATGATCAAGCCGCTGATTGATCTGTTGGCCGGCATTCCCTCGGTGGTGTATGGACTGTGGGGCACCTTGATGGTCGTTCCCTTTATCCGCGATGTCCTGCTTCCGTGGAGCCGGGTTTACTTCTCGGGCGTGCCTTTCTTCCAGACGCAGAATCCCACCGGTTACAGCATCCTGGCCGGCGGTATCGTCCTGGCAACCATGGTCTTTCCGGTTATCATCTCGACGGCAGAGGAAGTCATCTATGCGGTGCCGCAAGGACTACGCGAAGCCGCGCTCTCCTTGGGGGCCACCCGCTGGCAAACCATTAAAGGCGTCGTACTGCGCCGCGCACTGCCGGGTATCCTGGCTTCGATCATACTCGGTTTCTCCCGCGCCTTCGGTGAAACCATGGCCGTGATGATGGTGGTAGGCAATGTCGCCCAACTCCCCCGCTCCATCTTTGATGCTGCCTACCCCCTCGCGGCCCTCATTGCCAACAACTACGGGGAGATGATGTCCATCCCCCTTTACGATGCCGCCCTGCTTGCTGCGGCACTCATCCTCTTGGTGATCGTGTTGCTTTTTACCCTCGTCGCCCGTGTGTTCCTACTTCGTGCCATCAAGCGCGCAGCCTGAAAGTGCAAGACAAGCCATGAAACGAGCCAAAGGCAAACATATCGAAGAACGTTTCTTTTTAGGATTGATGATTGCGTCGTTGATCATTGTCCTGGGCAGTTTGGTGCTCATCCTGGCCACCATCCTGGTCAAAGGGCTTCCCGCCCTCAATTGGGCGATGATCACCCAAGTCCCCAAAGGCGGGTATTATCTGGGGAAAGAAGGGGGGATTCTCAATGCGATCACCGGCTCGCTGGCCTTGGCCGGCGGTGGAACGGTGCTCAGTTGCTTCATCAGCCTGGGGGTGGTCTTTTACCTGCAACTGTTCGCCAAAGATGCGCGAATTGTTCAGGTTGTACGCCTGGCCCTGGATGTGCTGTGGGGCGTCCCCTCCATCGTCTTTGGCGCTTTTGGTTTCACACTCATGCTGTGGATGGGTATGCATGCTTCATTGCTAGGGGGGATCATCACGTTGGCCTTGCTGGAGCTGCCGGTGATGACCCGTACAATGGATGAAGTATTGGAAATGGTGCCCTTCGAGTTGAAAGAAGCCGCTTATGCGCTGGGATCGACACGCCTGGAAACGGGATTGCGTGTCCTACTGCGCCAGGCTTTGCCGGGGCTGCTCACCGCCATCCTGTTGGCCTGCGGACGGGGCATCGGTGATGCCGCCTCGGTGCTGTTTACTGCCGGTTATACCGACCGACTGCCCAGCTCTCTGCTGCGCCCCGTCGCTTCATTGCCCCTGGCCGTCTTCTTCCAGCTCGGCACACCCGTCCCTGAAGTTCGTCAACGGGCTTATGCTGCCGCCCTCGTGTTGACCATTATCATCCTGCTGATCAGCATCGGCTCACGATTGCTCACCCGGCGTTTTAGCCGTCATGTTGTGCATTGAGGGGGGGATGGAGGATGGAGAATGGAGAATGGAGGATGGAGGATGGAGGATGGAGAATGGAGAATGGAGGATGGAGGATGGAGGATGGAGGATGGAGGATGGAGAATGGAGGATGGAGGATGGAGAATGGAGGATGGAGAATGGAGGATGGAGAATGGAGAATGGAGGATGGAGAATGGAGAATGGAGGATGGAGGATGGAGGATGGAGGATGGAGAATGAAGGGTAGATGACAGATCCGATCATTCAAGTTCAGGGACTGAATGTGGCGTATGGCGACCATCGGGTGATTAAAGATGTGAGTGTCGCCATACCGGCACGGCAAATTACGGCTATCATTGGCCCGTCGGGCTGCGGCAAGACAACGTTGTTGCGTTCCCTGTGCCGCTTGGTCGAGTTAAACAACGAGGTGCGGATATGGGGGCAGGTGCTCTTCGACGGGCAGAATATCTATGCGCCGGATGTAGATGTGACCGAGGTGCGCAAACGCATCGGGCTACTGGCCCAGCGTCCATATCCCCTGCCTATGTCCATCTACGATAACGTGGCCTACGGACCGCGCTTGTACGGTATACGCAAGCGTGAAACATTGGATGCCATCGTACAAAGACAACTCCGGTTGGCCGGCATCTGGGAAGAAGTCGAGAACCGCCTGCATGCACCGGCTTCCGCGCTTTCCATCGGTCAACAACAACGCCTGTGCCTGGCGCGCGGGCTGGCCGTCGAACCGGAAGTCCTGCTGTGCGACGAGATCACCTCGGCACTTGATCCGCTCTCTTCACAGCGTATCGAAAGCCGCTTGCTGGAATTGAAAACGGACTATAGTATTGTAATGGTCACACACGTGCTGCGCCAGGCGCGCCGTCTGGCCGATTATGTAATCTTTATGTACATGGGCGAGTTAATCGAACATGGCCCGGCAGAACAAGTGTTACACCATCCGCAGGAAGCGAAAACGCGGGCGTACCTTGCCGGTGAGTTTTATTGATGGGGATTGGTGGTTGGTAGTCAGTGGGTTGGTAATCGGTAATGGGTAATCAGTGGTTGGTAATCAGTAATGGGTAATCAGTGGTTGGTAGTCAGTGGGTTGGTAATCAGTAATGGGTAATCAGTGGTTGGTAGTCAGTGGTTGGTAATCAGTAATTGGTAATCAGTAATTGGTAAGAAGTCATTGCACCCTAATCACCAATCCCCAGTTACCAATCCCCGGTTACCAATCCCCAGTTACCAATCCCCAGTTACCAATCCCCAGTTACCAATCCCCAGTTACCAATCCCTCAACTTGAGGAGGAACCATGCGCAACCGACTATGGGCCTTATTTCTCACATTTTTGAAGGTGAACTTGCTGACCTCCTCCGGCCCAACTTCGGCAGGGCTCATCTATGCCGAGACGGTCGGCAAGTTGCTTACCCACGAAGAGTTCACCGAGGCCGTGGGTTATTCGAGTGTGTTACCGGGGTCGGACGCTCTACAATTAGCCATGTTCATCGGTTACCGGGTGAGTGGCGTGCCGGGAGCTTTGCTCGCCTGTCTGGGCGCCGTCCTGCCACCGACGGTTATCATGTTAGCCGTTGCCGCCCTGCTGACCCGCCTGCGGGGTGAGGCATGGATCGGCAATTTCGTCAAGGGATTGGCGCCGGCACTGGCAGCGCTGTTGCTCATCACTGCCTATCACTTGCTCGGCGAAGGCCAGGAGCGGTTCTGGCCACCGCTGATATTAGGCATCGTCAGTTTGTTGGCCCTCACTATCTTTAAGGTCTCGCCGACCCTGGTGTTATTGGCTGCCGGCATTGCCGGTATTATATGGTTCCGTTGATCGAGCCGCTATACGATATATCATTCACTTATCTCGGGAAAAAGGTATGCGCATTCTACTGTGTAGTGATGACACACCCCATAGCGAGCCGGCGTTGAGGCTGGGGGAACGTCTCACGCTATCCTTACGGGCGGCCTTGACGTTGTTAATTGCCTCACCTCAATCCAGCCCATCCCCGACCTTTGTTGCCAGGATAACGGATATATGCATGCGACTGGGAGCCGCCGGTATATCCTGTATGTCAATCAGTCGGCTGGACGCTCCACGGCGTGCCCTTATCGCTCAGAGCAAGGCGGCGTCCTACGATTTGGTGATCATGGGCCTGCTGGAACCCAAACGGTGGCAGCGCTGGCTGAGGGGTTCTTCTGTACGGATGGTACTGCAAAATGTAACGGCGCCGGTATTGGTTGTCCCCGCAGACCGCCCGACCCCGAAGCGTATCTTGTTGTGCAGCAGTGACCTGTGGTATCCCACCGAAACGATTCAATTGGTGGTCCAGATTGCGCAGGCCACCCAAGCCGAGGTCACACTGCTTTACGTCATTCCACGCCCCACTCTGTCTTATCCGGCATTAAAAGAAGTTGAAGACGCTTGGGGGGCGCTTTTGCAGACCGATACTCCCCAAGGACGCAACTTGAAAGCCGGACGTGATGCGTTGCGCGCCCTCGGCATCGAAACGTGGGTCAGCCTGCGGCACGGTATTGTGGGAGAACAGATCATGGCCGAAATCCGCGAAGGCGAATATGATCTGATCGCGCTCGGATCAACTTATGCGGCGCAGAGCATGCGGCGATTCTATGTGCCGAGTATCACCAACCTGGTGGTCGAGAACGCCCATCGGCCGGTGCTGGTGGTAAGACACCGACGCGACTCCCCGACGACGTCGGCAACAGCCTGACACGGTTTTAATACGCAACCACCTCGATCTGTCCCTGCCAGTGTTGCTCCACCTGGGCAATATGGCGTCGCAGCCTCGTCTCCTGCAAGCGGTTCATCAGCAAAAAGAAGACCACGCGCGAGGTGCAAAAAGCGTAGATACATTCGCGGCCGGTTCGCGCTTTGAACTCGGCGACCAGTCGCTGCACAAACGGCGTGCGTTTCTCGCGTCGAAAATATTGGTAGACCAGGACAGCACTTTCGGTCGCCGTTGCCAGGGTAAGCTCCCGCCAATACAGATACTTGGCCGAATTTTTACGCCCGTAGGGGCAGCTTGGGACTTCCATCCCATTGTCGGCATCAAAGAAAAGGAGCGTTTTGCCCGCGGCTCCCCGCAAAAATTCGGCGAAATAGGCTTCTCGCTCGGCCACCTTATCTGTCAACAAAGGGGTGTAGCACCATGCCCCGGCAAGCACCCCTTTCGCCTCGATCTGCTCAATCGTTCGGCGGCCTTCGATAAACACAGCCGCGTGTAAAGCATCGAAGAGCGTGGGATCATAATGCCGCCAACGCGCCGGGTCTTGTAGATAACCGATCAGCCGACCGTCAGAGCGACCGTCATCGGCAGTCAACATCCAACAGACGGCGCTCGTCAATTGTCCCTGCTCGGTGAGACAACGCAGCAAGCCATAGGTGCGGTAGTCGTTGATGTCACCGAAATACTGATTTTTCATGCGCCGTCACACGATCTCGCTACCCTGCCATGCCTCTACCAAAGCAGTCACCGCGCTCTCGACCCAGACGTCACCCGACAAGCCGGCGATCCGGAGCGTCATCGTCTCCGTCACTACGCCGATCGGTACACAGGGACGGCCGGCCAGGGCGTGCTCAAAAGCGGTGATGTGTTCGGGCGCGACCTCGACGAGGAAACGCGCGTTACTCTCGGCAAACAAGGCCGTCACGGCATCTCCAGGCAGGCACACATCCAGCCCCAAGCGTCCACCGATGCACATCTCTGCCGCAGCGACGGCCACCCCGCCCTCAGAGCAGTCGTGTGCTGCAGCAACCCACCCGGCCTGCATCGCCCGGTGCAAGGCGCGGAACGTTTCCACGGCATCCGGCACCGGCGCGGGAAGCACGCCGCCCGTTTCGCCGGTTAGCCGTGCGTAAAGCGCGCCGCCCAACTCGTCCCGCGTTGCGCCGACGAGGTAGAGCCGGTTGCCGGGATGCTTGAGATCACTGGTCACCATGCGGCGCACGTCCGGCACAATTCCCAATGCCGAGATCAGCAACGTCGGCGGGATGGCGCGTTTGTGGCCATGCACATCCACAAACTCGTTGTTCAGACTATCTTTGCCGGAGATGAAGGGCGTCCCGTAGGCCAGCGCCGCGTCGTGGCAGCCCTGCGCCGCGCGCACCAGCCCACCCAAACGCTCTGGGATGCGCGGATCGCCCCAGCAGAAGTTGTCGAGGATCGCAATCCGGTCTGGGTCTGCACCGACGGCAACCACGTTACGCACGGCTTCATCAATCACCGCCCAGGCCATGGCATAGGGGTCGCGCATCCCATAGTACGGATTGATGCCCACGCCCAGCGCAATGCCGCGATAGCCGCGCGTCAACAAGGGCTTGAGCACGGCGGCATCGGCGGGGCCGTCGTTCAACACGCCGACCAGTGGCTTCCCTACCGTCGCTCCTTGCACTTCATGATCATAACGGCGGATCACCACTTCTTTGGAAGCCACATCGGGGTGCGCGAGCATCTGCAAAAGCAAGGAAGTCAGGTAATCAGATAATCGTGTAGTGGGGTAGCCAGTTGCTTCTTGCTTCCTGCCTCCTGCTTCCTGCTTCTTGCTTCCTGCTCCCTGCCCCTCCCCCCACTCCGCTTTCAAGGTGAGACGCGGCCAGCCTTCGTGGATGAAGTCCATCGGCAGGTCGGCAACCGGTTTAGCCCCATACCATACGCGCAAACGACAATCACCGGTGAAGCGTCCGATAACGGTCATCTCGACATTATACACCGCACAGATTTCACGCAGACGCGGCAGATTGGTTTCTGGAATGGCCAGCACCATGCGCTCTTGCGCTTCACTTAGCCAGATTTCCCACGGTCGCAGGCCGGGATACTTGAGCGGGACGTCCTGCAAGTCTACTTCCACGCCCACATTTTTTCCCATCTCCCCGACGGCGGACGAGAGTCCCCCCGCGCCACAGTCGGTGATGGCGGTATATAGACCTTCATCACGCGCCACAAGCAGGACATCCAGCACGGCCTTCTCGGTGATCGGATCGCCGATCTGTACCACGCTGCCGACGGTCTGGCCGGTCTCATGGGTCAGCGCGGCGGAGGAAAAAGTAGCGCCATGCAGACCATCGCGTCCGGTGCGTCCGCCGAGCACCACACAAAGGTCGCCGACCTGGGCCGCGGTGCGATGGCGTCCCTTTGGCGCAATACCTACACAGCCACAGTAGACCAACGGATTGGCCATGTAATCTGGGTGGTACAAGATGGCGCCGTTGACGGTAGGAATGCCCATTTTATTGCCGTAGTCCTCGATGCCGGCCACGACGCCACGCACGATACGGCGCGGGTGCAGCGTACCGCCGGGCACATCCGCGTCGGGCATATCCAGCGGGCCGAAGCATAGGACATCGGTGTTGGCGATGGGTTGCGCAGAAACGCCGAGCACGTCGCGGATCACGCCGCCGACGCCTGTATTGGCGCCACCAAACGGCTCCAGCGCCGAAGGGTGATTGTGCGTCTCGACCTTGAATGAGACTTCGTACTCGTCATCGAAATCCACAATGCCCGCATTATCCACAAACGCCGAACGCACCCACGGCTTGTTCAACGTCTCCGTTGCCGCCCGCAGATAAGTTTTGATCAGGCCGGGGATAATCTCTTTTGCGGATACACCACCGGCAGAAGTCAGCGTCGGGCCAGATGTATTCTCCCCCACCACAACCCGCGGCATTCCGCCGTAGGCGGTATAGTCAATGGTGGCCTTGAAGGTTTTGTGCTGACAATGTTCCGACCAGGTTTGAGCCAGAATTTCCAGCTCAACGTCGGTGGGATCGCGGCCTAAGGTGCGGAATTCTGCCTGAATCGCTTGCATCTCGGCGGGGGAGAGGAACAGCACACGCTCCGCGCTCAGGCGCTGCAAGGCAACAGCATCCAGGTCACGCACAGGAATAATCTCCACGGCATCGGTAGGGGACGCAATGGGCACGAACTGCGGTTGCATCTCGCCCAAAGTGTAGAATTGGATGACATCATTGCACAGCAGTTCTTCTGCAATACGGCGCAAGTCGGTCGGGGCAATGTTGCCGATCAAGGCGTAGCGCGTGCCGGTCGTAACGGCATCGAGTGTTTCGATGCCCAATTGTCGGGCGCGATGTAACAAATGCCCGGCGACCGGGTCCGTCACACCGGGGTGAAAGCTCACCTCAATAACTTTTTCCTCTCCTGAAACAGCAGAAAAGGGAGCATCCGCTGCTCCGGACAAAGGAAACCAACGGTAATCCTCAACAACGGCATCGCTCAACAACTCGACGGCAATGCGCTCGACATCGGCCGGCGCAATGAGGCCGCGGAGAAAGTAGAGATTGCCGATGCGCACATTCCGAACCCCTCCGATGCCTATCTGGGCAATTTGACCGAGTACCTCCACGGCCCGCCCGTCTCGCGGATCACGCCCGTAGACCTCAATACGATAAATCGGTGTCACTTTTCCCCCCTTTGAAAATAGCCACCGCGGATTACGATTTTCGCCCCGCTTGAGCACCTCGTATCTGACGACGGAATCATACAACGGGGGTACGGGGTGTCAAGCAGAAGTCATCCTGGCTCATGCAACCTTTTCCACCACTCAACGTATGTATGACCATGAAGGATATTTTAACTTTACTTTCCCCCAAATCAATTCTGTGCTACAATGTAAACAAGTGCAGAAAGAGCGCGTGTTACGCGACAGCTTATTCATAACAGCCACTCAACAGGAGGTAACTAATGAACTTACTTGACGACATTAAAAGTGACATGTCCAGCTTCGAACAGCTCTTGGCCAAAATACCCGGTTATAAAGGCTACAAGGAAAAAGAGTTGCGGCGTGAAGCAGACAAGCTGCTCCGCGACCATATCGTCAACCGGATGCGCACCGTCAAGACCATGCTTGATGGTCTACAAAATGATCTTATCGAGGCAGGCAAATTCGACTTACTCGACGAAACCGGCAGCGTGGCCACGCAACTCCAAACGTTCATTGACCGCGTTCGTACCGCCCCCTATGGCTATGGTGGATTGTTCGATGCCGTGAAAGTCCAAGAGGATACCTTGGATCGTGTCTACGAGTTTGATGCTACGCTGGTCGGCTATGCCGATCGCATCGAAACCGCCATCCACAATGCCCGCGAAGGTATAGAGGGCGAGAATGTGCGTTCACTTATCCTGATGGTACGCGATTTAGCCCGTGAAGCCAATGCAACATTCAACGAGCGCCAAGATATACTGCGGGGCACGGCCGGCGTTGGCGTGTAACAGGATCACACAATCGGAGGTTATGAACTATGGCTCGTGTTTTTGATGTTATCGAATATGTGGATGAAGGACTGGGGGAAATCGTGCATCGCCTGCCCGAGCGTGGCTCCGGCGACTTTCGTATCGGCAGCCAGTTGATTGTGCGCCAATCCCAGGCCGCGGTTTTCTTCCGCGATGGTAAAGCCCTCGATACCTTTGGGCCAGGACGCCATACCATTACAACGGCGAATATCCCCTTTCTCGTCAATCTCATCGGTAAAGCCTTTTCCGGCCAAACGCCGTTCAAGGCCGAGGTGTATTTCGTCACCACCCGTGAGCTGACCGATATGAAGTGGGGCACGAAGGAACCTATCACCATCCAGGATCCCATCCTGGGGATGGCGCGGGTGACCGGTTACGGGACATACGCCATCCAAATCACCGATCCCCAGCGCTTTGTGGCCAAAATTGTGGGCACACAGAACCTCTACAGCACCCGCGACATTCAGAGCTTCTTCCGCAGCATCATCCTGACCAAGATGATGGACCTCATCGGGGAGATGGGCAAGTCCATTCTGCAAATGGCCGCTTTCGTGGAAGAGCTGAGCGCCGGCGTGCGGGCAAAAGCGCAGGAGGAATTCGCCGCCCGCGGCGTCACGCTGAATTCATTCTATGTCGAGGCGATTGCGCCTACCGAGGAGACGGCCAAGGCCATTGATGCCCGCTCGGCGATGGGGGCGATCGGCGATATGACCGCCTATATGCAATATCAGGGCGCACAGGCAATGCGTGAGGCAGCGCAGAACCAGGGCGCCGCCGGCTCAGGGGTAGGTTTGGGGGCTGGCGTCGGCTTGGGAGCGGCGATGGGCCAGATGCTTGGACAGGCGGCGACGCCCCATGCCCAGGCCGCGCCCGCCGTCACACCTCCGCCGATTCCGCAGACCGTCACGTTCTACGTGGCCATCGGCGGACAACAACAGGGGCCTTTCGATATGGCAACGCTACAACAGCAAATCCGTTCGGGCCAAATCACCCGCGATACCCTGGTATGGAAGGCCGGAATGGCGAATTGGGCCAAGGCCGGCGATGTGCCTGATCTGAGCAGTTTGTTTGCTGCGGTTCCGCCACCTTTACCCTAGCCATCCAACACCAAACATACAAAGTGGCCCTCTGAATAGAGGGCCACTTTGTTGCCCGAATAGAGTGTAACTACCCCGCTACCCTACTGCGCGCCTCCCCGACCATTCGCCTCCTCAGCCTCAATCGCCAAAGCCGCATATAAGGCTTCCAGCGTTTCCTTGGGCAAATTGGGACGGCGGCCGTCACGCCTGAGCCAGCGTTTCAAGTCGGCAAAACGAAAGACCGGTATCGGCGGATCGGCGGCCTCGATCACGGCCTCAGGATGGGTGAATAGGATGACCGCCCGCGCCGGAACCGTCATACCTTTTGGCAACCGCTTGCGCAGAAAACGTTGAAGGTCTTCCAGTTCCAGTTGCGCCATCTGATCCGGACGGCCCACCCCTTCCTGGCCGGCAAAACGCTTGAGCCAGCCCAATTTCTCCTGGTGACGCCATTTGCCATCCCGGTAAGTGATATGCCCATTTTGGCTTCTGACCGTGATCACGGTAATCCCGCCGGGGTCCACAAGAACAAAGGGGACCGGCGTTTTGTAGACCAAGAGGACGAAGCTGTTTTCCAGGCCTTTCAACGCCTCAGGCACCCGGCGATGATGTGCCAACGGGCCTAGATAACGTCCGCCCAGATAGCCACCGACCAGAGAGGCCAAGAACCCCACCCATAGCGCCAGCAAAGCGATCCAACTCAAGGCCGGTTTCCAGAACAGAAGCGCCATCGAGACGAGCAAAAGCCCCATCCCCAACAACGGCGCAAGTTCGCCTACCCGTGCGCGCCTTTTAATCTGCGATTCATTGACAATCAGCCGCATGTTCCCCCCTTAATATAACCTCAACAATGACCAGTAGATCTAATTTTGCCTGGCCTGGATCGTCGCTCCAGGCTAGAACGGGAATCATCCGACGATCCCCTCGGAGCATTTGATGATGAACTACTCAGGCATTACCGGCAACGCGCCCCGCCCCATCCCAGCGGGATAGTACCAGACAAGCATTCTGCCCGCCGAAGCCAAAAGCGTTCTTCAGAGCAATCTGCACCTTTGCCGGACGTGGCTTCCACGGCACATAGTCGAGGTCGCAAGCCGGGTCCGGCACATCAAGGTTGATCGTCGGCAGGATGACGCCTTCCTGAAACATTTTGAGCGTCAGAATGGTCTCGATAGCGCCGGCCGCGCCCATCGTGTGGCCGATAAAGGATTTGTTGGAACTAATTGCCAGATCATAAGCGTGCGCGCCGAAGACTTTTTTCAAGGCCAGTGTTTCGAGAGCATCATTGAGCGGTGTCGAGGTACCATGCGCATTGATATAATCCACCTCTTCCGGCGCAATGCCCGCATCGCGTAAGGCCCAGCGCATAGCACGACATACGCCGCGCGCTTCGGGGTCCGGCTGCGCAATGTGATAGGCATCTGACGAGCTGGCGTAACCTAGCACCTCACCGTAGATGGGCGCCTCACGCGCCAGCGCATGCTCAAGTCGCTCCAAGATCAGAATGCCGGCTCCTTCAGAAAGCACAAAACCGTCGCGGTCTTTGTCGAAAGGCCGGCTGGCCCGTTCGGGTTCATCGTTGCGCCGCGAAAGCGCCCCCATCACCGCGAAACCGACGACGGAAACGTCGTTAATCAGCCCTTCGACACCTCCTGTCACCACAATGTCGGCCCACTGCTGACGGATCAGGTTGGCGGCCTCACCAATGGCTTGCGAACCCGTGGCACACGCGGCGACAGGTGTGGTGATCGGCCCCTGCGCACCGGACAGCAGGCTCACGTGATAAGAAGGCATGTTGGGCAATGAGGCGGCTAAAGCAAACGGATTTACGCCAACAAGTCCCTGGGTCCATAATTTGCGGGAATGCTCGAGCGCCCACTCCAATCCCCCCATGCCGACCCCGATCACCGTGCCCACCCGCTCGGGGGCCGGCAACGGTGTGGATAAGCCGGCAGCGGCCAGAGCCTCCTGAGCAGCAGCGACCGCGAACTGAGAACAGCGTGCCATCCGCCGGGCTTCTTTGCGCGGGAGGTAATGCTCCGGCATAAAGTTCTTGACCTCGCCGGCAATCCGCACCGGATAGGATGAAGCGTCAAAAGATTGAATCGGCGCAATCCCCGATTTGCCGGCAAGCGCATTCTCCCACGTTTCACGCACACTCAATCCGAGTGGGGTGATCGCCCCCATCCCCGTCACGACGACACGAATTCGCTCAGCCATGGGATGCCTCACGCCGGGTTTCTAGTTCAGCTTTGATGGTAGGAATGATGTTGGCATCCACAGCTTCACGACCCTGGCGAATGGCATTTTTCACCGCCTTAGCATTGGAGCGCCCGTGGCCTACGATCACCACGCCATCTACCCCGAGGAGCAAAGCACCACCGTACTCGGCATAATCCAGGTGCTTGAGCAATCGCCGTATTGCCGGCAGCAAGAAGAGCATCCCCGGCAGTGCGACAATTAAAGCCGGTAACATCAATAGCAAACCCACTTTTGACAACGGCGCGTGCCAAAAATAGCGTTTGAGCAGCCGCGCCACAAACGAGGCCACCGATTCTGCCGTCTTGAGCATAATGTTGCCGGTAAACCCATCGGTAACGACCACATCCGCGGCGCCTTTCATCACGTCCTTAGGCTCAACGTTGCCCACGAAATTCAAATCGCTGGCCTTAAAGACGCCAAACGTGTCGCGCAGCACCATTGTCCCCTTTTCGGGTTCTTCGCCGTTGGCAAGCAAGCCTACCCGCGGCTTCGAGATACCTAAGATCTTTTCGGCATAAATCACGCCCATTTGTGCGAATTGAAGCAAGTACTCCGGCTTGGGGTCGGCAGTCGCCCCCACATCGAGCAGGAGAAGGGGCTTGAATCCCACCGGATAGATCGTGGCCAGCGCCGGCCGACGGATTCCACGGATACGCTGCAAATCAAAGATAGCCGAAGAAAGGCAGGCAATCGTGTTGCCGGCGGAGACAAAGGCGTCGGCCTCGCCGGTCTTGACCATCCGCATCCCCACCCGAATGGAGGAGTTTTCTTTACTTCGCACATCCTCGGCATGATCCGCCATCGTGAGCACTTCCGGCGCGTGGACGATGCGGATATTGAGACCTCGAATGTCGTGCTTGGCCAGTTCTTCGCGCGTGCGGCCTTCAGGCCCTACCAGGATGAGCTCATCCCCCCACTCCCTGGCGGCCATCACCGCCCCGGCCACATCCGGCCCCGGACAATTATCCGACCCAAAAGCATCCACTACGATACGCATAAGACCTCCGTTGCATGCTCATTTTCTCTGTGAACTCTGGATTCTGCGGTACAAAGCCTCTGCCCCACTGAGCAGTTACAAATCCACCATCCAAAATCGCTAGGCGCCCCAAAACCAGGGGGGGTCTTCAGGGGGCGGAACGGCCCAGCCCTCAGCGAAAGTCGAACCGTTATCGGCTTCAACAGGCAAGGGATCACCCGCCAGCCAGCGCCTGGCGATGTCGGGAAGTTGCGCACGGGTGCCGTAACGCAGACGAGGATCCGGTAATGAATCGAGAAAGCGTCGGCCGTAGCGTTTCGTCAGCACTCGCTGATCCAAAACCACCACAATACCTTGATCGGTGGCGGTGCGAATCAGACGCCCAAAGCCCTGTGTAAAGCGCAAAATCGCCTCCGGGACCATATATTCGTTGAAGGGATCCTCGTACCCCTCGGCGCGCGCGGCCACGATGGGATCATTGGGCACGTCGAACGGCAACTTGACGATCACCAGGCACGAGAGTGCCTCACCGGGCACGTCCACCCCCTCCCAAAACGAGCGCGTGCCGAGCAGCACCGCCTTCTCGCCACGGCGAAAGTTATCGAGCAGTTGCGCGCGTGAACTGCCGGTGCCCTGCGCATAAACCGTGATGCCATCTTGAGCCAACCGTCCTGTAATCGCCTGTGCCGTAGCCTTGAGCTGCGTATAGGCGGTGAACAAGGCCAGAGCGCGTCCCTGCGTCGCACGGAATAGATCAATCAACGTCTGCTCCACGATTTGTTGATAGCTGGGATGGCGCGGTTCGGGCACGTCGGTCACGACGTAAAGCAGAGCGGCAGATTGATAATCAAAGGGCGAACCAACGGCCAATTCTTCCGTCTTCTGGGCGCCGAGACGTTCCCGCATATAGTCGAAGCTGCCTTCCACCCGCAGGGTTGCCGAGGTGAGGATGATCGAGCGTTTCTTATTGAACAGATGCTCGCGGATCAATGCCCCCACATGCAAAGGAACGGCATTGAACGTGAAAGGATTGTTATTCTGTGCTTCCAACCAGTAGATGACGTTCTCCTGGGGATTGACAATAAATTGTTCGAGCTGATAGCGCGCCTCACCGAGCTGTCGCGTGATCCCCAACAGCCGCGCACGCACTATGTCAAAGCCGAGGATTTCGGCAGAGGTTAACTCATCCAGCCCTCCTACAAGCTGGCTCAACGCATCCACACAGGTCGCAAAATGAGGTGCAACCTGTGACCAGGCCCGCACTACATCGCTCCACGCCATTTCGGCCCGCAGTTTCCGCGTCATCCGCAGGCGGGACGAATAATTGTCATTCTGCTCCGCATGTTCATCGAGGAATGTCTCTACTGCGGAGAACAACCCTTCGAGTTGGTGCTGTAGGCGTTCCGCAACGTCTTGGATGCGGAGGACTGCCTCCTGCAACACGGCCGCTATCTTGCGCGGCTGTCCTTCTGCCAATCCTAACACCGTCTCCAACAGGCTGGGGAAGTTCTGCCGCGAGGACAAGAGGTCCACAAAGGCACGCTGCATCATCGGCCAACTGACGGTGTAACGTAAGGCTTCGGTGGTGGCGTGTTCCAGATGGTGAGCTTCGTCAACGACGAGCAACTCGTATTCCGGTAACACCCGATTCTGCACCGCAATATCGGCCAAGAGCAAGGCATGGTTCACGATGAGGATGTGTGCGCCCTCGGCCCTGGCTCGCGCCCGGTAGAAAAAGCAGCGTTCGCTCTGATAGAAACTACAATGTTCCGGATCGCAAGCCTCGTTGGCTGCTGAGATGGTGTACCAAACCGCCTGCTCCGGCCCGGTCGGCAGAAAAAGTCCGTCCCCATCGCCGTCCAGGGTATTAGGCAGCCAGAGTAGGACTTTGGCGAGTACACGCATCTCATCCTCGGTTGCCGGGCCGCGCCGGCGGAACGCTTGAAATTGTTGACGGCACAGATAGTGCGAACGGCCTTTGAGCACCAGGTATTTGAAGTCATACAGGGCCTTGGCCAGTTCAGGCAAATCCTTGTTTGCCAATTGCTCCTGAAGGTTGATCGTGTTGGTCGAAATCACAACCCGCTGCCGGTTCTGCACCGCCCATTCGATCGCCGGCAACAAATAAGCCAGCGATTTTCCTGTGCCGGTTCCCGCCTCGACGAGTAAGTGCTGGCTCTCGTTAAACGCCCGCCCAACAGCCTGAAGCATTTCGACTTGCTGTTGGCGATATTCGTAAGCCTCGAAGGTCGCCGCGAGGGGACCATCATCATCCAGCAAGGCCGTGAGGGCATCCAAGTCAATAGGCCGCAACTCCTGGCGCGGTTCCAACGGCTCGTAGACGGCGTCGTGGGCATCAAACAGAGGACCGGCCGCGTCTCCCCCCCGCTTAGAGGCCAACTGGGCGCCGATACCACCGCTGAAGCCCTGGCGTTGGTGAACGTATTGCGCATCGCGGAAGAAATAGCTCGGCCCCCACTGAATACGCTGCCCCAGTTGCACGATTTCTTGCAGTGTCTGCTGGGGAAGTTGGGCGGCGCGGCGCATGAGGGCCATAAAGAGTGCATGCGCCATCATCGCATCGTCAAGCGCACGGTGTTTTTGTTCCGGCAGATCAATCGCCAGCTCCCGGACAAGATGAGCGAGACTATAACGTCCGGCATGGGGCACCAGGATACCGGCAAGATCGAAGGTGTCGATGGTGGGGTTTCCGCGCAGGATATTGTGTTGACGCAAAAAAGCCAAATCAAACCCGATATTGTGCCCAACAACCGGGTCGCGGCCCACAAATTCGGCGAGCTTATAAGTGGCCTGACGCCCGCCAGGTGCATTTTCGATGTCCGCGTTCGTAATGCCGGTTAATTCGATCACAAACAAGGGAATCTTGCGCCCCGGATTGACAAAAGTGGAGAAAGTTTCCAAAACTTGATCCCCATCGAAACGCAAGGCACCGATCTCAATGATGGCATCCCGCAGCGGATCAAGTCCGGTTGTCTCTATATCCAGGGAAACGTAAGTTTTTGCCATGTACTCCTCTAAAAGTAAGTCGGTAGTCGTTAGTCATCTAGTCGCATAGTCGTTCATCCTCAGGACGCAGATTTTCGCAGATTCACGCCGATCATTCTTTGAGCATGCAAAAATCTGCGCGTTCAACCCAGACGGTAAAGGCCCTTCTAGTTTACCGCATTTAGCGCATCGTGCAAGAGGTATGAGCTGGTGATTACCCACATCTTGCAAGACACGCCTGATTCATTCACCGCAGAGGGCGCAAAGTGCGCAGAGAAGGCATTTTTTATATATCTCTGCGGCCTCGGCGTGCTCTGCGGTGAGATATGGGTAATCACCAGGTATGAGGAGGGAAGCTATCTTTTAGATGGCTTTTCTATGACCTTAAAGCAATTCCTCTATTGAGCCATTTGACATTGATACGTTTGAGGACATAATGGGGGGCTAGGGATTAGCGCGGAGACCACACCTATTCATTTTCACATTTGTTCAATTATGAAGGGGGGAGATATGAAATTTCGTAGATTGGGTATCCTGGCAATTGTGGTGGCCGTGGTGGTAACCAGCCTGGCGACGGGCTGTCAAGCACGGTCGAAGAAAATCGTCGTAGCCACCGATGCAACCTGGCCACCGATGGAATTTGTGGATGAGAAGAAACAGATTGTAGGTTTCGATATTGACCTGATGAATGCCATTGCAAAGGAAGCCGGGCTGCAGGTCGAATATCGCAACGTGGCTTGGGATGGCATCTTTGCCGGTCTGGCTGCCGGTGAATATGATGCAATCATCTCATCTGTCACGATCACCGATGAGCGCAAACAACAATACGATTTCTCGGACCCCTATATCAACGCGGGCCAGATTGTCGTAGTGCGCACCGAGAGCAACATCACCGGCCCGAACACTTTGAGCGGGCATACCGTTGGTGCACAGATCAGCACAACCGGCGCATTGGCGGTGCAGAAAATGCAAGGTGTCACGCTCAAAGAGTACGATGAGATCGGTCTGGCGTTTGAGGACCTGGTCGCCGGGCGCCTCGATGCGGTCGTCTGCGATACGCCCGTGGCGGCGGATTTCGCCCTGCAACGTGAGGAATATCGCGCCAAGCTCAAGATCGTGGGGGAATCCTTCACCGAAGAATACTATGGTATCCTCGTGCAAAAGGGCAACAGCGAGCTGCTCGCCAAGATCAATAAGGGCCTGGCTGCGGTTAAGGCAAAGGGGATCGACAAAGAATTAGAAAACAAGTGGTTGCGCTAATCGCTTTGCCCGATTCAAGACCAAACGCTAATCTCTAGAGTCACGTTCTCGCTCAGACCTGATAGGTTTTCTGAAACCTATCAGGTCTGTTTTATGCGCAAGACTTACGCAGATTCACGCTGATTTTCGCAGATAAATGTCATAGGACTTACGCAGACGCGGCTATTTTTTACCGCAGGGGCCGCTGAGAATGCCGGGAAATTGTAAAATCTCCGCGCCCTTTGCGTTCTCAGCGGTAAAATTCAGGAAACTTGCGCAAGTCCTCGGTAAGTGAAGCGGCACAATCTGCTCAGCCGGTGTCATATTCGGCGGCGCCATTGCATCGGGCAGATGGAAACATTTGACAAAACACCGTTCCGCCTGCATAATCCATCCGGTAAGCAGAAGAAAGCAGCCCACTTCGGTGCGCCTTCGCGCAATCAAACTATAGCCAGGAGTCCGTGATGAGCGATCAGTATCCTACAGAACGACTTGTCTATGTCGGTACGTATACCCATGGCAGTGGCAGTAAAGGCATCTATCTCTACCGACTGAATATGGCCGATGGAGCACTTACGGCGGCCGGCATCGCCGCCGAGACGGTGAACCCATCCTTTCTGGCAGCGGACCCTCAACAACGCTATCTCTACGCCGTCAATGAGACAATGCATTTTATGGGGCAGCCGGGCGGCGGAGTGAGTGCTTTTGCCATTGAGCCATCAACGGGCGCATTGACCTATGTGAACAGTCAAAACACGCACGGCGGCGCGCCATGTCACGTCAGCGTTGAGCAAGGCGGACGGTTTGTCTATGTGGCGAATTACATGGGTGGCAACGTCGCCGTTTTTCCGGTTCATGGCGATGGGGGACTATTACCGGCGTCCGATGTCGTACAACATAGCGGCGCCGGCGTCAATCCCCAGCGGCAGGAAGGGCCGCATGCCCATTCCATCAATCTCGATCCGACAAACCGCTATGCGTTTGTGGCCGATTTGGGGATTGATAAGGTGATGGCCTACCGCTTGGACCTGCTGCAAGGTCAATTGCTGCCGCATTCTGTGCCCTGGCTTGAGGTGGCGGCCGGCGCCGGCCCACGGCATCTTGCCTTCCACCCCAACGGCAAGTATGTCTATCTGATCACCGAAATGGGATCAACCATCATTGCCTGCGCCTACGATGCCGACCGGGGAACGTTCACCCCCTTGCAAACTGTCTCCGCCCTCCCGGAGAATTTCAGTGGCCAGAGCACATGCGCCGATATCCATGTCGCGCCGTCGGGCAAATTCCTCTACGGCTCCAATCGAGGCCATGACAGCATCGTGAGCTACGCCATTGACGCAGAGACCGGATGCCTCACCTATGTTGGTCACACCCCCACCCAGGGCAAGACGCCGCGCAACTTTGCCATAGATCCCTCGGGGACGTATCTCTTGGCCGCCAATCAAGACAGTGATACGATTGTGAGCTTCAGGATAGAGGCCGCCTCCGGCCGGCTTATGCCCACAGGACACGTCACCACCGTTCCCCGTCCGGTTTGTGTATTGATCTTGTAGCGCGAATGAGCCAATCCCCCCATCTCTTATCATCTCCCGCTGCTTGTGTCGCCCTCTGCATTCATACGCGCAGCAATGAGATTAACGAACTTATCGCCGCCGAGTGCCAACATCTGACGGGAGGGTGGCCGGACGATGATGGCGTGGCGTGGTGTCACTCACCGGAACACATTCCGCGTGCCGCCTATGTGCGCATGGGGTTGCGTTGTCTTGCCCAAGCTCCGACATTTGCCGAACTGCTTGCCGGGCTCCGCGAGATGGCTTTCGATTTGGATGATTTCCGGGTGGATGCGCTGAGCCTATCGGCACGATTCCCAATGCCACGCCAGGAGGCCGCCGTCATTGCCGCCGATGCGATTCGCTGTCGCGCCAATGTTTCTGCGCCCCGGCATCACTTGCTCCTTGTCGCACAGCGGCATACTTGCTGGATAGGCGAAATTCTGGTGGAAGCGACGCAGAGCTATTTGCCCCATACGACGAAGCCGTGTCATGTCTCCAGCGCGTTGGAAGCGCGCGTGGCGCGCGCGCTGGTCAACCTTGTCGTTCCGCCGGCCCGGACATTGATTGATCCCTGCTGTGGTAGCGGCTCGCTCTTACTAGAGGCCGCCGCCCTCGGTTTAACAGCCTACGGCGCAGATAGCAATCCCCGCATGGTACGGATGGCCCAACGGAACCTGCTCCATTTTGGCTATGCGCCTCATGTGGAGCTGGCCGATGCCCGTGAATGGCAGCGAACTGCCGACGCATTGGTCACCGATCTGCCTTATGGACGACAGTTGGCGTCGGCGGAGGCCAGCATTCCCGCCATCCTGGCCCATGCGGCATCGCTGGCGCCATGGGCCGTCTTCGTTGCCGGCGAAGAGATCAGCGCGCTATTGGCGATGGCCGGCTATCGCCATATCGAAACCTATCGCCTCATTAAGCCCAACGGCTTTACCCGCTATGTCCATCGTGCGAGGACGGCATAGAGGTAAACCCGGTCTGCCTGTTTCATCTTCTTTGGGATACATTGCGGAGGGCAATTTAGCGGTTGAGCGGAAAACTGTTTATTGGCAAATTCCTAGCTCCACAGGGGCTTTGCTCTTTTGCCCGCCGCTTTAGCTGCGGGCAGGTGCATTTCAATTCGGGGGCAAAAGCCAGATCAACGCCTGATTTAACTGCCGAGTTCTCCGAGAGCTCGGAGGGATTTCTTAAATCTCTGCGAACGCTGCGTACCCTGCGGTGCCATGCGTAGGAAATTCGCCCCCATTCCGAAATGCGCCCCTGCGGGCCTGTCTTTTTCGTCAAAATGACTTTTTGTGCTAAAATATGAACCTAATGAGCGATGTTCTGAGCCTATTTTCCGCACATTTCCAACCGAATAGAGAGCCGAGTTCACCTGTCCAACGGGCATACCGGGGTCGTGTGGGGCAGGCAGG
>FWPV01006867.1_pt1 | contig 21265 bp, 12 predicted proteins | sample 2228371 | NCBI WGS metagenome assembly FWPV01 (sample SAMEA103939776, study PRJEB20133) | metagenome | reverse complement strand
GCGACCCACGAGAAAATGTTGAATTATTAAAAAATGCAGGTATCAATAGCATTTTATATATTTCCCCTAATACAGCTCACGAGTTTTTATTTTTTTTACTAAGCTTGAAGGAGTTTGCAATGCTGTTGTTCAAATAAGAAAGATAAAATAAACATATAAAATGAAGCCATTAAAAAATACCATTATTGCATTATCAGTATTTGCCTCGGTAAGTATATACGGTCAGCAATTTCCGTTTCAAAACCCATCATTAAGTATTGACGAACGTGTAAAAGACTTGATGCCGCGTCTTACAATTGAAGAGAAAGCCGCACTGATGTGCGATCAGAGTGATGCTATTCCCCGACTGGGCATAAGAAAGTTTAACTGGTGGAGCGAAGCGCTTCATGGTTATGCCAACAATGATAGCGTAACCGTGTTTCCGCAACCTATCGGGATGGCTGCTTCGTTTAATGATGAACTGGTTTATCAGATTTTCTCTGCTGTATCGGACGAGGCACGTGCAAAGTATCATGAACATCTCAGGCGGGGTGGCGAGAATAAAAGATTTCTGAGTTTATCGGTTTGGACTCCCAATATCAATATCTTTCGTGACCCACGCTGGGGACGCGGACAGGAAACATACGGAGAGGATCCTTATCTGATGTCACGTATGGGTATCGCTGTTGTTAAAGGCCTGCAGGGCCCCGACAATTCAAAATATCGTAAGGTACTTGCCTGTGCAAAGCATTATGCTGTTCACTCAGGCCCCGAATGGAGCAGACATGAAATTAATCTCAATGCTATTGATCCGCGCGATATGTATGAAACCTATCTGCCCGCCTTCAAAGTTCTTGTACAGGAAGCAGGCGTGCGACAGGTTATGTGTGCCTACCACCGTCTCGATGACGAGCCTTGTTGCGGAAATCGCCGTCTTTTGCAGCGTATCCTGCGCGATGAATGGGGATACAAGTATATCGTTGTATCCGATTGCGGCGCTGTTACCGACTTTTTTAACAGTCATAAGGTATCATCCACACCCGTGCATGCAGCTTCAAAAGCCGTGCTCTCGGGTACCGATGTAGAATGCGTTTGGGATAACTATCCCTATAAAACTTTACCTAAGGCCGTACAAAACGATCTGATTAAAGCAGAAGATATCGACCAAAGCCTGATGCGTGTGCTTAAAGGCCGTTTCGAACTGGGTGATTTTGACCCTGATAATCTGGTAGAATGGACAAAAATTCCTTATTCCGTTATCAACAACGAACAACATCGCCGGCTTGCACTCGATATGGCGCGTCAATCTATCGTTTTACTCCAGAACAAAAACAATATTCTTCCCCTGAACAAATCATCAATCAGAAAAATTGCCGTAATAGGACCCAATGCCGATGATGCCGTGATGCTATGGGGAAACTACAACGGAACTCCAATTCGTACAATAACTATTTTAGAGGGGATTACCTCAAAATTGTCTCCTGAAAAAATATTGTATGATAAAGGATGTGATCTGGTAGAAGATAAGGTTACCCAAAGCTATTTCAGCTTCTGTAATTATGACGGTAAAAAGGGATTTAAAGCAACTTACTGGAATACCCGCAACTTCACCGGTGATGTGATAGCCGTTCAGCAAATTGCTGACCCTGTAAAGTTGACTACGGCAGGCCAGCATGAATTTGCTCCTGGTGTTAAACTCGAAGGCTTTTCAGCCAAATATGAAACAGAATTTATTGCTCAGAAAGATGAAGAATTAACATTTAACTACGGAGCAACCGGATACTTCGAACTTTTGGTTAACGACTCTTCACTCGCAAAATCATATAATTGGCGAACGCTTCCTTCAAAAGTCAACTTTAAAGTGGAGGCAGGAAAAAAATACCGGATTGAAATTCATTTCATTCAGCTTAACAACTGGCAGGCCAATATTGAATTCAACTTCGGAAAAGAAAAGGATGTTGATTTTACCCACCTTATTGAAAAACTAAAAGGTATTGATGTTGTGGTATTTGTGGGAGGAATCTCAGGCAAGCTCGAAGGCGAAGAAATGCCCGTACATTTTCCCGGATTTAAAGGCGGCGACCGTACGCATATTGAACTGCCTTCGGTACAACGTAATTTGTTAAAAATATTAAAGCAGGCGGGTAAAAAAATTATTTTTGTTAATTGTTCAGGCTCAGCTATTGCTTTAATGCCCGAAACCCAGACATGTGATGCCATTTTACAGGCATGGTATGCCGGCGAATCAGGAGGACAGGCAGTTGCCGATGTTTTGTTTGGCGATTATAATCCGTCGGGAAAACTTCCGGTTACCTTTTATAAAAGCTCTGAACAGCTACCCGATTTTGAGAATTATGCAATGAAAGGCCGTACATATCGTTTCTTCAATGATGCATTATTCCCTTTCGGTTATGGACTAAGCTATACGAGTTTTGAAATTGGTAATGCCCTGTGCAGCAAAACTACCTTGGCTCCGGGCGAATCGACCGAACTCACTATCCCGGTTAAAAATACAGGCAACCGCATCGGCACCGAGATAGTTCAGATATACATCCGTAAGGTCAATGATGCTGATGGCCCAATCAAGACTCTTAGAAACTACCGGCGGGTGGAAGTACCTGTTGGAAAAACGATCAATGCCACGGTTACTTTACCATATTCTTCGTTTGAATTTTACAACCGAAAAACCAACCAGATGACAGTTGACCCCGGAGAATATGAAATTTTTTATGGTAAAAGCTCTGATGCAAAAGATTTGAAGATGCTGAAAATTAGCATTTTATAACACTGCAACCCCGGTGTCTCTCTGTAATATCTCATCGGATATCAGTGCAGTATATATTCCGGTTTTGCTGATAATCCCTGAGAATGCACAGAGAGACACTTGAATAATTAATATTAAATACAAAGGATATTATGGTTCAAAAATACCATATGCCCCAAGATATTCATACAGACCTAAAACTTTTAGACCACATTATTATTGGCAAAGCAAATGAGAACGCTTCGCTAAGTTATTTCATGGCGTATTCCATGTGACCTTAGTTTAAAAAATAAAAAATAAACACATGAATAAAATTTTCTTTCTGTCATTTGCTGTGACTTTGGTATCTTTTTTATCATTTGCACAAAACCAACCTGGTCAGATAAAAATTGAAAGCGGCTGGATTCAAGGCATTGTGAAAGAAGATTTAAGAATCTTTAAAGGAATACCTTTTGCTGCACCTCCCGTGGGAGAATTGCGCTGGAAAGCACCACAGCCTGTTCAGAAATGGGAAGGTGTCAAACAAACCATTGAATTTGCCCCGGCTCCTATGCAGGCAGGCAATCCTCCATCAGGGAAAAGTGAGGATTGTTTGTATTTAAATATTTGGACACCAGCAAAATCAGACAAAGATAACCTGCCGGTTCTGGTTTGGATTTATGGCGGGGGTTTTAGTTTTGGTTCAAACTCCGATCCCGTATCAAACGGTGAACGTCTGGCACGAAAAGGAGTTGTTATGGTAAGCATTGCTTATCGTGTAGGACAACTTGGTTTTCTGGCACATCCTGAACTTAGCGCTGAGAGTCCTCATAAAGTTTCAGGTAATTATGGCCTGCTCGATATGATTGCTGCCCTGAAATGGATACAGAATAACATTGCTGCATTCGGCGGCAATCCCGACAAAGTTACAATCTTTGGCGAATCAGCCGGCGGAATTGCTGTAAGCATGCTATGTGCGTCGCCTCTGGCCAAAGGTTTATTTCATGGCGCTATATCACAAAGCGGAGGTTCTTTCGGCCCCACTCGTCCCGTTACGTATCCCGGTGAAAATATGAAAACACTCCAACAGGCTGAACAAGATGGAACAGAATATGTTAAAAGTTTTGGCGTTTCTTCTATTGCTGAACTTCGAAAAGTTGACGCCGAAAAACTGGCTCCAAAAGCATGGACCCTGCCTGGTGCCTGGCCAATTATTGACGGTTACGTAATCCCTGATGATCAATATATTCTTTACGAAAAAGGTAAGTTTAACGATATCCCTGTGCTAATTGGTTATAACTCTGATGAGGGAGCAAGTTTCACCTTTGAAAAAGACCCTCAGAAATTTATTGAAGGTGTCAGAAATCGTTATGGCAAATTTGCAGATAGTCTTTTAAAAGTATATCCCGTTGGCGAAAACAGCATCCCCAAAACCGCAAGGAACCTTGCCCGTGATGCAGCATTCGGATGGCATACCTATACATGGGCAAGACTGCAATCGAGAAATGGAAAATCAAAAGTATTTTATTATTATTTCGACCAACATCCTGATTATCCTAAAGATTCGCCTTTCTATGGATTCGGTTCGCCACACGGACAAGATGTTGCCTATGTATTCATGAATCTCGATCCATCTAATCCTATGGTTAACGCTTCGGATAAGGAAGTCTCGGAAGCTATGGGTACTTACTGGACTAATTTTGCCAAATATGGAGACCCCAACGGAGAAGGTTTGCCTCATTGGCCTGCATTCAATGAAGTTAATCCAGTGGTATTATACCTTGAATCCAAAATTCATACCGGCCCGGTTCCCGGTGAAGATGCCCTTAAAGTGCTGGATGAATATTTTAAATGGAGACGAACCCCTGAAGGACAAAATTGGGCAAAATAATTAATAAAAAAATATGAATTTAGAAAAGCTATTTATCAGACTTTGTATTTCTCTGTCTTTATTGATTTTTAATATTGACAGACATGCCTTATGTCAGTTGCGAGACAATAAGGTAAAGTATGAATCAACCTTTGAATCACTCGAACAATCTCAACCTGTTCCCGAATGGTTCAAAGATGCTAAGTTCGGTATTTATTTCCACTGGGGCGTATATTCAGTCCCCGCTTTTGCAAACGAGTGGTATCCGCGAACCATGTATATAAAAAGTTCTGCAGAAAACAAACATCATACCGAAACTTATGGGGATCCCTCTGTTTGGCCTTACCACAACTTTATTCTCGGTGCAAAAGATAAACAGGGCAATCTTGTGAAATTTACGCCAAAACTGAAATCAGAAGGGGGCAGTTTCGATCCCCAAGAATGGGCACAACTTTTTGCCGATGCCGGTGCCCGATTTGCCGGGCCCGTTGCCGAACATCACGACGGTTTCTCATTGTGGGCAAGCAAAGTAAATCCATGGAATGCAAAAGACATGGGACCTCAACTCGATCTGGTCAGGTTACTCACCGATGCCCTGCGAACAAGAAACATGAAAGTAATTCTCTCAATGCATCATGCCTATAACATTACCGGTTATTTTGAACATGTACCCTCAACCGATGATCCTAAACTTCAGATACTCTACGGTCAGCAGGGCAAGGAGAAAAACGAAGAACTATGGCTGGCAAAGCACAAGGAAATTATCGATAATTATCAGCCCGACATCATTTACCAGGATTTCAATCTTCATGTTATTTCACAACCCGTGCTTCTCGACTTTCTGGCCTATTATTACAACAAAGCCATGGAATGGAATAAACCTGTGGTTGCAACTTTTAAGGATGGGCTTAATAAAAAATGCGCGGTTCTTGACTATGAACGGGGTGGCCCACCCGATCTTACCGATTTTTACTGGCTTTCTGACGATGCCGTAAGTGCAACAAGCTGGTGCTATACGGAAGGATTAACGTATTACTCACCCAAACAGCTGCTGCATTCCTTAATCGACAAGGTAAGCAAAAATGGCAATTTGCTGCTTAATATTTCCCCAAAGGCAGATGGTAGTATTCCGCAGGAACAAAAAGATATCCTTCTTACCATGGGTTCATGGCTTAAAAAATATGGCGAGGCAATTTACAATACCCGTGCATGGGAAATGTACGGCGAAGGACCAACCAGAATGGGAGCAGCTCACGGAGTATTTCTGGCTCCGGCAGAAGGTAAAGCAGGCGATATTCGCTATACAAGGTCGAAGGACAATACAGTGCTTTACGCCATAATGCTTGGTTGGGAAAATGATCAGGAGGTAAAACTTTCCCTTCTGGGCTCCGACAGAATAAATCTCAAAACATTAACATCCGTTGAACTTATAGATGGGAACGCTAAAAAACTTATTCCCCTGGTTTTCCGGCAAAATAAAGAAGGGTTAATCATACAGTTACCCCAACATAATTTTGAAGAGCTGGCCTACGTTTTAAAACTGAACTTTGACGGCATGATTCCTCCCCTTGATAAATATGTTGACCTTGACTGCAATCCGTATTACTATATTGTTCCCGGGGATAAAACAGGAAATCCTGTGCTGGGCGGTAATCTGACTTTAACCGGTCGTAGAAAAGATACGGCAAACCAATGGAAATTGGAATCCCTTGGAAAAGGAATATACAAAATTCTGAACCGTCAAAACATGAAAGTTATGGAATATGATGCTAACAAGGGAGAACTTATAATTTCAGACTTTTCGGGTAAAGAAAATCAGCTGTGGAAAATAGAACATGCCTGTAACGGCTTGCTTAGAATTGCAAACAAGAGTTGTCCGAACATCATTTTATCTGTCAATGCTGCTATTGCAGCAGGCGTGAAGACCGGAATTCTGGATGATACTAAGAATCCTTTCTTTGGATGGAACCTTGTGGAAGTATGCGAACGTAAGCAGGAGGGCTTTAAACCCCATAGTATTCCCGGTACTATTGAAGCCGAAGATTATGATATAGGTTGTGCGGGCGATGCTTATTTTGACAGGGATGAAGTGAATGAAGGCGGTCAATACCGACAGGATGGCGTAGATATTGAAAAATGTTCAAATGGCAGTTACAATGTGGGCTGGATTCATCAGGGAGAATGGCTGGCCTATACGGTTACAGTTAATAAAACAGCAACATATCAGATATCATTCTATGTGGCTTCATCCTATGACAGCGGTAAGTTTCATATTGAGTGTGATGACAGCAATATTACTGATATCCTATCCGTGCCAAATACAAAAGGATTTCAAAACTGGGGAATAATCAAGGCAAAGGTTAAACTTAATGCCGGTAAATATGTATTAAAGTTTGCCGCTAACGGTAATTATTTCAATATTGATAAGATGGTTTTTGAAGAAATGAAGTAATTAGGGTTTAATCATGCATTGTATCAAAAAAGTTTATAATAGGTATTTAATATTTTCCGAAAGGGTTTATGCCGGCCTGATATTATTATCATTATTGCCATTAACGGGTTCTGGTCAGCTACAGAATCATATTGATCAATCTGAAAGAAATGCCTCCGGACGAATATTTTGTTACACAAATCCTATTACCCGTGATACCTCATTATCAATGAGAGATTATTGTATTATTAAAGTTGGAAATAAATGGTATTGTACGGGGACTTCTTATCCTATATGGACAGGGCCAAATCCGGGTGTACGATTACTGGTATCTGATGATTTAATTAACTGGAAACATCATTCATGGATAATCGATGCTAAAAAACTTCCGCAAGACTGCCCTTACAATGGGCGATTCTGGGCTCCTGAAATTCATTATATCAAAAATAAGTATTGGCTGACGATAAATAGCGGAAAGATTACACCTGAAGATCCAAAAGGAATGAATACTCATAGTATCTGGCTGTTTGTTGCCGATAGTGTAACAGGGCCATATAAGCTGGTCAACGGCCCTTTAACACCACAATACAATAATGACGCCACCTTGTTTGAAGATGACGACGGAAGGGTTTACTTATATTGTAGTGGAAACGGTCTGTTTCAGGCAGAAATAAACATCGGGGAAGGAATACTGATAACACCTATTCAGAAATTTCTTGATAAAAAAAGCCCGGGAAACCCCGATTGGCTAATTTGCGGTATAGAAGCTCCTTTTGTAATAAAAAAAGATAGCGTTTATTTTATGTTCTTTTCATCATGGACAAGAGGTTATGAAATTGGACTATTAAAATCAAAATCGCCTTTAGGACCATGGGAATTTGCATCACGTGAACCAATTTTCGGGGCAAGAAAAAAAGACTTTCGGCGTGAATTGGCTTTAGAAGGTGGTTATGACCATTTGCAATATCAGGATAGCGAAGACCCTTATTGTGAAGCAGGACATAATGTTTTGTTTGAAGGACCTGATGGACGACTATGGTCGTCATGTCACTACGTCATTTACGAGAAAAAAACAAATCATTATGTTTCTGATTTAAAGGATTGGGAGAAACTTCCTCAACTGGGAATTGAACCGGTTTATTTTAATAACGGAATGTTTCAAATTAATCATCCAACATGGACTGAACAATGTATTGAATATTAATGATAAATGTATGTATATAGTTTATTGCCTTTCATTTATTTTATTATTTAACCTCACTGTTTTATCACAATCATTGAAAACATCCAAACAAATCAGTCCCGATTTATTTGGAATTTTTTTCGAAGATATTAATTACGCAGCCGATGGTGGATTATATGCTGAGCTGGTTCAGAATCGATCGTTTGAATATAATCCTGCTGAACGTCGGGAGTGGCATCCTTTCTCTTTTTGGGATTTTCTGTCGCCCGGGTTCTCAATCGGACATATCAGTGTTGAGACTTCGGATCCTGTACATCCGAATAACCCTCATTATATAATACTCGATATTGAGGTAGTCGGTAATTATCAGCAGTATAAAGGCCTTACCGGTGTGGGAATCAGAAATTACGGCTTTGATGGTATGGTTATAAAAAAGGGAGAGAGGTATGATTTTTCTCTTTTTGCCCGGCTGATTTCTGAAAACCCGGTTGAATTGCACATAAGCCTGCAAACGCCCCGGGATAGTATTATAGCACAAAATACACTGTATGTATCAAGTGGTTCATGGCAGAAATATAAAGCGGTTTTAACTGCATCGGCAAATTGCGATAGTGCATCATTGGTAGTACTCGCCAGAAATACAGGCCGACTGGCCATAGATATGGTTTCGCTTTTTCCTCATGAAACTTTCAAGAACAGGCCAAATGGGTTAAGGGCTGATCTGGCGCAAACGCTGGCTGATATGAACCCAAAGTTCATAAGGTTTCCGGGAGGCTGCCTTGTTCACGGCGACGGACTTGGAAATATGTACCGGTGGAAAAATACAATAGGTTCTTTAGAACAACGAAAAGAACAGAGAAATATCTGGGGGTACCATCAGAGTGTTGGGTTAGGATTCTTTGAATATTTTCAGTTGTGCGAAGACATAGGAGCCAAGCCAGTACCAGTATTACCTGCTGCTGTAAGCTGCCAGAATTCAGGAGGAACATGGCGCATAGGTGGAACAGGGCAAAAAGCACTCCCTTTGGATGAAATGCCTGAATATATTCAGGATGTATTAGATTTAATTGAATGGGCAAATGGCCCCGTAACATCAACATGGGGAGCCAAACGCGCAGAAGCAGGACATCCCGAACCATTTAACCTTGAGTATGTGGGAATAGGCAATGAAGACAAGATTACACCTGAATTTGAAGAACGCTTTGCAATGATTTACAATGCCGTTAAGGAAAAATATCCTGATATTAAAGTGATCGGCACTTCGGGTCCGTTTCATAGCGGTGATGATTTTGAAAAAGGATGGCAATTGGCTAAAAATCTTAATATTCCTATAGTTGATGAACATTATTATGTCAATCCCGGATGGTTTGTTACAAATCAGTACCGCTATGATACCTATGACAGAAATGCATGCAAAGTTTACTTAGGTGAATATGCCTCATGGGGAAATAAGCTGCGAAATGCACTGGCAGAAGCTGCATACATGATTTCACTTGAACGTAACGGAGATATAGTAGCGATGGCATCATATGCACCTTTATTTGCTAAAAAAGGCTTTACACAATGGCGAGTTGATATGATATTTTTTGATAATAAAAATATTGTACTTACTCCGAATTACTACGTGCAAAAATTATTTATGACCAATCAAGGTGATTTATATCACAAAGGTGCTATATCAAAAAACGAAAGTGATTCTGTAATTGCAATTTCATGTGTAGAAAACAGTAAAACGGGAGATATCTTTCTGAAAATTGTTAATCTGAGCGAAAAAGATAAAACCCTGAAAATTAATTTAGCTGAATTTAACAGGATATTACCCGATGCCGAACTAACAATACTTACAGGAAATCCTGATGATGAAAATACATTTGAAAATCCCTGTCAAATTATTCCATCAACAAAAAAATACAGAGTATCCAGAAATTTCGATTATGTCGCACCGAATATGTCATTGACAATTATAAAAATAAGAAAAAAATGAAGAGAAATATCTTGATATTAATGTTGCTTTGTATTGCTTTATTTAATACCGGAGCACAAAAGGCCACCAACCCTGTAATTTTTGCCGATGTCCCCGATATGTCAATCATCCGGGTAGGCGATAGCTATTATATGAGCAGCACAACCATGCACATGTGTCCTGGTGTACCTGTAATGAAATCTAAAGATTTATCAAATTGGGAAATTGTTAGTTATGCTTATGATATATTGGAAAATACCGACGAATCATGTCTGAAAAACGGCAAAAGTGATTACGGGCGTGGTACATGGGCAAGTTGTTTAAGATATCATAATGATACTTATTATCTGAGTACCTTTTCACATACTACAAAAAAAACCTACATTTTTAAGACCAGAAATATTGAAAAAGGCGACTGGGAAAGAATTTCATTCTCTCCTGCCCTGCATGATCATACTATATTTTTTGATGATAATGGTAAAATATATATCATTTGGGCAGCCGGCACATTACACATAGCTGAGCTGAAAGAAGATTTATCGGGTTTAAAAGAAGGTACGGAAAAAATTTTGATTGAAAATGCCAGTGCTCCTGCTGGCGATAATATTATGCTTCCTGCCGAAGGGTCACAACTTTTTAAATTTAATGGGAAATATTACCTCTTCAATATTACCTGGCCGCGTGAGGGCATGCGCACAGTGGTCATTCATCGTGCCGACGATATAAACGGTCCGTGGGAAGGCCGTGTTGCATTGCAAGACAGGGGCATTGCTCAGGGAGGTATCGTTGATATGCCCGACGGCCGATGGTTTGCCTATCTGTTCCGCGATTATGGCGCTGTAGGACGCATTCCGTATTTTGTTCCTGTAACATGGCATAACGATTGGCCTGTTATTGGTGTCGATGGCAAAGTCCCTGACACACTCGACCTCCCGGCAAGCAAAGGTTTAATCCCCGGCATTGTTGCTTCCGACAATTTTGAACGAAAGAAAGGAGAACCAGATTTAGCTTTTGTCTGGCAATGGAATCATAATCCGGATAATCAATATTGGTCATTAACAACACGCATCGGATATTTGCGATTAACAACAGGCTCAATTGCTGATGAATTCGAAAAAGCAAGAAATACCCTGACACAACGTACTTTCGGACCAAAATGCAGTGGAGCTGTAAAAATGGATGTATCAGGAATGAAAGAAGGCGATCTTGCAGGCCTTGCATTGTTACAAAAACGATACGGAATAGTGGGTGTGAAATACGATAATGGCCAGAAACAGATTGTCATGATAAATACTGAACATAAAATACCCGAAGAAATAGAAACTATTCCGCTGAAACAGAACACTGTATATTTAAAAGCCATCTGTGACTTTACAAATAGGGCCGATACTGCCGGCTTTTATTACAGCCTTGATGGCCAAACATGGAACCCAATTGGTAATATTCTGAAAATGAAATATGACTTAGCACATTTTATGGGGTACAGGTTTGGATTATTTAATTATGCAACCAGAGAAACAGGCGGGTTTGTTGATTTTGACTGGTTCAGAATTGAGTAATTAATTGTAATTATTCCGTGTGATTTTTTCAGTATTTAATTTAATATAGAAAATTAATGTTAGTAACAGAAATATCAATATTTAAAAACAAAAACATGAAAACAAATTTTGAAATGGGCTCGGCTATTCCTTCTGAAAAGGGTCACAGAATCAGAAAATACTTTTTTCTTCCGGTTATTGCCTTTTATTTTTCCATAGGCATTTTAAGTGCAAATAAATTGCAGCTTAATGACCTTGAATACTTTGAAACCAGGGGTGTTAATGTATTTGTATTTAGTAATCAATATAATGGCATGTTCTTCGATGAAAAAACTGCCGGTATTGAACTCATTCATCATGGAGTACGTACAGCTACCGGAGGTGCCATTCGTTTACAAAACACCCCGGAACAATGGGATCTGGTGCCCACAGTCGTTGATAGAAAAGTTGATAAAGTAAATAACACTATTGAAGTAGTTTTAAGATATAAAGAATATGGCTTTGATTCAAAAATTATCGTAACGGCAAAAGATAACGGAATTCTATTAAGTGTCTTTTTAGATCAACCTGTCCCTGAAGCCCTTGAAGGACATGCCGGATTTAATCTGGAATTTTTACCTGCTTCATACTTTGAAAAGACATATCTCATGGATTCAAAACCCGGTATCTTTCCTTTATATCCTTCCAGTAATTCTTCTGTAGAACCCATATCCGCGAAAATACCTCAGTTTGCGGGGCATTCTACATTTGACGACAGAGGTAAGGGAGAATTTATCATACCTAAGCCTCTTGCCTCAGGCAAAAGCATTGTTTTGGCACCTGAAGATCCTGAAAGATTAGTTAAAATAAAATCTGAAACTGAAATAATGCTTTTTGACGGACGAATTGTAGCCCAAAACGGATGGTTTATTGTCCGCAGCATTTTACCTGTAAAAAAAACCGGGAAAGTCCTTGAATGGTATGTTGAAGCCAACTCTATTCCAAACTGGATCAGAACACCGGTTATTCAGTTTTCGCAGGTGGGCTATCATCCCAATCAGCAGAAAGTAGCCGTAATTGAACTTGATAAAAATGATACACCATTACAAAAGGCTTCTATATATAAACTGACTCCCGATGGAGAATCTATCGAAATTCTTTCAGCAAATCTGAATAACTGGGGTAGATATTTCAGATATAATTATGTGAAGTTTGATTTCTCATCCGTTAAGGAGGCCGGGCTTTATTACATTAAATATGGCGAAAACAAATCTAATTCATTTGCAATAGACTCTAATGTTTACAGCAATATCTGGCATCCAACCTTAGATGTATGGTTCCCGGTACAAATGGATCATATGCAGGTAAATGAAGCATATCGGATTTGGCATGGCCTGCCATATCAGGATGATGCCCTTCAGGCACCTGTTAATCACATACACTTCGATGGATATAGTATGGGGGCCACAACCGGTACCAAATATAAGCCCTTGGAGCGTATTCCCGGATTAGCTGTCGGAGGCTGGTTCGATGCCGGTGATTTTGACATACAAACCGGTTCACATTGCAGTGTCATCTCAAGCTTTGCTGAAACGTGGGAAAGATTTCAGATTAAACGCGACCAGACATATATTGATCAAACCTCCAAATATGTTGATATACATCGCCCCGACGGAAAGCCAGATTTATTGCAGCAGCTTGAACATGGCGTTTTAAACCTTGTGGCTCAGGTTAAAAACATCGGGTATCCGGTAAGAGGAATTGTTGTGCCCAACCTTCATCAATACCATCACCTCGGAGATGCCTCCACAATAACCGATAATTTGCCATACAATCCTAACCTTAAGCCATACGAATCAGATGGGAAATCAAGCGGAACAATGGATGACAGATGGGTCTTTACCAACAGGTCGCCATGGATGGACTATCAGACTATTGCAGCATTAGCAGCAGCAAATCGAGCACTAATAAATTATAATAAAACACTGGCTGATGAATGCCTGGTATATGCATTAAAATTATGGAATGAAAATAAAAATTTACCCGAAATGCCTGATACCCTCCGGCGATTCGGCTTCAGTGCCAATGCCATAAAGCTTAATGCTGCATTGCAGTTGTTTATAACAACACAGGATAAACAATTTGAAAAATACTTCAAGGACCTGATATGGAAATCACTTGATGCATTCCTTCCGATGAGTATCAATACTGCTCTTCAGGCATATCAGTATATGGACAATGATTATAAGACAAAGCTGAAGAATTATGTGATTAAATATAAAGAATATAACGAAAATCTTGTAAGTGATAATCCATACGGCGTTCCATTATTTTTCAGAGGCTGGGCCGGAAATACACAGATAATCAATTGGGCAATTACTAACTATTATGCCAGTAAATATTTCCCTGATATTATTGACGCTGAATATGTGTTAAGAGGGCTTAATTACGTTTTCGGCTGCCATCCGTATTCAAACATCTCTTTTGTTTCATCGGTCGGAACAAAATCAAAAAAGATAACTTATGGAAATAACCGCGCTGATTTCAGATTTATTGCCGGCGGAGTTGTACCGGGAGTATTGTTATTGAAGCCGGATTTTCTCGAAAATAAGGAAGACTGGCCATTTTTGTGGGGAGAAAATGAATGCGTTATCGACACAGGCGCTGCATACATCCTACTTTCTTTAGCAGTGAATGAATTGGTCAACAGAAAATGAATTTAAAATTCTTGCAATATGAGAAATAGTAAACATTTAATCATCTCAGTTTTTTTCATATCAATGGGTGCGATATTATTAAAAGCACAAAATCCCATTATCCGGAACCAGTTTACTGCCGATCCGTCAGCGCATGTTTTTAACGGAAGGATTTACGTGTATCCATCCCACGATATTCCCACCCCTGAAGGTAAGGGTCTGCGCAAGGACTGGTTTTGTATGGAGGATTACCATGTATTTTCGTCTGATAATCTCATTGACTGGACCGATCATGGTGTTATTGTTTCTCAATATCAGGTAAAATGGGCCGATTCAAATGCCTTTAGTATGTGGGCTCCTGATTGTGTCGGAAAAAACGGCAAATACTATTTTTATTTCCCCTCAATTACAGCAAAATCAGACACAATTACAGGGCGAAAGATGTTTCGGATTGGAGTTGCAATTGCTAACAAACCTGAAGGCCCTTTCATTCCGGAGCCTGAGCCAATAAAAGGAATTATAGGCATTGACCCGTGTGTGTTTATTGATAAAGATGGTCAGGCATATATATATTGGTCTCTTGGTAATATCTATGTTGCCCGGCTAAAGGAAAATATGACCGAACTTGATTCCGAACCGCAGATTATTGCCAACCTTCCTGAAAAAGGCTTAAAAGAAGGTCCTTGGGTATTCTGCCGAAATGGAATCTATTATTTAACTTTTCCGCATGTGGAAAATCAAATCGAAAGGCTTGAATATGCTATTGGTGATAATCCAATGGGGCCTTTCAAAATGACCGGTGTTATCATGGACGAATCGCCAATGAATTGCTGGACTAACCATCATTCAATACTTGAATATAACGGCCAATGGTATATATTTTATCACCAAAATGCCCTCTCTCCGTCTTTCGATAAAAATCGTTCCGTCTGCATCGACAGCTTGTTTTTTAATACTGATGGTACAATCCGTAAAGTTGTACCTACAAACAGGGGGGTTGGATTATCAGATGCTGCAAAACCTATACAAATTGACCGATACAGTGATATCTCAGACAAAGGTATAAAAATAGAATTTGTCGATTCGGCCAATGCTTTTGCAGGCTGGAAAACAGTTTTTTGCGAAAAAGGCGCATGGCTGAGTTATAATGCAGTAGATTTTGGAAACAAAAAATATAAACTTGCTAAAATAAAAGCACAAAGTCAAAACGGGGGACTTGTACAAATCAGATTAGATAAGCCAGACGGCCTTCTGCTTTCAGAAATCAAAATACCTGCGTGTAATGAATGGACAACGATTAACCAAAAAATCTCATCCTGTTTACCCGGGATACATAACCTGATAATTGTGCTTAAGGATGGTGATTCTGTTGAAATAGATCATATAACTTTTGAATAAGTTAATAAAACATTATATATTTAAAACTAATAAAGCATTTTGTGAAACAATCATAAATAAAATATGAAACGAGCCATAATAATTAGTTTAACACATAAAACTATGATTATTTGGCGAGTGCCCTGCCCGACAGGATCTGACCTAATAAAAACAAAAAAACAAACAGATGAAAAAAATATTCTTTACAGCTATTCTTTCTTTGCCATTATTAATAAACGCCCAGACAGCAAAAATAAAAATTGATGTAAATCGTGTCATCTCTGAAGTTGACCCGAAAATATATGGCGTATTCATGGAGCCTATTCACTTTAGCGGGAAAAGATTAGGTTTGCCCGATACGGCCAGCTTTAATACCCTTTATGGCAATTTGTATGATCCGGCATCGCCATTGGCCGATGAAAACGGATTCAGGAAAGATTATATCGAGGCAATGCGTGAACTAAAAATCACCAACATGCGTTGGCCAGGCGGTAACTTTGTGATGGGATATAACTGGCAGGATGGGATAGGACCAAAAGAACAGCGCCCGGCAAGAGTGAACCTCGCATGGGGAGGTGTCGATAACAATCATGTAGGTACCGACGAATGGATTGCCCTGAATAAATCTATAGGAAGCGAAAATATTATTTGTGTAAATCTTGGTCTGGCTACAATTCAGGATGCCTGCTACTGGGTGGAATATTGCAACTATAAAAAAGGAACCTATTATTCTGATTTACGGGCCAGGTACGGACATCCCGAACCATACAATGTCAAAATCTGGGATCTGGGTAATGAAGTAGACGGATATCCATGGGAACTCGGACATAAAGATGCCGACGAATATGTGAAAATTGCACGTGAAGCTGCAAAAGCAATGAAATCAGTTGATAATACAATAAAGTTTGTTGCATCAGGATCATCCTATTACGAAGAGACCGGTCAATGGGTAGAATGGAACAGAAAAGTTCTTTATGCTCTTGGCGATAAAATCGATTATATTTCTGTCCATCGCTACTGGGAAAATTCACCTGATTATTACGAGTATATGGGACAAAGTGCTATGGATTTTGAAGAAAAAATTAAAGTAACTGCTGCCTTAATAGAAATTGCAAAAACCATGAAAGGATTTCAAAACCCAATTTACATTTCGTTTGATGAATGGGGTGTATTCGGCAGAAATTTCCTGTCAGTCTTACCTATAGCCCAATGCCTGAATTCCTTTATCCGTCATGCCGATGTGGTGAAGATGGCTAATTTTACTATGCTTACTTCACTACTTGGTAGTGACAGGGAAAAAGGCACTTTCAAAACGCCATTGTTTTATATTTTCAAATCATTTTCAACCAATTGTCTGGGTAATGCTATTGATACTTATGTAGAATGCGACACATTCAACACCGCAAAATTTAAAGGCATACCATACCTTGATGTAACTTCAGTTTACTCAAAAGAATCAAAAACTTTATATATTAATGTGGTTAACAGACATAAAGACAAAAATATTGCTTCTGAAATATCATCTGTTTCAGGAGAATTCATGGGAAAAGCAGAAGCACAGATCATAAACTGCTCATCGCTTAGTGAGCCTTTCCTGATAGATAATCGGGATAAATACATTCCTGTATCAAAGGAGGTAAAAATTGACAAGAATAAATTATCCTGCAATTTCCCTCCACATTCTTTTACTCAGATAAAAGTGAGTTTAAAATAACTTGTTTTAACCTGATTCATTCAAAATATGAAACATCCATGCAACACACCTGCATTAACAGGCATGAACAAAATATGGGTGTTACATCCCTGAAGTTTTAAAAAATACTTAAATGTATATCGATGAATATTAAGATATTAAATATTTTGTAAGGATGAAAAAAGTATTCTCTCTATCTCTGATGTTGGCCTTTATGAGCCTTATCAAAGCCCAGGAAATAATCAATTTATATCCGGGGGAAATTCCAAACGCAAAGCCTGCTATAAAAAAAGAAACCTATACTAATGGAATGTATAGCAACGTAACAACCCCCACACTTGAAATATACCTGCCTGAAAAAAACAAAGCTACCGGCGCAGCGGTTATTATTTGCCCCGGAGGCGGTTATAGTGTTGTTGTATATCAGTGGGAAGGTGTTAACACCGCTAAAGAATTTGCCAGAAACGGCATAGCTGCCTTTGTACTAAAATACCGCCTGCCTGATGATTCCACCATGCTTGATAAAACCATTGGCCCATTGCAGGATGCACAGCAAGCCATCAAAATAGTTCGCGAAAACGCCGCAAAATGGGGGATTAACACAAATAAAGTAGGAATAATGGGATTTTCAGCCGGCGGACATCTTGCATCAACATTGGCAACGCATTACAGCAAACCCCTGATTGAAAATTCAAACAATACAAACCTGCGTCCCGATTTCCAGATATTGGTGTACCCTGTTATAAGCATGCTTGAAAACCTGACTCATATTGACTCCAGGAATAAATTACTCGGAAATGATCCCAAAAAAGAAATTATTGACCAATTCTCAAATGAATTAAATGTCGATGAAAACACCCCTCCGGCCTATTTAACCCATGCAGGCGATGATAAACTGGTTGATGTAGATAACAGCATTATTTATTTTGAAAAGCTAAGACATAAAAATGTAGCTGCAGAAATGCATATTTATCAGAAAGGCGATCACGGTTTTATTTTCAAAATGAATGGCTGGATGGAACCTTTATTCAAATGGATGAAAGAATCTCAATGGATTAACAATTAAAAACATAACATTCTGACTATGATTTTCCCCATAAGGTTCAAAAAGATGCAAAAAGTATTTTTGTCACTTTTTTCAGCACAAATAGCCTTATTGTTGCAATCGCAAACCATAAATTATAATATCAGGATTAATCAGATAGGTTTTTTCCCTAATTCGGTAAAAAAAGCCGCGGTAATCAATACTCAATCAGACAGTTTTGAAATAAAAACTGTTGATCTGGTTTCCACTGTTTACAAGGGTCAATTACTGCCTGCTGTATATTACCCTTCTGCTGACGAAAACGTAAGGATAGCCGATTTTACTTTGCTTACCGAACCGGGTGATTATGTGCTTGTAGTAAAAGACCTTGGGAGATCGGTACCTTTTTCTGTTAACAACGATTTATTATTCAATCTGTCAAAATCAAGTATTAAGGCTTTTTATTTTAACAGGGCTTCTTCCGCGATATTAAGCGAATATGCGGGTATTTATGCACGCCTGTCAGGTCATCCTGATACGGCTGTGGTAGTGCTTCCTTCTGCTGCATCTGAGGGCAGACCAGCCGGTACTATTATCTCAACACCCGGCGGCTGGTATGATGCCGGCGATTATAACAAATATATTGTGAACTCAGGTATCTCGGTTTTTACTCTACTCTCAGCCTACGAAACCTATCCGGACTATTTTGATACGCTTCATCTGAATATCCCTGAAAGTAATAATACAATTCCTGATATACTCGATGAAGCGTTATGGAATATCAAATGGATGATGACCATGCAGGATGAAGATGGCGGCGTGTATCACAAAACTACCGAAGCCCAGTTCAGTGCATTTGTAATGCCCTCTGCAGTGAACGCAACACGTTATGTATGTGCCAAGAGTACTGCTGCTACGCTTGATTTTGCTGCAGTGATGGCTATGACTGCCCGTATATTCAGAAAGTACCTCCCCGGCCTGGCCGACACAGCATTATCAATGTCGCTGAAAGCATGGCAATGGGCTCAGGCTAATCCCGGCAAAGCATTTAGTAATCCATCTGCTTCAGAAGGATATCCTGCAATAAATACCGGCGAATATGGCGACAATAATTTCAGTGATGAATTTTCATGGTGTGCTGCCGAATTGTATATCACAACAAAAAATGATAACTATTATAACAAAATAGGAATTGACGCCGCCTATAACATCCCAGGGTGGTCCAATGTAAAAACACTTGGTTTATTGTCTATTCTCATAAATAAAGACTCATTAACAACTATAGCCGATACTACCCTGGCAAAAAACAAACTGATAGAACTTGTAGGCAATGCAAAAAATGCTGTTCTAAACTCACCTTATCGCATACCGGGTGAATTCTTTTACTGGGGAGGCAACAATACCTATGCTAATCTTGGAATGCTTTTTATTCAAGCATACAGGATAACTAAAGATATCGCCTATTTTAATGCTGCAATAGCATCGCTTGACTATCTGCTGGGAAGAAATGCCACCTCATATTGTTTTGTTACCGGATTTGGCACAAAAAGCCCGATGCATATACATCATCGTATTTCAGGTTCCGATGGTATTGCCCAACCTGTTCCCGGATGGCTTGCAGGTGGACCAAATACAAGCAGTGTTAGCGATTGCGGAGCAGCAAACTACCCATCCACCCTTCCCGCAAAATCATATCTTGATATGCAATGCAGTTATTCAACCAATGAAGTGGCCATCAACTGGAATGCACCGTTAGCTTTTCTTGCCGGTGCACTTCAGTATGAATATGCAAGTAATTTTACCGATTCAATGCCTTCATTTTTCTCCTTGTCAACAAAAAAAATTATCCTTCCGGCTAATGCAGGGCCTGAATATCTATTCACCATTGACGGAAATACTGAATGGACTCTTTCCCCTGCTGCAGATTGGATAGGACTTTCCACGAACAACGGATATGGAACTGCATCAGTAAAAATATACTGCAAATCAGATAATTATACCGAAACCTCAAGGTCGGGAAAGCTATTTTTTTATAATAAAGGCATTTTATCCGACTCTGTCGAAATTATTCAAAACGGACGAAGCAGAAATTTCAGGATTGAAGCAGAAGATTATGCCGCTATGAGCGGTTTGCAGACCGAAACAACTTCAGATGAGGGTGGCGGACTGAATCTGGGTTATGCAGATATGAACGACTGGGTAACTTATAACATTTTCATATCCTATAAAGGCACATACGAACTGATTTTCAGGCATGCCGGATATACCGGTGACTTTGATATTTATATCGATGACGAATTCATTAATAATGTCACGCTTCCTTCAACAGCAGGATGGCAGGTGTGGACAAGCAACTCAATCCAGCTGGCGCTCAACGAGGGCCAGCATATTATTAAATTTAGATTCAACAAGCCAGGCCTTAACCTTAACTGGATACAATTTAACTGGCTCAGCACCTCAAATTTCAACAGCATAAATGATAAGGAAGAAATAAAAATATATCCCGTTCCGGCAGATAGACAGCTATATATTGAAATAACCCATGGCGATTATCCCATAATATCTGTTCAACTTCTTTCACTTGACGGGAAGATACTCATAAACTGTTCAGAATTCAAGATATCCAAAAACATCATAGATGTTTCAGGACTGGAAAAGGGTGTTTTTATTCTTAAAATTATTTGGAATACAAAAGTTCATACTGAAAAAATATTAATTCATTAATATTCTATTAATTAAATAATTAAAAATGCGTATGATGAAACCCACAGGATTATTAAACACAAACA
>FWPV01006866.1_pt1 | contig 21272 bp, 15 predicted proteins | sample 2228371 | NCBI WGS metagenome assembly FWPV01 (sample SAMEA103939776, study PRJEB20133) | metagenome | reverse complement strand
GATGGCCGGCATTCTGGGCGGTTTGGGACTGCCGCCGGGCCTGTTCTAGGTTATGCCCGATTTCGCCGCGCCCTTGGCCGCGCTGATTCAGGAGTTCAAGCGCCTGCCCGGCATCGGACAGAAGTCGGCGCAGCGGCTGGCGTTTCATGTGTTGCGCGCGCCGGAAGAAGACGCCCGCCGTCTGGCGCAGGCCATCCTGGACGTCAAGGAACGCCTCAGCATTTGCGCCGCCTGCAACAACATTAGCGACGGGGAGCTTTGCCCCTATTGCAGCGACCCGCACCGCGACCCTTCGATGATTTGCGTGGTGGAGGAGCCGCACAACATCCTGCCCATTGAGACCACGAGGCATTACAACGGGCTGTACCACGTGCTGCACGGGGCGCTCTCGCCGCTGCGCGGCGTGGGACCCGAGCAGTTGCGGCTGAAAAATCTGCTCACGCGGCTTGAAGCCGGCGGAGTAAACGAGGTGATTCTCGCGACCAACCCGACCGTCGAAGGCGAAGCCACGGCGGCTTACCTCGTCCGCTTGCTGAAGCCTCTCGGGGTGAAGGTCACCCGCATCGCGATGGGCATACCCGTGGGAAGCGACCTCGAATTCGCCGACGAAGTGACGATGTGGAAGTCGCTCGAAAACCGGCGCGAACTTTGAAATTCATCCCTGAACGACTATGCTGCGCATCGACCATACCCTGACGCCCGCCCGCTTGGAGGGCAAGATCCGAAAGTTGTGGGAGCTATCGGCGCCCAAGATCCTTTCGCTCGAAAAGAGCTACGACCCGGCGAAGGGCTCGCCGGTGTTCACGGTGAACGGCAAGTACACCGCGCGGGGGTGGACCGAATGGACGCAAGGCTTTCAATTCGGCGCCGCCATCCTCCAATTCGACGCCACGGGCGACCGGCAGTTTCTGGAGATCGGCCGGTCGAGGACGCTCGAGCTGATGGCGCCGCACATCACTCATACGGGCGTCCATGACCACGGTTTCAACAACGTATCGACATACGGGAACCTGCTGCGGTTATGCGCGGAGGGAAAGATCGAAGCAAGCGGCTGGGAGCGCCATTTCTATGAGCTGGCCCTGAAGTGTTCCGGGGCGGTGCAGGCGGCGCGGTGGTCGCGCATCCGGACGGGCGGTTTCATTTATTCGTTCAATGGCCCGCATTCGCTGTTCGTGGACACTATCCGCAGCCTGCGCGCCCTGGCGGTGAGCCACCGTTTGGGCCACTACCTGATGGGCGAGAACGACCGCAAGATTTCTTTGCTCGAGCGCCTGGTGGAGCACGTGCGCGCGACGGCGCAGCACTCGGTTTTTTATGGCGAGGGACGCGACGCCTATGACGTCCGCGGCCGCACGGCTCACGAGTGCGTGTTTAACATGAACGACGGCAACTTCCGGTGTCCGAATTCGCAGCAGGGCTACTCGCCGTTTTCGACATGGACGCGCGGGTTGGCGTGGGCGATGTGCGGTTTCGCCGAAGAGTTGGAGTTTCTCGCGACCGTCAGCGACGCGGAGCTGGAGCCGCTGGGCGGACGCGCCGCCATCGAATCCATGATGCGGCGCGCGGCGGAGGCCACCTGCGACTTCTATATCGAGAACACTCCGACCGACGGCATCCCCTATTGGGACACAGGCGCGCCGGGTTTGGCCAAGCTGGGCGACTACCTCGGGCGCAAATCCGATCCGTTCAACGACTGCGAACCCGTGGATTCCTCAGCCGCGGCGATTGGCGCGCAGGGGCTCCTGCGATTGGGACGCTACCTCAGCGCCGCAGGCGAGCAAGAAAAGGGCGGGCGTTACTGGCAAGCCGGACTGACGGTGCTCGACAGCCTTCTCGACGAGCCGTATCTGAGCACGGACGCGAGCCACCAAGGATTGCTGCTGCACTCGATCTATCATCGTCCCAACGGTTGGGACTACGTCCCCCCGGGGCGCTCGGCGCCGTGCGGAGAATCGAGCATGTGGGGCGACTACCACGCGCGCGAAGCGGCTCTATATGTGCAGCGCATCGCGCGAAACGAGCGCTACCTCACTTTCTGGGCTTGACCGGGAAATCGGGGGAGTCCACGCCGTTTCGCAAATGCGGCGGCGCCCAATGGCTCAGAAGCTCCAATCGTACGCTTTGGGCTCCGGCAGTTTGGGATTCAAGCGGAGGTGCAAGCGCAGCAGCCCGGCTAGGAGGTCCCCGGCGCCGGTTTTGGCTTCATAAAAGGAATCGCCCGCTTGGCGGACAAACAGCGCGCCCCCCGGACCTTGCCGCCAAAAGTGTTCGACGGCGTATGCCGCATCGTGTTGAGCGTCCCTCAGGTAACCGCTTTCCTTCGTGAGGTCATAGAGGTCGAGCGAGAGATTCAGCGCGAAGGCGATTCCCTCGATGGAGACCCCCTCGGGCAGGGGCGTTTGCCGGGCGATGCGGTGGACCTGCTTCGCCATGCCGGCGAGCTGCGCGTCTCCCGTCTTGCGCGCGAGGTAGGCGGCGATGCGCCCGTTTGGCAGGATTCCGGGCTGACCGTAGGCGATGTTCCACGGACCGCTCGTGGCTTCCGACAGCGGCTTCCCGTCGAGCGCCACGCTGCCGCGGAAGGCGCCTTGCGCCGGGTCGAAGAAATACTTGTAGTAAGCCTTTGTGAGGATCAGCGCGCGGTCGCGAAACGCTTTCTCCTCCGGCGCCAGCTCCCATGCCTTGAAGAGCCAGTAAGCGAGCTCCGGGGCTTGTGAAGAAGCGTGGCTTGAAGTGGGGCGCGGGTCTCCAATGCAGCCCAGCGTGAGGTTCGTCTCTTTATTGCGGTGGTTCCAATATAGCGCTCCCGCGCCGCGCGCCCACTCGAGCCACTTCTGCTCACGGGTCTTTGAGAACAGAAACATAAACGAGTAAGCATAGAGACCGGAGTGCTTGATCCAAGGCTGCCCGCCGGGCTTCTGGTGGGTTGGGGAATCCCAATTCGCGTGCCGGTTGTAGAGCGCCTGCGGATTGTCCTCATAGAAGTGGAACCGCAGCCCGGCGATGGCGCGTGCGACGGCTTCCGGGTTGGCTTCCCACAATTCAGGCCAGGGCGGGGTCCACTCGAGCAGTTCGTGATGGGCTCGTTCGGCAGCGACGCGGTCTTTGAAGAGATCGTAGTAGAGATGTTCGCCCCACGCGAGCAAACCGGAGCGCGGATTTTGAGCGAGGGCGAGAAAATCCCGCATGTAAGCGAGCGCGGCGTCGCGATAGCGGGGTTGGCCGGTGACTTCGCTGAGGGCGCGAAAGACCCGTATGGTGACGGCGTCGTGGTACAGATTGCAACCGCCGACGGCGCGGTCGTGGGGACGCACGCCGCGCGGAGGCGGCGTCCCGGCTTCGGGCACGGTCATGCTGCGCGCATCGATGACGCCCGCCCACAGCGCCGTGTGCCTCGAACCGAACCGGTCGGCGCCTTTCGTAAGCAAAGTGTCCGCGAACGTGGTCACATAGCCGAGATAATCCGGCGCCGCAGCTTCCAAGCCTGCGCCGTGAATAAGAACGATCCAACACAACCATCGCATAGGGAATGTGCCGATTATGGAATTTCAGCGGTGGCCTTGGCAACTTGGACAGACCGAGCGCCGGACCCCCGGCGTTACGGCAGGCTTAAAGTGAAAAATCATCCATTTGCATGACGACGCCGGGCCCCTGCTCCAGCTACATCTGAAACGGGGGATGCAGCGGCCATCGAGATACTTCGGAGAGACGCAACCTGGACCCCGGTTCCGTTCGGTTCCGAAGGCGCCTCATACGGCGCAGTTGCAGGTTGCCGCACAGAGCCCCGAAGACTGCGTATTTCGAAAGGAGCAGACAAATGTCACAGCAGGTGCTAGCGCCCTTGTTGTCGCTCGCCGGGCTGCTTGTGTTAGCGCAAGTTGAAGCCGGCGCGCAAGTTACGGTTTACGCCGACCGGGCGGCCTTCATGGCTGCGGCGGGAGCGGCGCGCCAGATTGATTTCTCAACCACCGATTCAGGCGCCCCAATCACGAATTACCCGGCCGAGTGGGGAGACAAGTATTTCGCGTATCTCGGGCTTTCCGGGGTCTGCTTTCAGAATGTGCGGTCGTACTGGAATTCGTCGGTGTACATGTACCCCAACGCCGTCATCACCGCTGGCTTGCCGCAGAATACCTTTGCGGCGGGCGTGGACTGGACACCATGGTATTCAGACGGCAATGTGTTTCTAGTCACAGTGTCATCCGGCGGCGTGATCTCGAATTTCTCGCAGTCGTCGCCGGCGTGGCAACCGCGGTTCTTCGGCGTGATCTCGGACAGGCCCATAGCCTGGATCAGCTTCAGTTTGGATAGCGCCTATTTCTTCCTCGACAATTTCACCCTGAACGCCAGCGCCGGCACAGGACGGGGATGCCCCGCACCCGCGGACGACACGGGGCCGGTGGTTCTCGGAGTTACGTTGACGCCGAACCCCTCTGCGGTCAACGCGCCCATCAGTATCGGAGCGGTTGTCGACGATTCGGCCACGGGCTCCAGTAACATCGCGGCGGCGGAGTATTCGGTGGCATCGGGCTCATACACGCCGATGTCTGGCGCGTTCAACGTATCGCCCGTGGCCAGCGTTGCGGCTTCCATCCCGGGAGTTGCAGCGGCTGGCGTATACAACGTGTGCGTGAGAGGGGCTGACACGGCGGGCAATGTGGGACAGCCGGAGTGCGGGCCATTGCCGGTATTCGATCCTTCGGGCGGTTTTGTTACGGGCGGCGGCTGGATCTTCTCGCCTCCCTCCGCCTATGTCAGGGAGGCGAGCCTTAGCGGCAAAGCCACCTTCGGCTTCGTTTCCAAGTATCAGCCTGGCGCCAACGTTCCGGCGGGGAATACGCAGTTCGTATTTCACGCGGCACAGCTAAACTTTCGAAGTGCGTCTTACGACTGGCTGGTTGTGGCTGGCGCGCGGGCGCAATTCAAGGGAGCCGGTTCTATCAACGGGCAGCCAGGCTTTTCGTTCCTTCTGACTGCGGTGGACGGCGACCTTCTCGGCGGCGGTGTTCCCGACAAGTTCCGGCTGAAGATCTGGGACGCAGCGGGGCTGGTTTACGACAACCAGCTTTCCGCGCCTGACGATAGTGAACCCACGACAGCGCTGGCGGGCGGCGCCATTACAATCCAGAAGAAATGAGCCCTGGCCCTTCTGGGTGCGGTGAAGCGGGGCGGGAAGGGGGCGCGGCAAACGTTCCAGAGCGGCTAGCCGGCGCCCCGCGCCAAGCCGAAAATAAATCAGGACTGTGACAGTGGTCACACTGGAGGAAGTCATTCCCTGCTATACTTATCCGGCAAAGTGGGTGACCGGATGCCTCCTCCTGAGCTGCTTCTGGACTTGGTGGGCGCTCTCTATCGTGCTGCCGAAGATCCAGGTTCCTGGCAGGCGTTCCTGGAGATGTTCGTTGAGGCGACCCGTTCCACTGTGGGGGCGCTGGTTTGGCAGGACAGAGCATCAGGTCAGGCAGACCTGTCGGCGAACGTTGGCGTTGACCCGTTCCTTCAAAGGCTGTACGAAGAACATTACGCCGCGGCGAACGTGTTGATAAACCGGGGACAGCATATCTGGCGGCCAGGAGCTGTGGCGAACAATCAAATGATCATGACAGACCACGAACTGGCTCTTTCCGAGTACGCCAACGACTATTTGCGGCGGCTGGGCGTGTTCCACATCCACGGAGGAGTCATCTCCAGCGATGAATCCGTCTTTTCCTACCTTACAGCGGCCAGGCCCAAATCCGCCGGCCCATTCGAGGAAGACGAACTGTCGCTGATGCGCACATTGATGCCGCATCTACAGACCGCTCTCCGGTTGCACCGGCATATCGCCGGTTTGGAAGCCATGAGAAGCGCAGCCGCAGGGGCGCTGGACTGTCTCCCAGTGGGCTGCATCCTCGTTGGAGCCGGCGGCGAAGTCTTGTTTGCGAACCGGGTGGCCGAAGAGGTTACCGGCTGTCTCGACGGGCTTTTCATCAAGCACGGGCAATTGGCCGCAAGTGCGGCTTCGGATTCGCGCAAGCTGCGGGGCTTGATCGAAAAAGCCGCCGCGACCGGAGAGGGCAACGGGCGAGAACCCGGCGGCTGTGTTCAAATCTCCCGGCCTTCGCTCCGCCGGGCTCTGACCCTGTCTGTGACACCGCTAGCTGCAGCCCGGTTTGCATGTGGAAGCCGCAGACCGGTTGCGGCCGTATTTATCTCCGACCCTGAGGCGGAGGTCAGCGGGTTGGAAGACACTGCGCGGCAGCTTTTCGGACTTTCGGCGGCGGAGGCGCGGGTCCTGGCGCTTCTGGCGCGCGGCAGGAGCCTGCGTGAAGCGGCGGACGAGTTGCATGTCAGTTTCAATACCGTCCGTACGCACCTCAGCCGCATCATGTCAAAGACCCAAACAAACCGTCAAAGCGAACTGATGAGACTCCTGGCTTCCGCCTTGGCCATCCGGCAGCGATAGGTCCGTTCGTTGGAGCCTGCGAACCACCAAGTTCGATGGGTGCCCCTAAGCACCCGCGGATGCTGCCCGACAGGCTCCTCCGGCGCGCACGGCTCAGTCGCACTTGATGGTGTTGAACTTGAGCGTGTGCGGCGCCGTGCGGCGTTCGTCGAAGATGTGGATGACCTCCCAGCCGCGCGCCGCCAGCGCGTCGGACACATGCCGGCGGTGGCACTTGAACCAGAGTAGCTCGGCGCACATGTACGCGGTGAGACTGGCGTGCGCGATTTCTTCCAGCGCCTCAATGCCGGCGGCGAATTCGGCGGTGTTCATGTAAGACAAGTACCCGCCCTGGCGGAAGCCCCCGAGCTTTTCGAGCCATAGATAGCGGATTCCGAATGCGGGCAGTTCCCGCTCCAACTCAGTCCGGTTGAATTGCGGGTTATGGCGGCTCATGGGGAAGTGCCGCAGGTCCGCCAAGGTCCCGATGGCGTAATGCTTCAAGATGCGGATCAGGTCCTCCCGTGTGCGAGTGGAGTGCCCGATGCTGTAGATCCGGCGTCCTTCCGGCATTTCCGCTCTTCATCATCTACCAGCCGCGCGCCGGCGTCCAGCCTGGGCGGTGGCAGGAAACGGCGAAACATGGTTCGAGGAAAGATGCGTCCGGGAAGTCCCGCCGCCGGCGCGGCGCCCTGCGCTCCGGGGCGTGGACTTGAGATAATCCGGAGTTGCGGCGGGTGAAGGCCGCGAGGGCTTGGACGCTTGTCCCGGACGGGGAATCGGCGGGACCGTCTCGCCTATGGGAGAGTGTGAGAGGGAGGATCGATTGAAACGGCTCTGCGCGCTGAGTTCGACCATTCTTGTCCTGGCTCTTCTCGGGAGCTGTGGACCGAAGAAGCAAGAACAGGGAGCGATCACCAAGATGAAGAAAACTGAGTTCGGCAAGACCGCCGATGGACAGCAAGTGGATCTTTACACGCTGAGAAATGGTAAGGGCATGGAGGTCGCCATCACCAACTATGGCGGCATCGTCGTTTCGCTGAAGGCGCCTGCGCACGACGGCTCGTTCGCCGACGTCGTGCTGGGTTTCGACAATTTGGACGGCTATCTTCAAGGGCATCCGTACTTCGGCGCCATCATCGGGCGGTACGGGAACCGCATCGCCAAAGGGCGGTTCAAGCTGAATGGGGTGGAATACAAGCTCGCCACGAACAACGGCGAAAACCATCTCCACGGCGGCATTAAGGGCTTCGACAAAGTGGTGTGGGCGGCGCGGGATGGTTCCACGCCGGAAGCGCCGGCGCTCGAGCTGGCATACACGAGCAAAGACGGGGAGGAGGGTTACCCCGGAACGCTCACGGCGACGGTGGTATACACGCTCACAGCCAACAACGAGCTCAAGATCGACTACGCCGCCACTACGGACAAGGATACGGTAGTCAATCTGACGAATCACTCCTACTTCAACCTTGCAGGCGAGGGCAGCGGCGACATCCTGGGTCACGAGATGATGATCAACGCTGACGGGTTTACACCGGTCGACGCGGGGCTGATCCCCACCGGGGAGATCAGGAAAGTCGATGGAACTCCCTTCGACTTCCGCAAACCGGTCGCCATCGGCGCGCGCATCAACGCGGACGATCCACAGATCCGCTATGGCAAGGGCTACGACCACAACTTTGTGCTGAACCGGAAAGGCAGCGGGCTGGAGCTGGCGGCGCGGGTGGTGGAGCCTAAGTCCGGGCGCATCATGGAAGTGCTCACCACCGAGCCGGGAATTCAGTTCTATAGCGGCAACTTCCTGGATGGCAGCGTAAAAGGCAAGGGCGGCAAGGCTTATCAGCACCGTTACGGCTTCTGCCTGGAGACGCAACACTTCCCGGATTCGCCGAACAAGCCGAACTTTCCCTCCACGGTGCTCAAGCCGGGCGCCAAGTATCAGACGACCACGGTGTACCGTTTTTCGGTAGCGCCGTAGCGGCTTTTTGAGAACCGGTTCGCCCGGGCGATGTCAATTGCCCGCGATTTGAGGGCGACAGCCTTAGCATCGACCGCTCGACGGACATCATCATCGATCACGTCTCGGCATCCTGGAGCATCGACGAGACCCTTTCGGTGGCCAACTCCGACCGCGTCACCGTGCAGTGGTCGATCATCTCCGAAAGCCTCGACCGATCCTGCCACGCCGAGGGACGCATGGATACGGCAGCTTGCTGCGCTATGGTTCCGGGAGAATCACGTTTCACCACAATCTTTACGCCCATCATCGCAATCGCACCCCCCGCATCGGCGGCGACGGAATGCCGGATGCGTGGGAGCTTGTCAATGGTCTGAACCCGCGCGATCCGTCCGACGGTCCCTTCCACTTGGAACGCTACCTCGATTCCTTGGCAGCGCCTGCGTTCGGGGGAGAGACGGTCCTGGATGACAACTTCGCCGATGGGGACAGCCAGAATCAGGATCTCGCGAAGAACTCGGTCTGGCTACTCAATGGCAGGACGAACAATATTCGCACGGATGCGCCTGGCTCGGTGACCATCGATATGACCCCCGCCGGCGCCTCTTCGGAAGCGGTTTGGGCGTTCTTCACCGAGCGCGATTCTCCGGTGCGTTTGGAAGTGGGCGATAAGCTTACGGTGGAAGCGACCTTTTCGCTCGACGGTTTTCGAGCCAACGGACAGGACATCCGGTGGGGCGTATTCGACTCTCTCGGGACGCGCAACACGGGCAACCTCAGCGGCGGGCAGAACGACGCGACATTTGCCGGCGATCCCGGCTACGGGCTGCAATTCTGTCCGAGCGGTTCCGGAGCGCCGTTTGTGCTCGCCCGCCGGACGGCGCTTGCTGGCGCCAACGTGTTCAATAATTTTGGAGATTTTACGCCCCTGCCGGGCAGCGGGTCTTCGGCGCTGAACATCCCTGCTGTGAGCTTGGCCGACGCCGGGGCGTACGCGGTTTTGGTGAGCAACTCGAGCGGCAGCGTTCTTAGCGCCCCGGCTGTGCTTTCCGTCGTATCCGCGATGTATGCGGTGAGCATCTCGCCTTGGGATGGTTTCAAAGACCTTTGCCCGGACTCTCCTTTGGCGATCGAGTTCAACGAGCCGCCGCGCGCCGGACGGTCCGGGCGCATCCGAATCTATAATTCCGCCGGCGCGGTAATGATCCGCGATACCGAGCTTAGAACGGTTTCCTCCGGCGGCTATATCGTCCAAGCGCGCAACGGGCAGGGGCAGAACGGGTACGTCTTTGTGAACTGCCGGCTCACGGCGCCGGACGGCGTGAGCGGCGTGTATCTGGCGCGCATTGATCCGAACGTTTTTCCGTTCAGCCATGTGGTTTGGATCCATACATCGATGGGGCCGCACATTCATCCGGCCGGATGGCTGCTCAATAACGCCGATTGGGCGCCGTCCGTGCAGTTTTGGGAACACGGCAGCACGGATCCGAGCGGAGCGCCTTTGGACGTGAGCCGCCGCGCCGCTTTTTCGCGCCAGCTCACCGCGGACGAAGCCGCCCGCTGGAGCGACCCGAATTTCGTCTTTGGATGGTCGCCCACAGAACGGTAGACGCTTTTTTGGGATTGCGCCCCCTCGCCCGGGCTGCGGGGTTCTACAATGGCTGCAATGACTCCGGCTCGGTTGGACCGCGGCGATCGCAGGCTGGTGCTGGCGGCGATTGTGGTGACGGCGCTGGCTCTGATTTACCTGCGCTTTCATTTTTGGGAGGCGTTTCCTCAGGCGTCGATCGACCTGAAGTATTCCAAAGAAGAGATCACCGCACGGGCGCGCGATTTCCTCGTTTCCCAAGGACTCGACCCGGGCGGCAGGCGCAACCTGACCCTGTTTGACGACACTCCGCTCGCCCGCTACTACTTGGAGCGGGAGCTAGGAACCGCCGAAGCGAACCGGCTGATGTCCGAACGCATCTCCGTATGGCGCTGGCGCGCCCGCTGGTTCCGTCCTCCGGAAGAAGAGGAGTTTGTCGTGTGGCTCAGCCCCGGCGCGCGTCTGGTGGGCTTCGATCATGTCTTGCCGGAAAGCGCGCCCGGGGAAAGACCGGCGAAAGAGAGAGCCCGCGAAATCGCGCAGCGCTTCCTGGCGCAAGTCACCGCCGAGCCGCACCGTTTGCTGGAAGAAAAACTGGTCGAACGTCCGAACCGCCTGGATTACGAGTTCACATGGGAACTCGAAGGCTTCCGCGCCAAAGACGCCACCTACCGGCGGACGGTGGCGGTGAGGGGAGGCAAGGCGGCGGCATACAGCGAGTTCTTGCACGTCCCGGAACGATGGCAACGCGACTTTCAAGCGCAGCGGTCAAAAAACTCCTTGTTCCAGATCGCGGCGGAGAGCCTGTACGTTCCCCTGGGCATCGCCGCCATCGCCTGCATCATCGTGTTTCTGCGCCGCCACGAGTTGCGCTGGAAGCCTTTGGCGGCGATCGCGGGCGCGGTGGCGATACTCACCGTGGGCCACGAATACAACAGCCTGCCATTTTTCCTGGACCGGATGCCGACGAGTTCGCCGTTGCCCCAATCGCTGCTGATGGGGCTGCTCCAAGGCTTAGGGGCGGGCGTGGCGGTGTTTTTCTATGTGATCCTCGCTGCCGCGGCGGGCGAGCCGCTCTACCGGAAACGCTTCCCATCGTTTTTGTCCCTGCGGAACGCCTTCACGCTGCGCGGCATACAGACGCGCGAGTTTTTCCGCGCCACTGTTTCAGGCTATGCTTTCGCCGCAGCGCACCTCGCCTTCGTCGCTGCGTTCTATGTCTATGGGCAGAAGGTGGGGGTGTGGAGCCCGCAGGACATCGCCTACTCGGATCTTCTCTCCACCGCCGCACCGTGGATTGCGCCGCTGGCCATTTCGCTCATGGCGGCATCCGCGGAGGAGTTCTGGTTCCGGTTGTTCGCCGTGCCCCTTTTGGGGAAAATTTTGCCGAGATGGATGGCGATCGCGATACCGGCATTCGTGTGGGGATTTCTCCATTCGAACTACCCCCAACAGCCGGGTTACATCCGGGGAATCGAAGTCGGATTGATCGGTGTTGCGGCGGGCTACTTGATGTGGCGTTTTGGCATTCTCGCCACGCTCGTCTGGCATTACACGGTCGATGCGGTGCTGATCGGAATGTTCCTGTTCCAATCGGGCAGCCTGTACTTCCAACTGAGCGGCGTGGTGGTTTCCGGCGCTGTGCTGCTGCCGCTGGCGGCGTCGCTGGCGTTTTACCGGAAACACGGCGGCTTCCGACCGGAAGATGAGCTGGTCAACGCGGCTGCCGTGCCCGCCCCGGCAGTGGAAGAGCAACCGCACGCGGAGTGGGAACCCCCGCGCGAGCCGCGATGGGCTTTTTCGCGGCTGGCGTGGGCGGCGGGCGCGGCGGCGGCTCTGGGATTGATTTTGCAGGCGCCGCGGTTTGGGGACTTCATCAAGATCCGGATCTCAAAAGCGGACGCCGCGAGGGCGGCTGACGAGGAGATGCGGCGCCGGGGGCTCGATCCCGGGGCTTATCAATCCGCCACGGCGTTTACGGCGAATCTCGATGTGAAGGAAATGGAGTATCTGCGGAGAGTGGGCGGCGCGGCGGCGGCGAACCGCGCCGTGAATGAGTGGCGCTACACCGGGATTTGGTGGACGCGCTATTTCCGCCCCCTCCAAAAGGAAGAGTGGCGCGTTTATTGCGATTCAAGCGGGCGGGCATACCGTGTCGACCACATCGTGGACGAGAAGGCGACCGGGGCGAACCTCGACCCCTCCGCCGCCCGCGCCGCAGCGGAATCTTTCCTGCGCGGAATCCCTGGGATCGACCTTGCGAGACTCCGGATGGTGGATGAGAAGCAGGAAAAGCGCGAACGCCGCACCGACCATTCCTTCGTTTGGGAGGACGATTCGCGAAGAACCGGCGAAGCCCGTGCGCGCCTTGGTCTTTCCGTGGTGGGGGACGAAGTCACCGGCTACCGGCGGTTCTGGAAATTGCCGGAGGAGTGGGTGCGCGAGTTTGAGAAGCCGAGACTCCAAAGGATGCTCGTGCCCGGGATGATGGGCGCCGGACTCGTGCCGTTGCTTTGGGTTTTTGTCCGGCGCTTGAGCGGGCGGCGCCACCGGTTCCAATGGCGGCTTTATGGCGGGGCGGCAGCGCTGGTAGGGGTGCTCACCGCCGCCGCGGCGGCGAACCGCTGGTTTCAAAGCTTGGAAACTTACGACACCGCCACGCCGCTCGCCAACTACCTTGTGCAAGCCGGGCTCCTGGAAGGGATCCAAGCGCTGCTGGCGGCGGCTTTCGCCTTGCTCGGCGTGCTGGCGTTCGATGTGTACCGGCAGGCGCATGAAGGTCCGTGCCGCATGCCGCATGCGAGCGCCGGCAAAGCGGCTCTTGCAGCGTCGCTCGTAGCCGGAGGAAGCGGGTTTCTCACGTGGTTGACCTCGCTCGCGCCCGGTCCCCGCTTCACGCTCGCCCTGTGGGATCTGCCGGGCGCGGACCTTCCCGCGCCTGCTATCGACGTTCTATCCCGCGCGGCTGCTGCGGCAGTGGCGGCTGTCTGCGTCGCCGGAGTGGTGGGCTTCTTCGCCGCTGTTTCCCTCCGTCCGGGTGTTCGAAACATTCTGGTGGGCGCAGGCGTTCTGATGTGGGCGGCGAGCCAATCTCAGACCGCGCTGCAAGCCGTCGCCTACGGTGTGCAAGCCCTGGCGTCGATAGCGGCGGTAGTCTTCCTCTACCGGACGGTTGGCGCGAACTTCGCCTGCCTCACTGTGGCGGTGTTCTGGGCGAAGCTCGCGCCTGCGGCGTGGTTGATGGCGTCGCAGCCCGCGCCGTACCTGAAGTGGAACGGCGCGGGCGCCCTGGCGATAGGAATTCTGGGAGGGTGGTGGCTGCTGCGTCAGCAGTCCGGACCGAACTCTCTCTCGAACGCCGCGGCGAACTGAGCGCCCCAATCGCCAACCGGGTGCATGCGCCCGGCGAAGAAACGGAGAACCGGCGGTTCCTCATAAAACTTCAGCCCGCCAACCATCTCGCGGTGTTTCCAAACCCACTTGAGCCGGTCCACGGCATACTCGATGTGGGAGAGGGTAAAGATGCGGCGCGGCACCGCCAACCGTACGAGTTCGAGATCGCTCGGCACGTCGTTGCCGTCGCCGTCGCGGTCCATCGACACCGTGCCGCGTTCCATGCCCCGGATGCCGGAGGCGATGTAGATCGCTGCCGACAACGCTCCGGCGGGGTATTGAAGCTGCGGCACCTGGGGGATGAACTTCATGGCGTCAACGTGGCAAGCCAGACCTCCCGGCGGCGTCACCACCGGAATCCCGGCTTCGGTGAGCCTTCCGGCGAAATACTTGATCATGTCGGCGGAAGAACCGGCGACGTCCACATCCGTCATTTCCCGAACGCCCACCGCCATCGCTTCGATTTCCTTCGAGGACATGCCGCCGTAAGTAAAGAAACCCTCATAGACGGGCAGCCACGGGCGGATGGCGTCGTGCAAGTCCTTACGGTTGGTGGAAATGAAGCCGCCGCGCACCGCGCAACTTTTGCGCCCCGACAAGTAATGCAAGTCGGCGATGCTCATGATCTCGCGAATGATCTCTTTGATCGGTTTGTTTTCGTAACCCTTTTCCCGCTGCCGGATGAAATAGGCGTTTTCCGAGATCAGGCTGCCGTCGACCACCAAAGGGATCTTGAGGGGCTCGATCATCGCCTTGACGGCGCGCAGGTTCTCGAGCGAGAAAGGCTGCCCGCCCAAGAGATTCGTGGTGGCTTCCATGCGCACGAAGGCAATCTTCTCGGGACCATAGGTCTCAATGACCTCCTCAAGCCGCCCAAGATCCATATTTCCCTTGAAGGGCTCGGTGCTCGCCGTGTTGAGGGCTTCGGGCGTGTACAACTCGAGGACTTTGCCGCCGGCGAGCTCGAAATGCGCTTTGGTGGTGGTGAAGTGGTAGTTCATCGGCACTACCTGTCCCGGCTTCACGAATGTCTTAGCCAGCAGGTGCTCAGCGGCGCGCCCTTGGTGGCAGGGCAGCAGGTACTCGTGTCCGAACACATCCCGGACAGAGTCCGCCAGTTTGTAGAAGCTCTCCGAGCCGGCATAGGCGTCGTCGGCTACCATCATGGCGGCGAGCTGATTGTCGCTCATGGCGTTCGTGCCGCTATCGGTGAGCATGTCCATGAAGATATCGCGGGTTCGCAGCAGGAAGGTGTTGTAACCAGCCTCCTCGATCGCTTGAAGACGTTGACGTACGGGCGCAAGCCGCACCTTTTGGACGATGCGGATCTTGTGCATTTCAATAGGTAGTTCAGTGCCGTTGGAAAGTCGGATGCTCATAAGACGAAACTCCGATCATACCACCTTGAGGCGGTGAAAACCAGACAGAATGGGCTGAATTCAGGCTAAGTTCCGGATGGCGTGTTCGGCTACACGCGGTATGTAATTGCTGTCCTTACGCTTAGCGGCGTTGCGGATAGCGTCCGCGGCAGGCTTGGCTTTGCTCCCTAGCTCGTCCAAGGCGATAATGGCGCTTAGAGCCACCGCTTCGTGGTGGTCAGTAGTCTCCTTGGCCAGCAGTTCGATGGCTTTCCGGTCATCGAAGTACTGAGCAGCGGCATGGGCGGCGGTAATCCGCACAATCGGGGAGGGATCCATCAAGGCTGCCAGAACCTGCTTGCGAATGCGAGTCGCGCTGTCCTTCGTTTGCGTCAGACCGGTGAGCCCCCAATAACGGATGGCGGCATCCTCGTCGCTGAGCGCCTTCCGGAGAATCACGGGGTTGTTTTGACGGTTGGCGGCGTCGGCGACTTCCCGCAAGCGCCTGATGTACGCTTCCGAGCCGGGGCGCTCCAGGATCGCCTTCCGGCTGCCAAGCTTTGGTCCAAGCTCCTGGACGATGGCTTCCGGGATGAGACCCAAGTCGCGGGTTTCGAGCGCCCAACGCTCGTGTTCGGCGCGCATGCGTTTCAAAATGTCCTGGTGTTGGGGCGAATCCGCCAAGTTCTTGAGATTGAACGGGTCCGACTGGCAGTCGTAAAGTTCTTCGACGGGCTTGCCGGGCGCCATGAAGATCGATTGCGCGGCATTCAGCTTGCCTTCGGCGTGCAGCCGCCGCAAATCCTTCATGATGTTGCCCTGCTCCATGTAATTGATGTGCTGCGCCCAGGGCTTATGCGGCATGTAATTGCGGAGATAGCGGAAGCGGGCGTCGCGTACGGCGCGGATGCAGTCGTAGCGTTCGTCCATGCGGTCCCGGATAGCGTGGATATACTGCCGGGGCGGTCCAAGGTTCGGTCCGAGGAAAGCGCGACCGTGCATGTGCTTGGGGATGGGGACGCCTGCCAGGTTCAGCATGGTCGGACCAAGGTCCAGGAAACTGACGAGCTGGTTGTCCCAAGAACCCGGCTTACCCTGCCCGCCGGTGCGGAACTTGGCAGGAATCCGGGCGACGAGGGGGACGTGAGTGGATGCTTCGTAAATCCAGCGTTTCGCGCGGGGCAGCCCGACTCCGTGGTCCCCCCAGAAGAAGACGATGGTGTCCTCCAACAGACCCGCCTCTTCGAGTTCCTTAAGGCGGTCTTGCACCATGTAATCCATGGCGGTGATGAGCTCGTAATAGTTGGCCCAATCACGGCGGGCTTCCAGGGTGTCCGGGTAATACGGCGGGAGTTTGGCGCGGGCGGGGTCGCGCCTCTGGGAAGCCGTGAGCCGGGCGACGTTCTTCTCGTGCGCGGCGCCGCGGTGCCGGACTTGGCCTTCGTGCGTGATCACAAAGTTGAACACAGCGAAGAACGGCTGATCCTTTCCGCGGTTCTTCCAATGGGCTTTGTTGCTCGATTCGTCCCAGCTTTCTTTACGGAAGTCGAAGTTGTAGTCGGTCTTGCTGTTATTCGTGCAGTAGTATCCGGCTTCGCGGAGGTATTCGGGGAAGCAGCGGACGTAATCCGGCAGTTCCGCTTTGCAGCGCATGTACTGGCTTCCAATCGTGGAGGGATACATGCCGGTGATGATGCCGGAGCGGCTCGGTGCGCACACCCCGGCGACCGTGTGAGCGTTGCGGTAGCGAACTCCCTGGGCTGCCAGCTTGTCGATGGTCGGAGTGATGGCGTAAGCATCGCCGTAGCAGCCGATTTGCGGTCCGGTGTCTTCGCAAGAAACCCAGAGGATATTGGGTCGTTTGCGCTGCTGGCCTTGGACGATGATCGTGGGAGCGCCGGAGGCGAGGAATGATCTGCGGGATAGGGTGGACATGGTTCTGCTTTCCGTTAGGAGCTAATATCTTATCCCAATGGCGGCCTGTGCGGCGGGGGTGGGGACAGACCCCTCCGTTCGCTTCGTAGGCGGCGCTTCGGGACCCAGGGGTCAGTCCCCTTGGCTCGTGCGGGCCCTGCGGTAACCTGATAGAGCAAATGCAGACGCGGCGAAGCTTCATTTGGCAGGCGCTGGCGGCGCCAACATTGAGCGCGGCGCCTCGAAAGGCGAGATACCATCAGGCGCTTCCGGCTGGGGGAGGCACGGCGGAGGGAACCCCGCCGAAAGGATTCTCGTGGTTCCGCCTCTCACCGGGAGCGGAAGGGGTAACGCTCAGATTCCGTTCGGCGCCCCAAGGGGACGGTTTCTTCCGTATCGCCATCGGAAACGACGACCGCGAGCCGCGCGAGATCGAGGTCCGCTTTGCCCGCAGCGGTGAGCTGTGCGGGGTGATCGATGCACGCTTCGGGTGCGAATACCAGCCCTTCCAACTGGCGGTGGACGCCAAGGCGATGAACCGCATCCGCCGGGAGGGTGTGCGGCTCGCTCTCAAGCAAGGCGAACAGCCTCTGTTTATCCTCCAGGGGGAGCCGGCGATGCGGCGGGATGCGCCGGCGTTGACGCCGCACCTCCTGGCGGCGGCGGGCTTGAACCCAGTGGAGGAATTCCGCAGGCGGCTCGATTCGTTCGATAGCTTGCAGCAATTGAGCTGGATGGAGGGCTGCGTCCTGGATGCCCTCGAAGACTTGCGGATGACGCGCACGCTGGAGCGGCACTTGGACTACTTTTTCAACCGCCCGCTGGATTCGATTCCCGGCGCGATGTGGCGCAGTTCGGAGAACACTCTGCCGGCGGCGGCGCTGGCGCGCCACCGGCGGGGGCATCCCGCCATCGCGCGCACGATCGAGTACTGGAAGAAACTTCCTCCTGCGGAAGCCGGGCAGAAAGGCGCACGGAGCATTTCGGCGGAAGGATGCTATACTTTCGCCTATCCGTGCGCGGTGGTGGCGCGGCTGCAACGGTCGGCTGAGCTTGAAGAATTGGCAGTCCGCCAGTTGCGCGCCAGACGGGACCGGCTGATCGTCCGGGAGCAGTTCTTTTTGCGGCACTATGAGGGCGACAAGCGCACGTTTCCAGGATGGGCGCGCGGGGTGGCGTGGTATTCGCTCGGCTTCGCCCGGACGTTGGGGGTGCTCGCAGACCGCGAAGACCTGAGCGATTTGAGAGACGAGCTGCGGCGTGTGCTGCTGTGGGCCATCGCACGGCAGCGCCCGGACGGTTTGTGGAGCTGTTTCGTCGAGGACCACTCAATCGCTCCGGACACATCCGGGTCTTCGGGCATCGCGGCGGCGATCGCTTTAACGGTGCGGCGAGGCTGGCTCCCGGAAACAGCGCTAGCGGCGGCTCGCAAGGCGCGGCAGGCGCTGCGCAGCCGGTTGACGCCGGACGGCTTTCTCACCGGCGTCTCGCAATCCAACAAGGCGCAAGCGGGTGAGGCTCTTCAGCGCAGCGATTACAGGGTGATTCTCCAGTTCGGCATGGGGCTCCTTGGCCAGCTCGAAGCGGCGCTCGGCTGAGCGGCTGCGCGTGCGGCGCGCGGCCTAAAGCTTATCGTAAACTTCCGTCCAGGTTACCTGGCCGTTGGGTCCGCGTAGCCGGGTTCGCTGAGTGAGCGTCCTACCATTCCGGGACAGGGAACGGGTGATGGTTTCCACCCAGCGGCCATCGGCGGAGGTGAAGACTTCGGTGAAGGTGTTTGAAGTTGTCCACCGGAGAATGACCGTTCCTTGGCCGGAGTTTCGTGAAGCCGGGTAAGACTTCCCGTCGATAGCGCCGCTGAATTCGAAGTTGCGCAGGTCGCCGTCGGCGTCCACGACGCTTCCGGAGTAGGAGAATGCCGGGTCCTGATGATTGATGGTGACGATGACGGCAACGGGCTTGCGCAGGTTGCCGTATCTGGATTTGTCCAGGTTCAGCTTCCAGGTTCCGCTGAAATTGGCCTGCCCCATGCTGAACGGCCATCCCCGTTCGATGCCGGGCTCCTGAGCGAAGAGCGGCCAGAGGGAGGCCAGCGCGGTGAGTGAGAGTGCTCGCAGCAGCGGACTCATAACCCCGCCCTCCAATCTCAACTATAGGCGTGGCGGTGGCGGTGTCAAGGGGAAAGGTGGGTGGGGACAGACCGCTCTGTCCGCTTCGCAAAAAGCGCTTCGGGACAGAGAGGTCTGTCCCCGCGCTTGACGCGGGCGGTGGAGGGAGTTACTTTCGGACCGAGGGCGCGATGAAAAGAGTGGCGTTGATTGGGTTTCTGGCCGCCGTCGTGTTAGGAGCGTTGCTCGCGGGATGCGCCAAGGCTCCGCACGATCCGGGCGAGTTCTATGCAATGGTCGTCACGAACGTAAAGATCCCATACTGGCAGACCGCGCTAGCCGGGCTGAACGAGGCTGCCGCGCAGCTCAAGGTTCGCGCGGAGATGGTGGGACCGGAGACTTACGATCCGCAAGCGCAGAAGGCCGAGTTCCAGAAAGTGGTGGACCGCAAGCCTGCGGGCATTCTGGTGTCGCCGGCAGACCCCCTGCTATTGAAGCCGGAAATCGATGCGGCGATTGAGAAGGGCATTCCGGTGATTACGGTGGATTCCGACGCTCTGGGCAGCAAGCGGCTGCTCTTTATCGGAACGGACAATTACGAGGCGGGACGCACCGGCGGCAGAATCGCGGCGCAGCTCTTGAAGAACGAGGGCAACGTGGTGGTGTTCACTATGCCGGCGCAAATGAACCTGCGGGACCGGCTCTTGGGGTACGAAGCCATCTTTGCGGGGGCCCCGCAGATCAAAATTGTCCAGATCGTGGACATCGCCGGGGACCCGCGGGTGGCGTTCGACAAAGCCACGGAGATCCTGTCTACCGGCAAGCCGAAGGTGGACGCCTTCGTATGCCTCGAAGCTTTGGCGTGCGCCGAAGTAGCGGAGGCGCTAAGCCGCAAGCAGATCAAGGATAAGGTGGTGGTGGCGATGGACACCGATCCGCGGACCATCGAGGGGATCAAGAAGGGGGTCATCGCCGCCACGGTGGCGCAGAAGCCCTTCACCATGGCTGCATTTGGGCTGCGGCTGCTCGACAGTTTGCATCACAATAAACTGCCGTCGTTGACATTGGATTGGGCGAAGGACACCAAGTCTTTGCTGCCCAAATTCATCGACACGGGTTCTACCCTGATCGACAAGAACAACGTGGCCGATTTCGAGCGCGCAGGACGGTGACGTTCCTTTCCCGGGGCGCGCTGCCCGGCTAGCGGAGGTGTCGAACCAGGAGCGCTCCTGACCCGGCGACTCCGCCGCGGACTTCAGACTGGAAGGGCTGGTGGCGGGTGCCCAAGTAGGCCGCCAAGTCGGCCATTTCGATGCCGTAACATTGCGGCCACGGTAGACCCTTTCGGGCCATCGCGGCGCGCATGGACGGTCCCTTGTTCCAAAGCGCCGCAGCCACCAGGGTCAGTGGGGGTTCCGCCCCGCCGCCGCTGAGGCTTGCCGGCGCTGAGTCGTCGTGGCAACCGGCGCACTTGCTCCGGAACACGCTTCGTCCCCTCTCACAATCGCCGCGCGAACGGATGGACCACAGATAGTTCACCAGAGCGCTTGTCTCGTCATAGCTGAGCGGCGTGCGGGCGCTCCCGCCCATCCGTCCGTGGTTCCACGCGGCTGCGGCAAGCGCCGCCATAGTGAACCGGAAAGTACGGTTTTCGAGGGAAAGTGTCCCATGATGACAGTTTCCACAGCCTTTCGAGAGAAACAGCGCCCGGCCATCTCCCGCAGAGGCGAGTTGGAACCGGGCGGGTCTGCCTCTCGCCGCTGGAAGATTGTCGGCATACACAAGCAAGTCGTTAATCTGGCGGGCTGATAGACGGGGATACGGAATGCCTCGCTGCTGAAAGGTTTGCGACATGCGCCGCGCGCAATTGTATAAAGCTTGAGTCAACGCGACCGGGTCCCGCAGGCCGTCCCACCCGGCCACGGGCTTAGCGTCCGCCTCGACCTGCTCGGTGATGCCGTGGCAGCGGGAGCAGCCTGCCGCGGCGAACACCTGTTTCCCGCGCCGGGCGTCCCCCGGGGCTTCGAAATACCTGCGGGAGACGAAGTAAGCCAGCATGTCGGCAGCCTCAGCCCCGCTAAGCGCGCCCTGGTCAGCCTGATAGTTCCAACGGACGCCTGCGTGGTTCCACAACACCCCGGCCAGCCTGCCGGAGCTGTAGCTCCGCGCAACACGCTTGCCGAGATCCGGGGCGCTGTTGCCTCCCCCTCCGTTGAGCCGGTGGCACCGGACGCAGCCACAGTTCCGCAAGGCGCTCTCTCCCCGGGCCGAATCACCCTCCGGGGCTTGCCCTGACAGACTGCCGCCCCAGCCGGCTGCGAGAATGCAAATCAGGTTGAAAATACGTTCCTTCATGGCATCATCATCCGGCGGGTCGAGCGGATCGCGGATGCGCAATTTGCCGCCTGTGCCGGGCGGCGCCTGTTGGCGCCATTCGGCAAGAGGGTCTTTTTTTCTGGAATCGGGCCGAGAGCGGGCTTAGAATAGGGAAGACCGTTCCACTCAGGCGGATTCGCCATGGGCCAAGAAT
>FWPV01003206.1_pt1 | contig 21278 bp, 12 predicted proteins | sample 2228371 | NCBI WGS metagenome assembly FWPV01 (sample SAMEA103939776, study PRJEB20133) | metagenome | reverse complement strand
GATCGACCCCATAGCGTTTCATGCGATGCCACACAGTCACACGGCTGACTCCAAGGAGCCGGGCTGCTTCGCTTTGATTTCCTTTGGTCTTCTGGAGAGCTTGAATGAGTGTTGATTTTTCATTCAGAGAAAAAGAGACCGGATCGTGTCCCGCGCCCCCCGGCGCACATGGCACCTGCTTCTCAAAAATGCTTGCCGGCAGTTGATCGGGTTGAATGAGACCCCGTTCAGCGATCACAAAAGCGTATTCCAGAGCGCTTTTCAATTCGCGTACGTTACCCGGCCATTGATAGCTCATGAGTTGTGTCATGGCCTCCGAGCTCATCCCGGTTATGGACTTTCCGGTTTTTGTCGAAAGCTGTCGTATGAAGGATTCCACCAATAGGGGAATGTCTTCCATGCGCTCGCGCAAAGGCGGCAAATAGATAGGAATGACATTGATTCGAAAGAAAAAGTCTTCGCGATACCTGCCCTCCGTCACCAGTTTTTGCAAATCGCGATTGGTGGCTGTGATGACGCGAACATCCACGGAGATGGAGCGATGATCCCCCACACGTTCAAACTGTTTGTTCTCCAAAACCCGAAGCAATTTCACCTGAATGGGCAGAGGCACATCCCCGATTTCATCCAGGAACAGATCACCGCCGTTGGCCGCTTCAAAGCGACCCACGCGATGATTATAGGCTCCGGTGAACGCCCCTTTCACGTGACCGAAAAGTTCGCTTTCCAGTAAGGATTCGTTGAGGGCCGCACAGTTGAGCTGGATGTAGGGGCCTTCCCTGCGGCGTCCGAGCTGATGGATAGCGCGCGCTACCAGTTCCTTGCCGGTGCCGCTCTCGCCGTAGACAATCACCGGGGCGTCACTTTGCGCCGCCTTTTCGATGATTTCAAATACCCTCTGCATGGCCAGAGACTCGCCGATGATGCCATGGAAACCCTTTTCACTGACGAGGAGTTTAGAAAGTTGCTCGATTTGCTGGTCGCGTTTGTCTATCTCAGAGATGTCGGTGAGTGTCTCTACGGCCCCAATGAGCTGCCCGTCGATGTTCTTGAGTACCGAAGCATTTTTTAGTGCGACAAAGTAGCTGCCGTCTTTGCGCATCAACAGACATCGCTTGTTGGTGAGGTAACCCCGGTCGAACAGGGAGCACCATTTGCCCTTACCCGTTGAGCGGGCAATTTCGCAGGTGTCGCAATTGAAAAGAGCACAGGAGCTTCCGATCAATTCCTCCCGGCTGTAGCCGGTCATTCTCTCCAGGGCCTGATTGACCATGAGTATGGCGCCGTCGGGGCCGATTACAGCCAGCCCATCGTTCATGGTGTTGAGGATTTCCTTCCAATATCGATGAATGGATTTTTCGTTCATGAGGGAGTCCAGCAGTTTTTTGTTAAACATTGCAACACCTGTTGAAAATATCTCAAGCGCCGGTGGTTGGCAACCCAACCAAGTACAACAACTGCTGCAAACTCCCCCCTGAATTGAAACGCACGCTTGGTGGGAACTAGTAGACTAGTGTCGAATTGGCCGACAGGATTTCTAGTACCAGCGCTCCTGCCGCAGTCGGGATCATCCCTGGAATGAGCTCCGATTCTTCGATATGACGTTCTTTAATGCAGGGAGTACAGACTAGAATCTTTCCGCCTTCTTCGATGAAATTATCCACCAGTTGTTTGAGGGGGGGCAGCCCTGCCGCGAAAACGTGGCTGAGGCAGCCTGAAGTAGCCAAGAACACTGCGGCGGCCTGCAACACCATCACCGCCTCGACATCCATCGCCTGGGCTGCATTGGCCAGCACAAACGGCAGGGTTGCCCGCTCCGGATCGTCTGCGCCATGGGTTAGGATGTAAATGATCTTCTCCTTTTTCGCCATTGGAATCTCCTTTCATACTTTCGATGTTGAATGATTCACAGTCCAACTGATCGGCGTATCCGAAATCATCTCAAGCGCACCGCGCCAGGATCATCGAAAGATCTTCCACATCGGCTCCCACCTTTTTCAGGTTGCCCAGGCATATGGGACACATGGCAACAATTGGCGCGCCCGTGGCCTGAAGCTCCTTAAAGCGACGCATGACCACTGCGTGGGATAATTTGGGAGAAATGCTTTCGGCAGGCCCGCCGCAGCAATGGGTGAAGTTTGCCGAATTTTTCACCGGGACGCATTCGATGTTGAAACCGTTGAGCAGACGGTTGGGAATATCTGAAAGCTCCAAATATCTCCCATAAAAACAGGGATCGTGCAGGGCCACCTTGCGCTGACCATTGCCGCCCGTGGCGTTGAGCAACTCGAAATAGGCTCTGACTTCGAATCGATGCCCCGTGACTTTGGGGTAGAGCTCGCGCAGAGCGTAAGTGGTGTGCGGATCCACGGTGATCAGGCGGCGTATGCCGGCATGTTTCAGTTGTCCCGCCACATAGCGGGCATGTTCGACGAAGGTTTCCTGATCGCCCAGGTCATAAAGCAGAATGCCGCTGTAGTGGTCGAGGTCGGGTCGATAAGCGAAGCGAACCCCTGATTTTTGCAAAAGTGTGGCGATATTCTTCAAAATTTGATCCGATTGGCGCCGTTCTTTTCTTCCCGTCAACAACGCTGCTCCCAAGCCTGCCAGCGCGCCCGGCATGTAGCGGGCGAGACGAATATATCTGGCCCGGGGGCTGTCCTCAAAGGCGGCAAGCTGGTCGGTGGTCTTGGCAATGATCGGCAATGATTGATACATCAAACCGGTAAACAGTATTGAGTCCCCTTTCTTTTCGAGGGGAGTTCGCCACCACCAGCGATTGAGGATCATCCGTGGCACTCCGAAAGGGTTTCTCGATTTTTTGACATTATGCGCAATGAGCTCAATGATGTCGCGCGGATTAAACATGTTGCGACCTCCTCCAGCGATCGACGACGAATCGACGCAAGCCCAGAATCAATTCCCCCGGGTTGGCTTCACGCGGACAAGTTTGCGTGCACAGTCCGCAATGCAGGCAGCGCCACAGTTCCTTGGGATTTTCCAGGATGCGGTCGAGCGCTCCCAGTTGAGCGTAACGGATCAATTTGCGCGGGAAATGCTCATAGACGAGTGGGCAGATTGCCGCGCAGGTCCCGCAATTGAAGCACTCGAAGGTCTTTTCGACCCCGAAACGTTCCAACTGTTCAAAAAATTCCGGTGTGACGGCCATCATGGCAATTCTCCTTTGGCAGAATAAAAACTTCTGAAGTTCCGGCTGCCTGGCGGTATTGCATCGGCATGATGCAAAGCCGGGATGGTAGCAAGTGCGTCCGGCAGCAAGCTTCCAAGTTCAGGAGGCTTCGATGCTGCAGTAGCGGAAATAGCATCCGTCCTTATCGACTTCTTTGACCTCCCCGTACTTTTTCAAGGCCGCCACATACCACAGCACCATGTGAGGCGGGATGCCCGCAGCTTCGGCAATTGCAGGAACGGTTGTGGGCTGCTGAAGCTGGTTTTTGATGGCTTTGATGATTTGCTTCTGCTCCTTCATTCTGGTTGTGGCAGCAGTGATTGTCTCTTTTCGCAGCTCTCGAAGTTGCTTGAGCCCCGTCTTGATTTCCAATTTCTTGAGTGATGCTGAACTCATGGGTTAATCTCCTCGCAGTTCATGCAGCCAAGTCGGCGACAATGGCATCCACCATTGCTTCATATTGTTTGAGGGTCCACCCTTTGATGTTGATCGCATTTGTCGGGCACACTGCAACACAGGCGCCACAGCCCAGGCAGAATGCCGGGGAGACCTGGGCTTTTTTGAACGGTTTCCCGTTCACTGCAACCTCCGCCAGCTGCAATGCGCCGTCGCGCGGGCAGGCTACCACGCAGGCGCCGGTGCCGGTGCATTGCTCCAGGTTCACCTCCGCCACGAACGGATCGAGTTCAACGAATCCTCTGGCGAGCAATCCGGACGCTTTCACTGCCGCCGCCGAAGCTGCATTGGTCGCTTCCCCTATGTCCATTGGTGCCTGACAGGTTCCGGCAAGGAGCAGACCGGAGTTTGGCAGCTCCACCGGACGCAGTTTGGGATGAACCTCCAGCAGAAATCCGTCAGATCCGACCGGCAGTTTCATCATCTCCACCAGATCGTCAATGCCGTTCGGTTTCATCCCGACCGCCAGCACAACCAGATCTGCAGCAACCTGGACTTCTTCTCCGAAGGTCAGTGTGTCTTTTACAGTGATTTGCAGAGGGCTTTCGCTGCCCGTGCCGTTGGATTCAATCCGCGGCGGTTCTTGTGCTTCAAAGCGGAAAAATAGGACTCGGTTTTTGGATGCACGCTGATAGAGCTCCTCTTGACCTCGTCCGTAGGTACGAATGTCGCGGTAAAACTCAAATACGCGTGTCACCGGATAGTTTTCTCGAACTTGATTGGCGAAGCCGAGACTCGCCGAGCAGCAGGTTCGCGAACAATACTCATTGAGGGCGGCACCCTCGGCGGCTTCATGCACACCAGGAATCTGGCGGCTTCCCACACAGTGAATGATGGCCAGATTGCGGATGGGACGGCCATGCCAGTGCCAAACGGGATGGGATCCATTCTCTCCGGCCAAGGCTTGAATGGCCTCGGGCAGCGTAACTACCTGAGGGTGCCGCCCGTAGCCGTATTCACCGAACATGGGCTGGTAAGGCTTGAAGCCCGTTGCCAAGATGACGGCACCGGTTTCAATAGAATCTTCTGCCGGGTTTTCCGGGCAGGACCCGGTCACTACCCCATATTGCGGGAGAAAGGCCCCTCGTCTGGGAGTTTTAGTTGGCATTGAATGGAGCTTCTTGCCCTCGTCTTGACCTTGTTCCCCATCAACCTTTATCCTGAGTGTGAAGTTGCCGACGCAGCCTGCAAAGCCAACCACTCGAGTGCAGGTATGAACAGTGATGGCAGGCTGATCGAGTACTTGTCGAGTCAATCGGGTGAGCAGCTCTGATGCTTTTTCATTGGATGGTGCGATGTTGTCCAGCTTGGCCACATGGCCGCCCAGAAAAGGACTCTTCTCAATCAGGGCAACGGGAATACCGCGACTGGCCAGATCCAGTGCCGCCTGCAGACCGGCAACACCCGCTCCGATCACTGTTGCATGCCGAATTGCGTCCATCCGTATTGGCTCCAACGGCTCAAGCCGTGCGGCTTTCGCTGCTGCCGCCGCCACCAGAGCGGTTGCTTTTTCCGTGGCCGGCCGACCGTGATGCACCCAGCTCACCTGTTCCCGGATATTAGCGTGCTCGTACAGGTAAGGATTGAAGCCGGCCCTTTGCAGGGTGCCACGAAAGGTGGATTCGTGCAGACTGGGGGCGCATGAGGCTACGACCACGCGGTTGACCTTGCCCTCCTGCAAATCCTTGATGATCATTTCCTGTCCCGGATCGGAGCACATAAACATGTGGGTACGCGCCACAGCCACCCCGGGCGCCTGCCCAGCCCTTGCACAGAGGGCCTCTACGTCGACGTGGTCTGAAATGTTGCCACCGCAGTGACAAATGTATACGCCGACTCTTTTTTCTTCCGCCTGCGCTTGTTGAGCAGAATCTATCTGTACCTCTCTCATCTCTGTTCCTCCCCGCCGGTGCGCCTGAAATTGAGGTTAGCCCATCGCCACAGCCCTGGAGGGTTGCGGTTCAACATTGATGGATACCCCGGATCGCGCCTGTTTTGGTCTGTGGCATGCGCTCAGATAGCTTGCCGCTTTCATGGCCGCTGCGCCGGCTTCCGCGATGGCGTCGACAATGTCCTTCGGACCCGCCGCTGCCCCGGCCGCAAAGACCCCTTCCATGCTGGTCAAGGTCGCAGCCAGGCGAGGCGAAACCGAGCGAATGAAGCCATCCTCAGCGACTTCCACCGGACAAGTTCCAAAGGGGTTCCATGCGGCGATCTTGCCTAGGGAGAGCACTACCAAATCGTGGCTGGTGCGGGTTACGCCACCATTCACCTGGTCTTCATAACAAACCTCCACTGCACCGTTTTCTGCTGCGGCGAGAGAGGCCACCTTGGCCTTGACAAACTGTATGCCCATCGCCTGAGCATTCTGGAAAAATTGTTCGTAGTTTTTGCCAAATGCTCGGATGTCCATGTAATAAATGGTGATATCGGCAAGGGGCAGAGCCCCCGACAAGAGCATGGCCTGCTTTATGGCATACATGCAGCAGACTCTTGAGCAATACGGCACTCCCATGCTGCGGTCGCGCGATCCGGCGCACTGCACAAAAGCGATGGAATCCGGTTCCATGCCGTCCGACGGACGAAGCACGCGGTTGTAAGGTCCGTGCGGGGCAAGCAGTCGCTCCATTTGGAGTGCATCGATCACATTCGTGATCTCCCCCGAACCATACTGCGGTTTGTCGTGGAGCGAAGTCATCTGGAAACCTGTGGCGATGACAGCCGCCGCTGCATGAATTCTGATTGTCTGCGGCTGCTGAAAATAATCGACGGCCTGAGTTGGACAGACCTTTTCACACCTTCCGCAGAGAATGCAGTGGTCCACATCGAGGGTGGCCACCTGGGGAATCGCATTTGAAAAAGGAATGTGTATGGCCTTGCGCGCTGAAAAGCCTCCCTGGTTTTCGTCGGCAACCAAAATCGGACAATCATATTCGCACTGGCGGCAACCGATGCATTTGGCCTCGTCAACGAAACGGGGCTTCTTTTCAACTACTGCCTCAAGGCGACCATCCGAGCTGCGATCCAGGCTCTTGAGGTCGCCGTAGGTCAGAATCGATATGTTTTCATGATGTGCGGCGGCGGCCATCTTGGGGGTGGTGATGCAGCTGGCGCAGTCAAGGGTCGGGAAGACCTTGGACAAACGTATCATTTTCCCACCAACCGAAGCGTCTTTTTCCACCACCACAACCAGGTAATCTTGCTCGGCAAGGTCCAGAGCCGTCTGCAGCCCGGCAATCCCACCACCAATCACCACAGCATCCACTTCTATCTTCGCTTCCAAACGCATGGTTTTCCTCCTGAGCTCCCGCATTGTCGCGAGCTTTTGGATGTAACGGGTAAAGCGACGTAAAACATGCCCGTCATGGTCACGCGCTCTGAGCCACATCCTGCAGCTCGATTTCCGTTCCGGGAGGTCCCAGTTCCTTGATGAGCTCGTTCATGGCGTTGACTTCCTTGACAAATGCCCGAGTGCATACCGTACAGATTGCCGTCAGACGCAGGCGGCGCACATCAAGACCGCGCTGGCGCATGAGCTGGTAGACTCGATCTATGCGCTGCGCCAGGGCATCGTAGGCGCCTTCATAAGGGCACTCCACTCCACAGGACATGATGATGATTGCCGATATTCCCTTGTCAAAGCAGTCCAGGTAAAATTTTTCCGGAAACAACACCGGAGACGGCACCCGCAGCACATAAGTGTTGGCAGGATAGCTGAGGTGTGCCTGCCCGACCGCATCCGCTCCTGGATAGGCACAACTTTCGGTGGCCAATACCAATATTTTTCCTGGAATTGTGGTGTCTTTCATGGCGTATTCCGACCTACTTCTTGCGACATACAAAGATTCGATCATACCCGTCCACACTGGCGTACCCCAGATATTCGTGTCCCACCTTGTTGGCCCATACCGGAATGTCGTTTCGGGTGCCGGTGTCGTTGGATAAAATCTCCAACACTTCTCCCACCTTGACCTTACCGATGGCCTTTTTTGCTTCAAGCAAAGGGCCAGGGCAGGCGCTTCCACGTGCATCAACCCTATTTGCGACTTGTATGCTGTTGAGATCCAAAGTGCTCATTGGTGCCTCCTCGTTCAGTTTGTCTGATCGTTTGGTTATGGCTTTGCTTTGTCCCGTTTGTTGATTTTCAGGCGAGTCGTGACTGTCGCCGTCGGTTGCATACAGGGCAAAAGTGATGCCACGCCTTTGAGGATAAATATTATTCATTTAATTACAAATACTTACACTATTCGCAAAAAATTTATGAGTAAGACTTGCATGGCTTAGAGGGATTTGGTTGCTAAATAATTCAACATGTGTTTCAAATATTTTCGCAAGCTGCCTCCCGGTCTTTATTCCAGTTCGGCAAAGCGTTGCTACACATGATCCTGAGATGGGTGGACATTGCTCGGTTGCCTATGCAAGAGCGGCTGGGACGGCTGAGTTGATCACCTTTTTATACGAGCAAACTTGGCTCTTTGTAAGGTGCCCAAACGGATCTGTTAAATGTTAATAGGTGTTTAAACAATCTGGGCATGATGGGGCATGCCCCACTGCCTGTGAGGGTGGTGGCACGTTGCGGTGAGCCTGTTTCTCTTGCGGGCATACACTGGAATAGCAGGAGAACCAACGGCGGTGGCATTGAAATTGCCTAAGGTTGATCCAGGTGGCTATTCGGTTAGCGGGTGACCCATTGATCACGATTTGTTCCGATTGCAGAGGAAAGATTTGGAGGTTTAGTGTAGCATGGCGAATACTCGAATAGTGATCCATATTTCAGACCGCGACAAATGGGTTTCTCTGCTCAATGAGCTGAGCAGCTTGAAGGTGCTGGATCAGGGAGAGTGCTTCGAGGTGATAGTTGTGGCGGATATATTTGCCGGAGCGGTTTGTGTTGCGTGTAACAAAAGTCTCCGCGAGCAAATGGCCGAATTCGTGAATTCGGGGCATTCCATCGTTGTTTGTGAAGAGTCCCTGCGTTGCCTCAATATCCGAGTCGATTCTCTACCGGAATTTGTGCAGCCTGTACCCAACGGCTTGGCTGAGTTGATCAAGAGGCAGAAAGAGGGCTTTCTTTACATGAAAATCTGAAGTGGCTCAAAAATTTGAATGAAAGGAGGTGACTCACATGGCAAAGATGCTCTTCATTATTTCCAATGGTTTTGAAAAGGTCGGTAGAGCGACCCGTGCATTCCAGTTCGCCAAAGTCGCTCTGGAGAAAAAACATGAGGTCAAGGTTTTTCTCATTGATGACGCGATTCACTGGGCTCAACTGGGGATGGCTGAAGGGGCCAGAGCGTCTACGGGTGAAGAGATGAAACCTTTCATCGACTACTTGATGGAAAACGGCGCCGATATGTTTGCCTGCAAGGCCTGAGTGGACCACAGGTATTTATCCCCCGATGAGATGATTCCGGGGGTACGGATTGAAGGGGCTCCGTTTTTGGTAGACTTAATGGCTGAATACGAAACCATGAGTTTTTAGGAGGCATCAGCATGTTCCGTCGAATTCTTGTTGGGCTGCGGTTCAACCTGGTGGGGCGATTTGCTCTGCAAAAAAGTGTTGAATTGGCTCGTGAACAAGGTTCGAGGCTGCTCATCTTTCACGCTCTCGACTACCGATTGATGCATCCAAAAACTCCAGAAGAAAGGATTATTGAACTGACCAAGACCGCTCAGCAGCAGTTTGAAGAAGAACTGAAGCCGTTGCTGGGCGATTTCCGCAATTTTGCCTTCAACTGCTGGGAGGCCGATCCATCGACCGAAATCTGCCGGCTGGCTCGCGAGACCAAGGCGGATTTGATCGTTGTGGGCTGCCATCAGAGCCCAAGCGGCAAGTCTGTTTCGCGAATCGGAACGGTCGGAGCGGCCGTCTTGGAATCGGCTCCCTGTCCTGTTCTATTGATTCCCTGCCCGAATTGATCAGGCATTTTGGCTTGGCCTGCTGATGCTTTCTTTTGTGGCCGGTCAGGGCGTTGTCGAGCTTTGCCGCATGCACACCGGCAGTCAAAGGTTCGTCGAGATCAAAAAATCGCCGGCCATCAGATCATGCAACTTTCAGGTGGGTCCGCTTTACGCTGCCAGTGGGTCCACTTTTCTTCGATGGTGGCAGCTTGGCTGGATCGAGCTTGGATCAAGGAGCAGCTCGCTGCGCCATTTCAACTGCGCCTGGTATAGGAACGATCGAACCATCAGCGGGGCGTAAGATCCTGCAGCCTAAATGGGCAAGGGGAAACCATGCTCACTCTTGCAGAAAAACCACCAGTGTTGCAGCTCCGGCGATACTGAGGCTCGTTAGTCCACGTGGAATGGAGCTCTTTGAGGGTCTGAGTGCGCAAAAACATCGCCGAAAACGGACGACAAGACTTCGGCTTTTTATTCATGCGTCAGCATTGTAGCAACTCTATTTCAATTGAAAAAACTGTAAAAAACTATTATGCAATTGAGAAACGGCCTTCCAAGGGGGCGCAACAACGGTTCTTTAAAATTTGCGTGAATCTTTATGAACCTTTGAAACCGCCAGGAGTTTTATTATGATTCTGCAAGGACAAGCGTAATGCAAAGGATTATCGCCATCACCCCATCCAATCGAGTTGACTCGACGATTGCGGTAGCAGCGTGCCGCGCTGGCCAGACTGGAGTTTTGGATCTTGGGTATAAACAATATGAAACTAGTATTCTTTCTACTATCGGTAAGTTAGCACAACATGCTGGGAAAAATGGAAGCTGGGGTGTTCGATGGGACACTCTTGATCATGAATCCAGGTCACCCGCCTTCCTTGCCAACCTTCTCACGGAACCAGTTGAAATACTGATTTTAGCTGCCACCCAGCGTATTGGTCATTTATTACAAGAGTTTCGACCTTTTGGTCGAAATGTTTTACTTGAAGTGTGCAGTTTAGAAGCAGCCAGAGCCGCTCAAGATGCCGGGTATGATGGTGTTATCGCAAAGGGGAACGAAGCAGGTGGATACGTGGGCAGGGAGACGTCTTTTATTCTGTGTCAACATCTGCGCAACGAATTGAGCATACCATATTGGATGAGAGGCGGCATGGGAATATATACGACAGCGGCCGCCCGTATTGCTGGAGCAAGGGGGGTCGTGCTGTGTGAGCAGCTTTGGCTCACGGAAGAATCACCTTTTGACAGAGCCGAGAGAGCTGCATGGGAAGGTCTTGACGGCAGTGAGACTCTTTGCCTCGGCCGCAATGAGCCTTTTTATCGCTGTTACACGCGCTTGGCACGAGCCGAACTGTTGGAAGCGAACAACAGGATTGAATCGCGCAGCGATCTCGCAATACTTTTGAGTAAGAAGCTTCTTTCTCCCCAGACTGATGATTTTATTTCCTGCGGTCAGGACATTGGCCTAGCATCGCATTTTGCCAGTCGTTATGGTACGGTTGGTCGAGTGATAAATGCTATCACCGAGAACCTGTCAGAACAAATAAGCGTTGCTCAAACAAAGCATCCACTATCAGCGAATGCTCCTTTAGCCCGCCTGCACCGGACGCTTTATCCGGTAGTTCAGGGTCCCATGGCACGAGTCAGCGATGTCGTGCCTTTTTCCAAGGCAGTAGCCTCGGAGGGGGGATTGCCTTTCCTGGGCATCTCTTTAATGCGCGGATCTGACCTCGAAGAGCTCCTCAGCAAGGCTCACAGTGAAATGGAGTCTTCCCCATGGGGCGTTGGTGTGCTGGGATTTATCGATAAAGCACTACGCGAGGCACAAATCGAAGTGATCAGGAAGTATCGTCCGCCTTTCGCCATAATTGCTGGTGGACGTCCGAGCCAGGCGGCCGAATTTGAGAAATTGGGAATCTTGGCTTATTTACATGTTCCTTCACCTGCCTTGTTAAAGTCTTTTATCAAAGCGGGATCGCGAAAATTTATATTCGAAGGTCATGAATGCGGGGGGCACGTTGGCCCGTTGAGTAGCTTCATCCTTTGGGAAGCCGCCATCCATTGCATACAGCAGAGTGGACTCAATGATTTGGAAAACCTTCGCATTCTTTTCGCAGGCGGCATTCATGACAGTCTCTCTGCAGCCATCGTGGAGGTAATAGCGGCACCACTGCTTAAACAGGACGTCCCGGTCGGTATTCTGATGGGAACAGCCTACCTCTTTACGCACGAAGCGGTCCAGAACCGGGCAATTACAAAACAATACCAGGACCAAGCGGTGGCATGCAGCAGGACAGTGTTGCTGCACTCCGGAGCCGGGCATGCATCGCGCTGCATTCCAACTCCTTTTGTCGATAGATTTTTTCGCACCAAGCAAGATTTAGTGCACTCTGGGAAGAGCGATGTTGAAATCGTCAAGGCTCTGGAGATGATGAACATCGGCAGACTTAGAATTGCCGCCAAAGGATCGTCCAAAGGCACCGTGGAAGGTTCAAGTAATGACGGGGCTTGGCAGCCGGTTGTACTTGATGAGGAGTCGCAGAAAGACGAAGGTCTTTTTATGATTGGGCAAGCGGCGGAAATACGCAGTAAGATATTATCTATAAGGGAATTGCACGTTGAAGTTTGTGAAAGAAGTCTGCAGTATTTGTCCGATCTTGAGCAATCATTCATGCGGAGTCGAGCTGTTGTACAAAGGGGGGAAGATATTGCAATTGTTGGCATGGCCTGCATCTTTCCAGATGCTCCTGATGTGCAGACCTTCTGGGAGAACATAGTCAACTGTAAATGCTCCGTTCGCGAAGTGTCTCCGGATCGCTGGCTACCCGAAGAGCTATTCGAACCGAATCGTCTCGCACTGGAAAAGACCTACTCGAAATGGGGGTGTTTTTTAGATCCAGTTTTTCTTGATCCCACCAACTACGGCATTCCACCTCGTAGCTTGGAATCGACCGGTCCCATGCAATTAATCGCCCTGGACACGGCACAAAAAGCACTGAAAGACGCTGGGTACTATGGGCGTGAGTTTCCCCATGAAAGGACAGCGGTCATTTTTGGAGCCGGAGGGTTTAATGATGATCTTGGCGTCGAATACGCATTCCGGTCAATATTGGCCCAGCAACTCAATAGAGTGGTGGAGGTACCCATAGAAATACGACAAATGATCCTTGGCTCACTGCAACAGAGGCTACCTAAATGGACCAAGGATACCTTCCCAGGCACGCTACCCAACATTGTTTCTGGTAGAATAGCCAACCGCTTGAATTTGGGAGGCACCAACTTTACCGTGGAAGCTGCTTGTGCTTCATCGTTTGCTGCGTTGGAGGTGGTCATTAGACAATTACAGTCAAGAACTTGTGACCTCGGTTTAGTTGGTGCGGTAGACACGGCCAACCATCCATTGTCCTATATTATGTTTTCAAGAACTCAGGCCTTATCGCCTACAGGACGAAGCTGCCCCTTTGACGATTCGGCTGATGGGATCGTGCTCGGGGAAGGTGTAGCAGCAATGGTCTTGAAACGCTTGGCAGACGCTGAGCGCGATGGCGACCGGATATATGCCGTAATTAAAGGCATTGGCAGTTCGAGCGACGGCAGAAACCGCAGCCTTGTGGCACCCCACGTTGGTGGTCAGATTTTGGCCCTACGTCGGGCTTATGAAAGCGCCGGAATCGCCCCTGGATCCGTAGAGTTGATGGAACTACATGGAACTGGGACGGTCGTTGGAGACAAGACTGAAATCGAATCGCTACTGCAGTTGGTTCGTTTGGGAAATGACCACACCCGATCACACTGTTGCGCGATCGGCTCCATTAAGTCAAATATTGGGCACGCCAAAGTCGCGGCAGGCATGGCCGGTATTATCAAGGCCGTGCTGGCTCTACAGCATAAGCTGCTGCCGCCAACGATAGGTGTAGTGACCCCAAATTCCAGAGTGACTCTGAGAGAATCACCCTTATATGTTAACACTGAACCACGGCCGTGGATCAGAACGAGAAGAGATCGCCCCAGGCATACAGGAGTGAGTGCTTTCGGCTTTGGAGGTACTAACTTTCACGTGGTTCTGGAAGAATATGATGGCGAATATCGCGACCAATATGAAATGAATTTTGTTCCCAGAGAAGCTGAAATTTTCTGCTTTACCGGGACTGACAAGACAGAATTGGCAGCAAAGGTCGATCATCTGCTGCATGAGCTGTCCGCAATTGACAAGCTGGATATATCCAAACTGGCTTATTCTTTGTTCCTAGACGAACTGCGAACACGTTCACGAGATGGCAACCAGCATAGCAGATTATGCCTGCTGGCCGCTTCACTTGATGATCTGAAGGACAAACTTAGTCTGGCGGTAAAAGAGTTGGCTACTGCCGAAGCCATGAGAAATCCACTGGGTATCTACTATGCAGAAGGAACTGCAACTCATGGGTCCGTATGTTTTCTTTTCCCCGGCCAAGGGTCACAAAGAATTAACATGTTTCGAGACCTTTTGCTTCTCATGCCGCGATTTTTGGAATTGATAGAAATGGCCGATGAAAAGTTAGAAGGGTGCTTTGACAGACCTTTATCTCGTTTCATATATCCCATACCCATATTTACTGAGCAGGATCGCCACCATCAGCAGAATCAATTGGATCAGTCACATGTGGCACAACCGGCGATCGCTCTGATGGACTTATTGGCATTTGATGTCTTGCAGGCTTATGGGATAAAGCCAGACATAGTGGCCGGGCATAGCTTGGGGGAATATGTCGCCCTCTGTGTCGCTGGTTCCATTTCACGTGCGCATTTGATGCGTTTACTGGAAAGAAGGGGGAGAATAGTTCGGCATCATTGTTCTCAAAAACCGGGCGCGATGGCGGCGATTCAGGCGAATGTCGAAACAGTACAAACCTTGCTCGTGAAATCTAAATCGACTGCTTCCATTGCCAACTGTAATGCACCGGATCAAACCGTTATTGGCGGTTCACCCGAAGAAATCGAACGAATGATCAAAGAGTTCGAAAAGAGACGTTTCCGCGCTAAACTGATCCCTGTGACTTCGTGCTTTCACACGCCTGACGCCTTGGACATGAGTCAGTCTCTTGCCAAAGAGTTGAAAACCTTCAAGTTCAGGAGTCCAAAAATCAAGGTTAGCAGTAATACAACATCTCACGCCTACCCAAGATCTTCGGAGGAAATAAGTCGATTATTGGAACGACACATTTGTGAACCTGTTCAGTTTGAGAAGCAAATCAGACAAATGTTTTCAGAGGGAACAACTATTTTCTTCGAAGTGGGTCCCGGACGAGTGCTGACCGGGTTAGTTGACAGGATCTTATCCGGAGAAACGTACCATGCTCTGTGTCTCGATGTTGCCGGCCGCTCAACTCCCATGCAGCTGCTGCACACCCTCGGATATGCGAAAAGTCTAGGGCTACCCGTGGACCTAGCCCCGTGGTTCCAAGGTCGAAAACTGGATTCTGTAGATACTGCAACACTTCTAAAGAACATACGAAGTGCACCTAATGTCGGGTTGCACACGTGGCAATTCAACGGCGGTCGACTCACTCCTTTGAATTCGCCCGATGGGCCATCCAGCCAGGCTCAGTCCGCTATTCACCATCAATCACTCGATACAACCACCACACCGGTTGATCCTCCAAGGAAGATATTGGCGAAAGAGGTCGAGCCAAAGGAGCATCATGCCATGAACTCGCGCAACAAAGGATCGGCTAATTCGGTCATCAATCGGTTTTCATCCGATATGGAAAGTCGTGACACAGTATTTCACAAGTTGGAAAAAACCATGAGCGAATTTTTTGATCTGCAGCGCGAACAGCAGAAGACTGCACAACGCTTCATCGACTTGCAGGAAAGGATCTTGCAAGCTTTGTACATTGATGAGCTTTCGACAGATTCACTCAAGCTAGATCAGCCACTAGATCACGGGATAGATGAAACTGAAGGCCCAGTCCCACACAGGGGACAGGCTGTATTTGTAACCCAGCAAGTACCTCCCACGCCAATGCTTCCGCCTTTTATCGATGGTTCAATAGACCGCACGCGACCATCCTCTCAGCGGATACCTGCCGACCGAGAGGCCTCGGCTAACGTTCAAGACGGAAAAGAGTCTACTGGTCAAATTCCGAGCGTGCAGGAGTTCAAACAAGTTTTGATTCAAATTATTAGCGAAAACACTGGCTTTCCAACAGAGATGCTTGATCCGCACCTCAACATGGAGGCAGATCTGGGAGTCGATTCGATTAAAAAAATTGAAATATTCAGCCTGCTTCGTGAAAGATACGACTTTATACGCAATCAGGATGAGGAAAAACTTATTGAGGAATTAGCGGGGCTGATCACAATAGATGCCATAGTCAAATGGTATGATTCACAACTGTCGAACTATTCAGGAAACACCACGCCGAAAAGCATGACTCTGGAGAAACAAACATCCGATGCAATGTCAGCAGCTGTCAAGGATCGCTTGTCTATCGCATCGGATGCTTACACTCCTTCCTCCAGCATCAATTCGCAAAGCACGTTCACTTCTGCTGCCGTTGTTGAGCCAATTCAAAGGTGGCTGCCCAAACCAGTGCGTGCAGACACCTGCTCAGAGTCCAAGACGGCAAGCATTGCCCCTCAATCGAGCGTTCTTGTGATGGGTGAAATGCCGGCAACTCGCACGTTGTTCGAAAAATTCCTGCCCGAGTTGCCAAACCCGCTGGTGTATGTTTCACCCGGTAAGAGTACCAAGAGGCTTGGAGCGCATCACTATGAAGTCGATCCTTCCTCATTACAGTCGATCCAAGAATTGAACTCAATGATAAACGAATCAACCAGCAAGGTTGGAGCTATCATCAATCTAAGCGGATTGACCAGAGCGTTTCGAGATCGAAAGCTCTTCGCTTTAAAAATCGCTGGTATTCGGGAGTCGGTCAAAGGGGTGTTTCGAGAATCATCTAACGATATCTATGCCGGCTGGGACGAAGCCAAGCATTTGTTCATGTTTTTAAAAGTGTTCGAAGGAGATCTAAAGAAAAGTGCTGAGACCGGCGACTCCTGGTTTGTCAACTTCTCATTCATGGATGGCAACTTCGGTCTAAAAGGTGGGAATTCTTTCCCCATCGGACAAGCGGGAACTGTTGGATTCACTAAAGCAATCGCAAAAGAATTGCCACACCTCAGGGTTAAGACCATTGACGTTGATCCACAGTCTGATCCTCTTGATGTGATTGAAGGTATTCGCCGAGAACTGGCAGTATGCGACGGACTTATCGAGGTTGGACTGACAGGGCAGGATCGGTGGAAGATCGAGTTAGTCGAAGCCCCACAGGAGCACCCAACCGAGCATGATGTGAAGCTCGATCAAGACTCGGTTGTTCTTGTTACCGGGGGCGCATACGGAATAGCAGCGGAAATCACCAAGGCAATTGCAGCGAAATATAAGCCGAGGATCTTCCTCGTGGGACGTACCACACTTCCCACAGAGGAGGCTGCAGAGACGGTTGTGATCGCCACCGAACAAGAGCTTAGGGAGGTTCTCATTAAACAGATGAGCAAAGCGGCTACGCCCGTCACTCCGTCGATGATAGAAAAACAACTTAAGGAAATCATTAAGAATCGACATATAAGGGAAAATCTGAGGCAATTGCAGAGCATGACAGATATGGTCGAGTATTGCTCCATGGATATTAGAGATTCACAGAGCTTCACGAAATTGATAGAAGATATCTATACAAAATGGGGGCGCATCGATGGGGTAATCCATGCAGCGGGAGTGATCGAAGATCAGCATGTCAGTCATAAGGCCCCGGAGTCCTTTGCGCGAGTCTTTGAGACAAAAGTCAAACCTGCTATGGTGCTGGCCAAATATCTCTGCCCGGAACAACTAAAATTCTTGGTCTTCTTCTCGTCGGTAGTTGCCCGTTTTGGCAATGCAGGTCAAAGTGACTACTGTGCCGCCAATGAGATACTTAACAAGCTCGCGATTCAGCTGAATAAGGAGTGGGATGCAATGGTACTGTCGATCAATTGGGGGCCCTGGAACTACGGAATGGTTTCGGCAAGCTTGCAGAACCTTTTCAAATCAAAGGGAATAGGGTTGATATCCTTAGCTGAGGGTGTAGACATGTTCTTTAATGAACTCCAACTCCCCCCGGATCATCACACCGAAGTTCTAATTGCCAGAACTCTGGAGAAGATTTCCTCCGCCATCTGAGCTAATGCACAATATGGTGACATTCGAATTTGTTGGGGTTGAGGATGAAGAATTCTATCGTTGTCATTGGGATGTCATGCCTTTTTCCCGGCATAAACAGCCTTGCCGATTTCTGGAAAAGTGTAGTCAACCATAACAACATCCTGCAAATTATTAATCATAAACGTACATACCTTCACACATCCGATGGAGAGTCTGACAGCGGTCCATTTGTAAGAGTTGCTGGTCTGCATCCTCATCCAGCCGAACAGGATCTAACAGGAACAAGGGCTACGGTTGATAGCCGATCGATCCATGATGGATTAACCTCCTCCATTACCTCTCTGATCACATCAGCTCTACAGGATGCGGGCTTACGCGACGGGCGAGGCATTAACCTTAAGGTACATCTCAGTATTGTGCACAACCCCGAGTGTATGAGTCATGTTAAACATGATTCTGAAGCTTCCAACCTGCTACAATCCAGTATCCGCAGGGCGTTCCTGATGGGACCCAGATCAAGCGAAATTCCTGGTCAAAAACCGCTTCTGCCGGATATAGAAATCCTGCAAGGTGATGACACGTTTCTCTTTTCAACCATGGAAAAAGGTATTTCTGACTTAACCTGTGGAGCTTGTGATCTTTTCTTGCTGGCAGCACTTACTCACTATCCTGCACACTCACCCGCTTATTCGGCCGATGTACATAGCAGCACACCGACCCATCAAGGCCTTGATGGCTTGTCAAATGGGACTTTTCTGCCCTTTCTGAAAAGTGAGGGAGTCGCTGCGGTCGTTTTAACAAGAGGGGATGACACATGGGTCTCCCGAGATAGAATCTATGCAACAGTAAAGAATCTTGCGATTGAGCCCAATAATGGGTCACAAGATCTTTACGGGCTGAATACGAAACGATCCCTGCTTGGTCCCCCTTTAGAGGGCTGCGACGTGATTTCGCAAGAAATTGGATTCATGGAATTACATGGCGTTGCTTTTAATGAAAACCGCCGTGGAGAATTTCAGCCTGACGCCACAAAATCGTGCAGTGAGTATTTGCAATGCCCATCCCTTCCTGTGGAATCCGTACAATCCATAATTGGCAACGCAGGGACTGCAGGGGGCTTGGCTTCTTTCATTAAGGCTGTTCTATGTCTCAATAATAAGCTTATGCCTGGTGATTCCAAACCAGCTTTTGACATTCCCGGTATTTCGCAGGCACCGATGCATTTAAATCGGGAGGCTCGTCCCTGGATACGTGCCAAATTGCACACACCTCGACGTGCCATGGTGGTATTGCTGGGAACTACTGGAACGAGGGTTCGTATCACTCTGGAAGAATCAGAGGTACAACACGACGGCGTTTCAGCCAAAATCACAAAGCTGGACCTGAAAAGAGAAACAGAGCTGATCGTGTTCAGCGGGGATTCTCCCGCAGCCATCATGGACGCCGTTAGGCGACTGCAACGCTTTGTCCGGCAAAGGGGTGCAGATGTTAGCGTTGCGCATATCGCGCGCACTCAAATGGAGATTTTTTCTTGGAATGAACCATGCCGACTAGCTATCGTTTGCGAGAATCCAGAACATCTCAACAACCTGCTGGAGCAATCCTTAACTCGGTTGCAAGCTGGTGAACTGCAATCTAAGGACATTGAAGAAATTTACTTCAGACCGCCTGGCATGGATAAACTCGGAAAGGTGGCTTTCATGTTTCCGGGCTTATTGCCAGGACGGAATGGCCCTAACTTCGACTTCTTAAAAGAACTTTGCTTACACTATCCAAAGGTTCGCCACATCTTTGACCTGGTCGACAAAGGCGCTGATGATTGCACTCACCCTATCCCAATCCACCACCTCTTCTTCCCACCCGCCCATCTTACTCCCAAGGAACGTGAAAGGCTGCGTAGACGTCTGGTGGCACCGACTGCAGATCGTGCCGAACCCGATGATCTTTCACACGGCAACAATCTCCCCATATTTGCCGTGGCAGTAGTCAATCATGCCATCTACGCTTTGCTGAAAGAGCTTAAAACGCCGGTTGATATGATGTATGGTTTTTGCCTCGGCGAATTGAACGCTCTTTGTTGCGCAGGAAGCCTTTCTTTCGATTCGGTTATGCCTCTTTTCTGGCAAATCTCAGTTGACAACCAGCGGCTTGCAAACCGGGGTAGGTTGGCTTTTGCAGTTTGCAATGAGGAGCAGCTCAGAACTGTCTTTGCAAGAGTCCAGAATGTCGCAATTGCCTATCATATTTCGCGTGATCTACAGATACTGGGAGGGAAAAGCAGCCAATTGGAAAAGGCGCTACTGATCCTCCAGGAGGAAGGAATTTGGACTCGGAGGCTCCCTTATCCTGCTATCCACACTCCCTATTTCACAGATTTGAAGACCGAGTCACTGCAGCTTTTGGAAAAGATTGCCATCAAACTTCCCCAGAAGCCTGTCTACACAGGTATAAACAGCCAGACTTATCCGAATAATCTGAGTGGAATCAGGAAGACATTACTCTCTATATTCGATCGCCCTATCATGTTCTGGCAAACCGTTGAAAAAATGTATCGCGATGGGGCTAGAATCTTTCTCCAGGTTGGATTGGCCAATAATCTGCATACCCAAGTTAAGTCCATCGTAAAGAAGGAAGACATAGTATCTCTCTCAATGCATTCTGACCAACGTTCGGCCATAACACAACTTAATCATCTTTGCGCACAACTCATGGCTGTCGGAATACAACTGGACCTGAAGCCCCTATTCCAGTACCGTCATACTCATGAATTCGACTGCAATTTAACAAGTGAACACCTGTTTCAGAAGCAAACAAGTCACCCGCCCCAGCCCAATCCGGATCAAAGTGGGGACGACGCAAGAAAAGATCTGCTCCCAGAGAATGGTGGTGGGCAATTATCCCTCTCATCGGACATGACCACGCACCTGCCGTTCCTCCAGAAGGTGGTTCAATATTCCCCCGGTACAAAAATCACTGTTGAATACCTGCTTGATATAGAAGAAGACCTCTATTTAAAACATCACCTCTTTGTTTATGCTCCCGCAAAACCCGATTATGCCTGCTTGCCGGTTGTGCCGCTGACTTTTGGCATGGAAATCATGGCCGAGGTAGCAGCATGTCTGGCCCCTGGATACGGGCTGATTGGATTTGAACGCCTAAAGGCCCACAAATGGATTGATCTAAAAGACCACAAAACACATGCCGTGATTATTTCCGGCCGATTGGTCGGCGAGGACCAAACGCTACTGACGCGAAGACTGGAAATGCAGATCTTCAAAGAAGGTGAAACCGCGCCAGCCATGAGTTGCGTTGTCGTTTACGGTCAGCGTTACCTATTAAGCGTACAACTGCGATTTGAGGAAACGAAAAGTTTTTATCCCTTTCGCATGACGCCGCAACAGCTTTATCAGGATCGGCACTTGTTTCATGGGCCACTCTTGCGCTGCATCACAAAACTCGCAGGTGTTGGCGAGCGAAGCATTAGTGGCGAAATTGCCATGTCAGAATCGGGCAGTATGTTTCGTTCTCTGAGAACCCCTGAATTCGTATTTG
>FWPV01006863.1_pt1 | contig 21283 bp, 19 predicted proteins | sample 2228371 | NCBI WGS metagenome assembly FWPV01 (sample SAMEA103939776, study PRJEB20133) | metagenome | reverse complement strand
CAAGAATATCTAATGCTTAAAGTCATTACTTCGTTTATCAGGGAATCTTAAAAAAACTCATTTTTTATGCACAACAAACCCAGAAGAAGCAAAAAATATAAGAAAATATAAAAAAATTATTGACCCGCCTATTTTTTGTGTGCTAATTCTCCCACAAATTTGTTACCCTGTCTTTTGTTTTCTTCAGTTATTTCCTTACCGTCATTATTATGGAGGGGAAGAAGTAAATTCTGCCAGTGTATGGTAAATGTTGCAAAAATACTGTTAAAGAAATGGCAAATTGAAGGCGAAACGATAGGGCAATATTTATTATCTGATTTAGTCAGAGCAAGTTATTTTAAGAGGAGATTAATAAATTCATAAGAAAGGGGAATGACGAATGGGCTTACGAAAAAAGTTTGTTTATTGTTATGTGCTGATGCTGCTGCTCGTTCCAGTTGCAGCGTTTGCCGACACCATAGACTTTACCGATCCCGGAGACAAGACTGTTTATGAGGGCGAGTTGCTGTCGTTTACGTTAACTGCAGTGGTTACTCCAGCAAGCAGAGAAGTAACCTTCACGTATTCTCCGCCGATTAACGGCGCCAGTATTGGTCCAGTAACTCGGAATGGTAATGTTCATACCGCCCAATTTACCTGGACACCAACCATTGGTCAGGCAGGCGTTTATAATGTGAGATATGAAGCGTGTACTTCTGGTTCGCCACCAGCCTGCCAAGACCCACCTTATGACAGAAAAATAACCGTCTTACCTGCCGTTACGACAACAACTTCAACAAACGAGCCGAGCACGACCACCACTATAGAGGAGTCAACCACCACGACCACTGAGGAATCGTCAACCACGACGACTGAAGAATCCACGACAACGACCTCGGAAGAGCCGACTACGACCACCACCATAGAGGAGTCAACCACCACGACCACCGAGGAATCGTCAACCACAACGACTGAAGAATCCACGACAACGACCTCGGAAGAGCCGACTACGACCACCACCATAGAGGAGTCAACGACCACGACCACCGAGGAATCGTCAACCACAACGACTGAAGAACCCACGACAACGACCTCGGAAGAGCCGACTACGACCACCACCATAGAGGAGTCAACCACCACGACCACTGAGGAATCGTCAACCACGACGACTGAAGAATCCACGACAACAACTTCGGAGGAGCCGAGCACAACAACCACGATAGAGGAGCCAACCACCACGACCACCGAGGAATCGTCAACCACAACGACTGAAGAATCCACGACAACGACCTCGGAAGAGCCGAGCACGACCACCACGATAGAGGAGCCAACCACCACGACGGTAGTGCCGGTCACCACCACATCGGTTTCCGGGACGACAACAATCGTGATCATCACCACCACGGTGCCGGTGACCACCTCCATTGTGCCGATTACTACCAGTGTGCCGGTGACAACAACAAGCATACCTGTCTCTACGACGACTACCGTTCAGCCTGAATGCGTAACAAATGCAGATTGCGAAGATGATGATTTCTGCACCGGCATTGAATCATGCGAGGACGGCGTCTGCGTGAGCAGCGGCGATCCCTGTGATCCCGAACAGCAGATTTGCAGCAGCCAGTTCCAGACCTGTCTGACTGTTGTTAAGATACTCAATGTGCCGACGGCGCTTTTACCAGCCAAAGGTGAGAGAAAACTGCGGGCGCCGATTTTGGTGCCAAAGCTTTGGTATTGGTTACGGGTAACGATAGACGCGGAGAATCACGTTGATATCAATGAGAGCAAGTTTAGTATCGTCGGGGAGACCGCAGGTTTTAGCGGGGTTGAGATAGATCATTCCAGAAAAATCCGTCAGGCACTGCTGAAAAATAATCGTGGCAGGGTTTTCTGGGTGCCGGTGGCGGTGTCAAAAAATGCTACGGCAGGATTATGGAAAATTACGATAGAGACCATTGTTGCCGATGTTTCCGAGCCGTTTATTGAGATTGTGGAGAGCGCGTTTATCATTAGATAAGTAGTTATAGCACGCATGAAAAAAAGGCAGGACCGGCGATGGCCCTGCCTTTTTTTCTTTCGCAGTATAAAAAAATGATCATGTGTTAGATGGTGATTTTCATTCCTGTGTAAAGGGCATAGGCGAGAAATAATATGCCAAGCAAAATCCGGTAATACCCAAAATGCTTAAAGCCATAGCGCGTGAGGAATACAATAAACGCCTTTACGGCCATAGCAGCGACAATGAATGCTACCGCGCTGCCAGCCAGTAACAATGCAGCATGTTCTGCGGTTATAAGCTCTCGTGATGCCCATAAATCTTTCGCCGTAGCGGCGAACATGGTCGGGATAGCCAGCAAAAAAGAAAATTCTGCCGCCTGCTTTCTATCAAATCCGGCGAATATGCCGCCCAATATGGTAGCGGCAGCACGAGAGACCCCCGGTATCATGGACAGGCATTGAATGAGTCCGATTTTTAGCGCACCGCCATAGCTGATTTCCTCGATATCTCGATATGCAGCCTTCCGTTTTTCGCTCCACACATCAAGCAAAATTAACATCACGCCCCCTGCGATCAGTGAAAAGCTGACGATAAACGGATTGAATAAATACTGTTTGATAAATTTATATGCCAAGAAACCGGCGATACCGGTCGGTAGAAATGCAGCAGCCAGCTTGAGATAAATCGTAACGCTGACAAAAAATCTTTTCAGATATAAGACGAGCACTGCCAGTATGGCGCCAAGCTGAATGACGATTTCAAAGGTTTTGACAAACTCGTCATTTTGCATCCGCAGAAGCGATTGGGCCAAAATCATGTGGCCGGTGGATGAAACCGGTAAAAACTCGGTGATGCCTTCAATGACCGCCAAAACGATGGCTTCGAGAAACGACATATTTCAACACCCGCATAATGGTTTTTAGAGAACAATGTGCATGGGCAGAACCTACAATAAAGAAAAACATAATACAACGCATTTCTATTTGCTCTGCACAATAAATTGGGCTAATAGAGTAGGGCATGTTTCAATCAATATTTTATGAAATTGCCGCAATCCTTCTGTTAGCGGCGGTATGTGGCGCGTTAACGGTCTGGTTGCGGCAACCCCTTATCATAGGCTACATAGGGGTCGGTATCCTGGTTGGACCCTCGTTGTTGGGGTGGGTCACTGCGAAAGATCAGGTAGATCTTTTTGCCAAAATGGGAATACGATTATCATCGTTAAACTATTATCTGATAAACGGGAAATAGATACGCTGCACGGACGCATCGCCGTTGGCTTCTTAATTGTGCAGGATATTCTTGTGATTATCGCTATGATCGGACTTTCAGCGTTCGGTGGCGCGGAATCGTCAAGCGATAACTGGCAAAGCCTGTTTGTTCTGCTTATCAAAGCGCTGGGCCTGATCCTGTTTCTCGGCCTGGCGATGCGCTATGTTCTGCCGCCGCTGTTACACCGTTTAGCCCGCTCCGTGGAATTATTGATGCTGTGTGCGATTGCCTGGGCGGTAAGCGTTGCGATAGCCTGCGAAACAGCAGGGCTCAGCATCGAGGTTGGAGCCTTCCTTGCAGGTATCTCACTGGCTACAACTAATTACCGGGAAGCTATTGGCAGTAAATTAGTAAGTTTGCGCGATTTTTTGCTGTTGTTCTTCTTTGTTGATTTAGGGGCACAAATGGAGTTAGGCTTGCTTGGAGAACAAATCGTTCCGGCAACTATTCTGTCGCTTTTTGTGTTGATTGGCAATCCCTTGATTGTCATGTGTATCATGGGGTATATGGGGTACCGAAAAAGGACCGGATTTCTGGCAGGACTTACGGTTGCCCAGATCAGCGAGTTTTCGCTCATCTTAGGTGCGCTGGGGGTCAGTTTAAACCATATTGGCAAAGACATCTTGGGATTAATTACACTGGTCGGGCTGGTAACCATCGGCCTGTCAACCTACATGATTCTATATTCTCACCAACGATACAACCTGCTTGAGCCATGGCTGAGCGTTTTTGAGCGCGCAACCCCCAAGCGTGAACAGAGCAAAATTCAGACGATAAGCACAATACCGGCTGACGTCATTGTTTTTGGTTTCGGCAGGTATGGCAGTAACATGGCGCGCCACTTGAGGCAGCGCGGGATGCAGGTTTTGGGTGTGGATTTTGATTCCCGTGTGGTAACACACTGGCAAAACCAGGGCGTTAATATACGCTACGGCGATGCTGAAGATCCGGAATTTCCGGCGACATTGCCGCTGAGCACGACGCCGTGGGTTATCAGCACCATTTCCCAAATGCAGGTCAATTTAGCCTTGCTTGATGCTTTGCGACACAACGGCTATGCCGGTAAGAAAGCAGTGCGAGTACATACGGATCGCGAAGCTGAAATTTTGCAGGCTTCCGGAGCCGATCTCATACTCTATCCATTTGTTGATGCAGCAAAAGAGGCAGCGGACCTCGTTGGTGCAGAAATCGTCAATAAAATCAGGCCTTGATACACCATGAGGGGTTGCCCCTATTGCGGGACACGAGGCTATGGAAAACCTTTTTCTGGCATTTGCGTTGACCATCATTGCAGGTCTTGCAACCGGCATTGGCAGCATCATTGCGTTTGTATCGCCGAAACCAAACCGCCGTTTTCTCTCTGTTGCGCTTGGTTTTTCTGCAGGGGTCATGATTTATGTGTCGCTGGTGGAGATTTTTCAAAAAGGGAGAACTGCTTTGGAGGCATCGCTGGGTGACAAACCCGGTTACTGGGCAACGGTTGCGGCGTTTTTCTGCGGTATTTTCTTGATCGGGCTGATTGACAAACTCATTCCCGCCTATGAAAACCCGCACGAGATAAAAGATTATAAATCCCCGCATTTAACGGGAACAGAGTTTAAAAGTCCGGCGCTGTTGCGCACCGGTGTGTTTGTTGCGCTGGCCATTGCGATTCATAACTTCCCCGAGGGGCTTGCCACGTTTATCGCTGCCCTGCATAAACCCGCCCTGGGCGTTTCAATTGCTGTTGCCATCGCCGTTCACAACATACCGGAGGGCATTTCGGTTTCTGTCCCCGTCTATTATGCCACCGGCAGTAAAAAGAAGGCATTTATTTATTCGTTTCTATCGGGACTGGCAGAACCGTTTGGGGCGTTGATCGGGTATGTTATTCTGCGGAATTTCATCAATGGTCTGGTGTTTGGCATTTTGTTTGCGCTGGTTGCCGGCATCATGATATTTATTTCATTAGATGAACTGCTGCCCGCAGCAGAAGAATACGGCGAGCACCATCTTTCCATATATGGCCTTATTGCCGGGATGGGCGTCATGGCGTTGAGCCTGCTGCTGTTTGTATGATACTGATGAAATAATCATCGCATCAATTTTTAGTGCACCCCGGTAAATAATAGTGTATAAAAAAAATTGACTGTGAAAAAGTTAGGGTAGCCCAATAAATTTTATGTCATCTTTAAGGAGGTGTTTATGAAATTGCAGCAGGCATTTGTTTTAATGTGCACTGGTGTGACGATCCGAACGCTCTGTTTAGCATTGCTACTGACAGGCTGTATTCTATTTCCCCCTAAAACCGTTGATTACGTTGATCTTGAGCGCTACGCCGGACTCTGGTATGAAATAGCGCGCTACGACACGCCGTTTGATGAGGACGCGGTAGCGGTGACTGCCGAATACACACTTAATGACGACGGAACCGTCTCAGTCCTCAACAAGGGCAGGGTTGGCTCCCTTGACGGACCGCCCACGAGTATTGAAGGTATTGCCCGCGTGGTGGATACCAGAACCAATAGCAAACTTGCAGTGCGGTTTTTTCGCCCTGAAATTGAAAAATTTGAGTTTGCCTATTGGATAATTGAACTGGGAGAGGAGTATGATTATTCCGTTGTATCAAATCCCACCAGAAGCGTTTTATATATCCTCTGCCGAACTTCCACTATGGATGATCAGTTATATAACGACCTCGTCGCGCGATTAGCCAAACGGGGATTCGATCCAGACAGAATTGAGCTGACGCCTCAACCCTAATCTCTATTCTTATTTTTGGTTGGAATAAAAAACTTGTCAATTTTTTTGCAGGGCAACACTTATACGTTTCGAGTTTATTTTTTAACAATTTCATATAAAAGGAGGCATAGTATGGGAACCAGAGGGAGAGAAATTGTCGGCATGGATGTCAACAAACTGCTTGATATGCTTAACAAGGCATTTTGCGACGAGTGGTTTGCCTACCATCAATACTGGCTTGGCGCAAAGGTGGTAAAAGGACCGATGAAGGATGCGGTGGCTTCCGAGCTGACGCTGCATGCCACGGAAGAGCTCGCTCATGCAGATCTGGTGGCAAATCGTATCATTCAGCTTGGCGGAAAGCCCATTTCTGAGCCAAAATTATGGTACAAGTATTCGGGTTGCGGATATGAACCGCCCGAAGATGAATATGTAAAGACCATTCTCAATCAAAACATTCGCGGTGAGCAGTGTGCCATCGGCTACTATAATGAAATTATGAAAAAAACCCGCGATAAGGATATGGTGACATATAATATGGCGCTGACCATTCTTCAGCAAGAAGTCGAACACGAGGAAGATTTGCAGGCGCTGCTGGAGGACATTGAGCTGATGGTGAAGCGGAAATAACCAGCGCTGAAACGGCGCATTATTTTTCTAAGCTTTGCAGGAAGTGGTCGGCAATCGCCAAATGCTGTTGTCGCCGCGCCTCCGGCATGCGGTCAAGCTGAATTGCTATAACACGCATGCGGGGATTGCACGCAAAAAGGTTGTGGTGTTTTGCGACGAAGCGCCAGAACAGTCCATCCCAGATTTCGCACCACGCGCCGGAAGTAAAATCGCTCATTTTGCGGATATACTGAGAAGAGCTGATATAGGGCTTGGTGGTGATACGTCCCCCGTCAGCATACTGGCTCATGCCATAGACATTGGGCACCATGACCCAGTCATAAGCGTCAATAAATAGCTCCATAAACCAGCGATACACGTCATCAGGGGCGATTTCGCACAAAAGCATAAAGTTTCCGAGCACCATGAGCCGCTCAATGTGATGGGCATAAGCATGCTCCACCACCCGTTTGATGACGACATCCACCGGTTCAATGCCGGTTGTTCCGTCATAAAAACTCCGAGGAAGCTTCCTGGTGTGCTGAAAATAATTGGGTGCATGCTCCTCCGAATACCGCAAGACATAAACTGCCCGCATAAATTCCCGCCAGCCGATTACCTGTCTGATAAAACCCTCCAGTGAGTTCATGGGAACCGAATGCCGTTGTGCATAGGCAAGTGTTTCAGCTACGATCTGATCGGGTGTCAGCAATCCGATATTAAGCGCCGGGGTGAGAAGCGAATGAAACAGAAAAGCCTCGCCTTTCAGCATCGCATCCTGAAAATCGCCAAACCAGTTGAGTCTTTCTTTTAAAAAATGGTGCAGCCATTGTTTGGCATCTGCATGGGTGACCGGGTAAAAAAAGTTCTCCGTGTCGCCGGGATGGTGCGCAAATCGGTTTTCTATATATTCCTGCGCTTCCTTGATGAACTGATTCGCCGGGCAGCGAGGGACAGGAGGGATCTTCTGGTTTTTTGGCAAGCGTCGGCGGTTTGCCGGATCAAAGCTCCATCTGTTTCCCGCCGGTTTGCCCGAGTCTATCAGAATGTTGAGCCGTTTGCGCTGGGCAATATAGAAGCGGGTCATGGAGAAATGCGCGGTATCTTTAAAAAAATCATGCAGCCAGGTTTCAGCAGTAAGAAAACCCGGCGACGGATCAATCCGGAGATTGATGCTGTGATTGTTTGCCGACTCTTTCAGTTGTGTTGCCAATGCCCTATCTACGGGGTCGGCGATAAACACGGTTTTTATCTTGTTGTCGCCGAGCTGCTGAAGAAATGTTTGTGTGGGCGGGCACTGGTCATGATTGACGTAATGAACCCGGTATCCCCGTGATATGAGGGCCTGTTTATAAGCCTGCATTGACGCTCTGTGCAGGAGAAGTTTTTTCTTGTGAAAGCGGAAAGAACAATCGGCGCCGGTGAAAAAAAGCGGAGTTTCGATCAGATAAATATCGCGGTCTTTTTTCAAACCGGGATGATTTTTAAAAAGCTGGTGGGGAAAAATCAGGGTGGCTTCTGGCAGACCCATGGCAGATAACCGGTATGTGCCGAGAAAGCACCCCCCTGAGGCGGGGATACGTCGGCACGGAACAAGCTGATTAATCGTAATTGTCGGGATGCCCCGTGCTGGGCACGGGAAGCTTTGCTTGCCGGAAATTACCGCATAATTTTCACCTGATGAAAGGCTTCTGCAAGTTCAAACACTTCCCCCTCCGCCATTTTCATACAGCGCTCTCGCAGCCACTGTTCAAGATTCTCTATGCCGAAATCATTGATTTGGCTTTTGTGACAGCGCAGCGCAGCAAGTTTCACCTCAAACGTCGTGCTGATATCCGAGCGAAAATTCACATCTTCTGCCGCCCAGCATAAGACCTCCTGCACGCGATGCGGCTCAAGACCCTCCTGCAGAAGGTCAGGGTATGCGAGATAATCGCGCGCGTAGGGATAAATCGCATCAAGGACTGCCTGACCGGTTATGCGATGGTCACGATGCCAGATGTATCGGCGATAGGGATCTGCCGTGACCACGATGCGCGGGCGATGGATACGGATTTGCCTGACGATATCCTTGCGGAACTCAGGGGTGTCCTCAAGCTGCTGGTCGGGATAGCGCAGAAAAATCACCTCCTGCACGCCCGCAACCTGTGCCGCGGCAATTTGCTCCTGTTCCCTGATGCGAGCGATTCGTTCCGGGGTAAGGGATCGGTCACTGGTTCCCTTTTCACCGCTGGTGCAGATGACATATACGACGCGTTTGCCCGTCTGTGTCCAGTGAGCCACCGTGCCGGCAACGCCAAATTCGGGGTCGTCAGGATGCGGCGCAATGACTAATATATCAGCAGGTTGATTCATGCAATTTCGTCCTTAGTGATGCCGGCATGGAACATAAGATACGATGCCTTCGGCTCAGGCGGACAATGCCGCACGAGCACTGCGATCGCGGGAATATTCATATTGAGCGTGGTGTATTGCAGCGTGATACTCCTTGACCATCAAAGCAGCCACCTGTGTCCAGCAATAGTTCAGCACCGACGCGCGAATCGCAGGGCGGGAAAGCTTACCAGCTTGCCGGGTTCCTATCAATCGTTGAATCTGTTGTGCCAGTTGATGCGGATCTGGTTGGTTAACCAGAACACCGTTTGTGCCGTCGTTGATGATCCGATCCATTGCTCCGACCCGTGTGGCAACGACCGGGGTGCCGCAGGCAAGGGCTTCAAGTCCCACCAGGCCGAAACTTTCCGTATATGACGGGAGAACCAGCATATCTACGGCATTGTAATAGAGCGGCAGCATTTCATGTTCAACTCGACCGATAAAGGACACCTTGGCGAGAACCCTCGCGTGTTCCGCCACGGATTTTAGCCGTCGTAAATAAGCGTTATCGCGATCTTCCCCACCGACTATAAGCAGACGCAGATGGTGCTCCGGCACATGGGGCAGCGCCTGAATAAGATTTTCAAGTCCTTTCAACGGATCAAGCCTGCCGACATATAGCAGCGTCAATTGATCCGGATCGAGGCCCAGTTGCGCGCGGCACAGTTGTTTATCAAGCGGCCGAAAAAGGTCTCCATTTACACCGCAGGGTATGACCGATATTTTGCGCGGCGACGCGGCATAAAGGGATATGAGCTGCTCCCGTTCCCGTGCCGTTTCCGCCACAATCCGGGAGCAGGCTTTGCTGACGAGCTTTTCAACAAGCAGGCGCAGCGCCGGTTCCGGAATACCAACAGAAAACATGTTTTTAACTGCGGCAAGGGTATGGAATAAAACAAAATGCGGAACGTGCCAGCAAATCTGCGCCCACAGGCCTACTCTGCCTGAAAGCCAGTAATTACTCTGCACGATGTCGTAGTGGTTTTTTTCATGCTGCCTGAACTGTTCCATCGTGTGAAAAAATTCTGGCAGCAAGGGGTAGAGCTGAAGCTTTGACAGATAACCCACCGGCCCGGTTTTAAGGTGTATGAGACGGACATTTTCAGCCAGCATTATCGTTTGATCGCCCGGATGCTGCTGTCGGGTGTAAATGTCAACGAGGTGGCCCTGTCTGCCCAATTCAGCGGCAAGCTCGCGAATGTAAATGCTCATGCCGCCGGTGTCTTTTGTTCCCAGTTTGCCTAACGGACTGGAATGAACACTCAACAAAGCGATTTTCAGCGGTTTTTGTTCCATGCGCCCCCCTTCAGGCAGGTTCCGTGGATCATGTTTTGGCAGTGATTATTTACCGAAATGGACCTGGCACGAATACAACGGTACCGGCTTGCCGCCCAGGCGCTGTTTGTATTCTTCAGCTCCCTTCAAAAAGTCGTAGGTTGCCAGTCCTTGTTCAATGCTCTCCTTGATGCTGAATATTTTACTGAGCAACCCAACGCTGAGCGAGCTGCATTGACGATCGTAGGCATTATTATAAAGATGCCTCGTGGAACGGTAGTCAAAACACATGACCGCGGCGATGGGCCGGTTGTTGAGACGTAAAAAACTGAGTTTAAGAAGCTGTTCTGCTGCCAGCGCTCTGGCGACGGCGAAGAAAAACTGTTCCATCTGTGTAGTCATAAACGTGGCTTTGTCCTCGCGGTTCTGTCTAAAAAGGCTAAGAAATGTGGTCATTGCCGGTTTTATCTGGTCAGGATTATTGACCGTCGCAAAACAAATTTCCCCACTTTCTTCAAGCCGGCGCAGCTTTCTTCTGATCTCATGGCGCTGTTTTCCGCTGAGTTGGCCGAGAAACATATCCCAGGTAGGAGGCAGTGATAGTTCTAACACAACATCATCAGGTGTGCAATGCGCCTGACATCCGCAGGCTTCGGCAATCTTTGGCAGATGGCGGCATACTGAAGAATCTCTGCGCACCGGGTGGAGCACCAGGTTCTTTATACGGTGCTGGTGCAGATGGGTAATGAGAATTTGAAAAAATACCTGTTCCGCACCGGGAAGGATGATGCAATCAAAAAAATCGCACACATCAGGTGAGCCAATAAAGCGCGCAGTTCCGTTGCGCATCATCAGCGGCGCGATACCGATAACTGAATTCTGAAATCTTACGGTGCAGATGTAGCTTTTCCAGCCATCCCCAAAAACATGCCACCACGCCGTAACCCAGGGCGGCAGCGTGAACAGGCAGTGCCAGGGCAACGTTGTTGCCGTTTCACGCCAGCACGATGCCAGTGCCTCAAATGTCTCAAGGGTCACACAAGATTCAGGCACAACAGTATTGGTATTATGCTGCTGCGGGTCAGGCCGTTGTATCATAAAAGGCGCATGCTGACTTCATTGAGGAATTGAGTTTGATCGCTGTGCCGGTTCGGGCAGCCACTGCCAGGGCATCAAGCACACGCATATTATTAATGCTTTCGGATGGCGTGATCGCAGGTTTTTCTCTGCCCATTATTGCGTTGGCAACGTGTTCAACCATGCGTTGATATTCGTCGGTTCCTGCAATGACATGCCGCTGTCCGTTCTCCTGATTGCGGGCGCGCACCACAAACACTGCATCGTGTTCCCAGGGGATAAACGCATCATGGGGCAACTCAATTGCACCATCGCTGCCGACCACAGAATATGTCTGTTGAAGCGCAGCACAGAAACTCGCTTCAAGCGTCGCCAGCCGTCCCCGGGGAAAGCGCAGCAGACCGGCAACGTGAATATCCGCTCCGGTGTGATGATATACCGCCTGAGCTTGAATTTGTTCCGGTTCGTCGGCAAACAGCCAGCGCGCCAGACTGACGCCATAACACCCCACATCAAGGAGCGCCCCGCCGCCCATTTCCGGGTTCAGCCGGTAATGGGCGCCACGGGATAACGCTTCTTCGCCCATATGATAACAAAATGCCGCACGAATCAGAGACGGTGTGCCAATAATGCCCTCGGTAATGAGTTTCTTAATGTGCAGACTGCGGGGGTGAAACCGATACATAAACGCTTCCATGAGCAGCCGGCGGTTTTTTTCCGCGGCCACTGCCATTTCCTGTGCCTCTTCTGCAGAGCAGGCGAGGGGCTTTTCACAGAGCACGTGCTTCCCTGCGTTTAAGGCCTTTACAGTCCAGACATGATGGAGATGATTGGGCAAAGGAATATACACCGCGTCAACGGATGGGTCATCAAGTACTTTATCATAACTATCGTATAAATATTTAATATTACTTTTTTTAACTAATTCTGCTGCACCTTCAGGAAAACGGCTGGCAAGCGCATGTATCACACCGTTATGTGATTTCTGAATGGCAGGAATGACACATACCCGCGCAATGGTTGCAGCACCCAGTATCCCCCATTTGACTTTTTCAGGCATTAATCACCTCAATAGTTCCGCCACGGGAGGCTGACCGGGCTGCTGCTTCAAGAATTGTCACCACGCAGACCGATTGTTCAAGCGGTGCAACAAGCGGCTCGCCGGTGAGCAGATGGTCAGCCAGGTTACGATGAAACAAAAAATCCTGCCGCGGCGGCAGCGCCAGTTTTTGTTCAACAATGGATCCTGAATGATGGCGCCGGAACAGCTGAAGCTCAGGCGTCATCTCAGTGCGCGGTATGAAATGTTCATGATAATACAGAACCGGGTCCAATTCATATACCGATTCGATGCGCCACAAGCCAATGATGGCGCCTTCGTTGCCTAACAGATACCATTTGGGTTTTCGGATAGCCGCAATATCAGAATGCATAAATTCCGCCTCCTGTCCCCCGGCAAACCGAATCAGCACACGTTCCTGGTCGGCGTTGGTGATGTCATGCCAGACACGCTTCTGGCGGGTGCCGATAACTGTTGTTGGCCGATCCGGAATCAGACTCACGATCCAATCAAGGTAATGTCCGCCCCAATCGTAAGCAGTTCCTCCCGATACCGGCTCGTGGGAGTGCCAGTAGCCGCAGGGATGCTCGAATCCGCCCACAAATGTTTCCATATAAAAGAGATCGCCGATTAAACCATCATTAAGTGCCTGCCGAATGGCGCGATAGTCAACATCAAACCGCCGGTTCTGGTGGCAGCACAAGTGCACGCGCTGCTTTTCTGCCATCGCCACCATAGCGTCGGATTCCCTGCGCGTCAGGGCAAGCGGCTTTTCGCACACCACATGTTTTCCTGCCGCCATCATCTGAAGACTCAGCCGGGCGTGGGTATTGGGCGGCGTGGCGATGATAATCAAGTCCACCTGCGGATTGTCGGCTAACTCATCAGCGGTATGGTGGATGCGTGCTTCAGGAAAGTCCTGCCCTGCCTGCGCCCGCCGTTCTTCGCTTTGGTCGCAAATGGCAGCCAGTGCCAGCCCGGGCGTGGCCGTGATACCGAGTCCGTGCAGCTTTCCAACCGACGGCGCATAACCCAGTATGCCTGCACCCATGATTCTGTTGCTATCAGATCGCCCCGCAAGATGCAGGAGGCAGCGGTAGAGAATTTGCTGAAAGAAAGGATTTTCATAAGCCTGAAGCGTGGTGCACATGACCCTGCCGTTGCCCAGCGGCCGTGTAACAAGCATGGGACGGTGCTGATAGTGCCAGTCAGCATAAAGAAGTATTTCAGCATTCGAGGCACGTATCTCAAGCGGCAGATAGGGGCAGGTAAGAAATCCGGCGGCAGGCAACCGGCGCGCGATGGGATGGCTGTTATTCTGGAAGACAATACGCAGCTCGCACGTCGGACGGCATGTGCCCAATTCAACTCCGAACAGATCGGGCACCATTTCACCAGGTTTATCCAACAGCGCCAGCCAGCCGCCACCGGCGGTTACATACTGTTGTAGCGCGGCAATATTTTGTGCAGACTGAAAGGAGCTGACGGATATCACAGCGTGATAGGGGGCTAACTCTCGTGGAAGGGTAGATGTAATATCCAGGGTAACATGGGGCAGGGCGCGCAGATAGTTAAAAAAAGGATTTGGCCCGCCTCTATCGCTTTCGGCGATACAGAGAATTGACAACGTGGGATGATAGGCCAATTGTGAACTCCCAGACCGGTGACCTGTTTCATTCCTCGCAAGCCCCGCCTTGTAGGCAGGGAGCATCTCTTCAAGGAACGACCGTCGTGCCGGTATGCTATGCTTTCAATGTCCAGCGCGAACCGTTTTTACCGTCTTCTATGCAAATATCTGCCTTTCGCAAACACTCGCGTATCGCATCAGCTTCTTTCCATTGTCCGTTGTTCCGCAAGGTCTGGCGCAATGCAAGCAGTTCATCCACCAGGGGGGCGAGGCATGTGCCCCGATCCTGCGGCGCTGCTTCAAGTTTAGAGGTCAGAAAAACGATCAGCTCCCGCAAAATGTCGCGTGCCTGTGAAATAAATTCAGTGCTTTCATGATCAAGGTGTGCTTCCCAAATGAGGCGGTCAAGTTCCAGCAAAGCAGCCGCTGATTGCTTCACGTCATGCCGCTCAAGACCGGCATGAAACGAATCTTCCAGATTGTGGATTCTATCCCAGAATAAATCCGCGGAACTGTGCACAAATGACGTGTCGGATCGTGTATCCGAAACAGGTTTGTGCGGCACCGGGCCGATGTTCATCCCCCGCAGCACATCAAGAGAAAATCGGTCATCTTTAGCAAATGTCAATTCGTTGCCGCGGTGCCGAAAAGTTACCCGGCCAAGTCCTTTTATGGTTGCTTCGTTTGTTTCAAGATCCATGATACAGGCGGTGTGCTCATCAAGCCCCACGATTCCGACCTCTTCTGGCAACAGTTGCTCAAGCATTGTAAAGCGAGGCTCGCCCATATAGCAAAAACGTGTGTCGTGCGTGCCGCCCTCCGCATTATTCCAGTGGGGAATCACCACCAGGTTAAAACCAAAGTAGCCCAAAATGTCCAATCCTGCTACCCAGTGCAGGTCTGTTCCCACCTTGTATATTTCATAAACAGGCATGGTGAACTTGCCGACTGTTAGCGCCGCTGCGCTTGCCGCAACCAGGCAGGCACCGTTTTCTATTCGATTCATGATGATATGTGGTATTGGGGTTTGTTGCCACTGGCGGACAGCATAGGTGGGGCTGCCCGGCCCGATCAGAATATAATCAGCCTGCCGGAGATGGTGAAATGCCTGTTCTGCCTCATAGGGTGTGCATGATTTATGGGACTTAAATGAGGCCACGGTCATAGCTTGTTTTACCTTCTCGCGAAAATAAAGCAGCGCTTTGCGGGATAGTTCATCAACATTGAGTTGAAATCCTGCCGGTGTATCTATAAATACAGCTTTCGGTGAAGGGCCAAGCCGCGCAAGCAGCGATTTGTGAATTTCCACCATGGTCGCCGTCAATTCGCCTGAACCCATGAGTACCAACATCCCTTTTTTTTGCGACATAATCGAGATCAACGCTCAACATATGATAAGGTTTTCTGTTTCACTTAGATATAAAAACAAAATAGATAATTGTCAACCATAACAAATACTAATATTAAATTGTTATTAAAAAATAAAATATAAATTAATAATAAAATTATGCAAATATTTCTGTTGAAATTTTCTGCATAACAATTTATTATTGTTAAAAAGGGACATGAAGAGTGGGAAGGTAATGTCAGCCTATAATAATACAAAAAAAATAGTTTTCGACAGTTAATAGCAGCCTCTATCGGTGTGTAACACAGATAGAGGTTTTTTGTTTCTTTTTTGCATTGACTTTATCGAGGAGGAAACAGAGATGAAGAAAAAAGTATTTTTATTATTCTCAGTTATATCATTGTTTTTCAGCGCTTGTCTTTTGCGCGATGCAATCGCGTTCAGCTCGCTGGCAGAAAAAGGTCCGTATTTTGTAAGGGCGTTGCATGTTACGATTCCACTGCGAGATGATCTTGTCTGGGGACCGGTGTTTGGTAATTTTTACTGGAATAGAAATACCATCGGTGTCATGCGCTATAATGCGCTTATCTATTATCCAGCCATTAATGAGGTGAGAACAAGCGACCAGTATTCCATTTTCTTTCCACCCGACACGTCAGGTGCACCCTATCCCGCTGTGGTTTTTATCCAGGGAGCAAATGTTTATATTGAACAATATGCGTGGCTATTTGAGCATATCGCAAGCTATGGATATATCGTGCTTGCAGTGACGGAATTCATGCCCTCCGGGGGAAATCTTGAGGGCCAGTTTCAAAATTTGTTTCCGCAAGGAACGGCAACGCCAAGTATCTGGCAAACATCAATGACTATTCCTGATGCTATAACCTATCTTGAAAGAATAAACACCAGCGTTGTTGACCCGTTGCCCCCAGCTGCTACAGTCGCCACACCTCCTGACCCATGGGACAGAACAAGCTACCTCAATGTGGTCAGAAACCCTCGGGGCCCCTCTGGGGATGACCTCAATCATAGTTTGTTTGAAGGCATGGTTAACACCAATAAAATTATTCTTGCCGGCCATTCCTTTGGGGGCTATATCGCGCTCATGTGCGCTAATACAACCATTCAAAAGCCGCCACGGCCTGAGGGCGGCAGTTTTACGAATCATGTTGCCGGCTGCATCGTTTATGGCGCTCATACCTTTGCTGCGAGTGGCGCAGGGTATTCCTCTCCGATCAATGTGCCATTGCTGATGCTGGGCGGCGAAAAAGACGGGGTAGCTGCCGGCCCCATTGGTGGCATAGAAAAGAGCGGATATGAACGTATTAAATACACCTTTAATAATTATGTTCCCGCATCAAGCGACAATTCACGCTACCTCTTGGGGATCAAAGGGGCAAATCACCTTTCTATCGGCACCAAGCCTGACCCCATGGTTGACCGCTCCTTCCTTGATGAGAAAGACGGTATCATAAGCACCTACCTGGCGCATCAGGTGATACAGGAAAAAGTTATGGCATTCCTTCAATATTACATTAAGAATGATGCGAATGCCCTCCCGATCCTCACTGGATCAGGGAGTGACCCGTTTATTTTTGATTACGCGGTGAAGTAAATGAACGTAAAGGAGCATATCATGAAGACCAAAATTCTTTTTCTGCTTGTGCTCTGCTTCCTGATCAGTGGGATGCTACCGTCGTGGTCAGCTACTATCATTGTTTCGCCGGGTCAAAAAATACAGGATGCAATCGATTCTGCAGCAAACGGTGATGTCATAGAAGTGAATGCCGGAACCTATTCGGAACATTTAAATTTCAAGGGAAAGCAGATAACGGTTAAAAGCGTTGCCGGCCCTGCGGCAACAATTATCGAGGGATGCAGCGAGGCACCGGTTGTGACATTTAATCGAGGCGAACAGCGGCAGACCATACTTGAAGGTTTTACCATTCGCAACGGCGTCGGACAAAAACTTGACGGCCTTGACTTCGGCTTTGGGGGAGGAATTCTCTGCCGGGGCTCATCTCCCACGATCAAAGGCAACATCATAGAACAGAACCAAGCCGACCCCTCTGCATCAGGTTTATTTGGCCTCGGCGGCGGCATTTGCATTTATGAGGGTGCTTATCCGGATATTACCGGGAACACGGTTCGTAATAATACGGCTGAATCGGGCGGAGGAATTTACATCTTCACGACCAATGACCCTGAAGAAACCAGCAGTACTCGGGTGTTAATTCAAAATAACGTTGTTACCTCAAACAGTGCACAATTGGGGGGCGCCATATTTATCTGCGGAAATTCACACCCACAAATTATCAATAATGTAATTGCCGGCAATACCCAGGTTATGGGGATGGAAATATATTTATGCAGCGACTCAAGCGCAGAGATTGTTACGTCCACATCGACAACCACGACGACTATTGAGCCTACCATCATTGGCCTCGTTTATTTTAAGGCAATACCTGGCGATGCACAGATATTGCTCCAGTGGATGACCGAGTCGGAAAAGGACAATGCAGGGTTTAATATTTACCGCGCAGAAACAAAGTATGGAACATATGTAAAAATTAACAATTCGCTAATTCCCGCACAAGGCTCTGCTACACAAGGCGCGATGTATGAGTTTGTAGATACAAATGTAAAGAACCGCAAGACGTATTGGTATAAGCTGGAGGATGTTGATCTGAACGGTGTTGCTACACTTCATGGTCCGGTGAGTACGAAACCGCGACTGATATATGGTCAAAGATGGTGAATTGGTGAAAAGGCCAAAAGCTGAAATGGTTTCAACCATTAGGCTGTGAGCCTTTTAACCTTTATAAGTCACCGGTCATTAGACACAACATCAATGGAGGCAGTATATGAAACTATTTAAGCTTATATTGATTGTTTTTGTCGTAATCCATGGTTTTGTTCTGGCAGGATGCAAACTGTCTGTTCCTGGTACGTATGTTCAGGAAAAAGATGGAAAACAACTGTCTTCAGAATTAAAACCGGACGGCTCATACCGTATGTTTGATGAGACCGGGGGTGAAGTATCGGGAAAATATGAAGTCAAAGATAATACAATTACCTTCTATATGTTTGGAACCCAGCATAAGGGAGAAATTAAGCGGGATAGAATCATTATGGACAATGGGGATGTTTGGAAAAAGAAATAGCCAAGTAGCAACCGAATCAGGCACGGCTGTTCTTTCTCGTAATATTCAATATTCACGGCAATAACGCTTCCAAAGGGAGGCGTTATTTTTTTATGGATTTCTTAAATTCTCAATACGTTTCTCTTGCGGTTATCGTTCAAAATAGGATAATAGCCGCAGGTTGGATGAGAGTGCGTGACGAAGAGACATGCTGTTAGGATTCACAGGACCAGAACATGAAAGAGGTGCGGTTGTATGAACATACAGGTAAAAAAAGGTAATCTTCCGGTAATAAAAGATGAAATCATTATGGTCGGCATGTTTGAAGGAAAAGAGGGCAGCACCGCCGCTGCTCACATTCTTGATACTGCCTCAGGGGGCATGATTACCGAGATTATTCAGCGAGGTGATTTTAGGGGGGAATTATACAAAACATTTCTTATCCCCAAAACCCACGGAATAGCCGCTAAACGGGTTCTCATTGTCGGTTTAGGAAAAAGCCAGGACTGTTCGCTGGATAAGGTGCGCGGCGCCGTTGCTCACGGCGCGCGAGTGATTCGCGATGTGGGCTTAAAACATTTTTCCGTGCCGGGCAATTTTGTTCAATTGCCTGACCTATCTCCTTCAGACACCGTGAAAGCAGTCGTTGAAGGTGTTTGTCTTGGTCTTTACAGCTTCAAACAATGCAAGACGAAAAAAGAAGCAGGACATAACAAAGTTATTGAAGGATTCACGATCCTTGCTGAGGGAACACCGGAATATGCGGTATTGAAAAAAGCGGTACCGGCTGCGGAAATTATAAGCACCGCTGTTAATCTGGTCCGGGATCTGGTTAACCTTCCAGCAAATAGGGCCACACCGCACTATTTGGCGCAAACCGCGGAACGAATTGCGAAATCCTATGGGCTGAAATGCAGAATTTTTGACCGGGTGCAGATTAAAAAACTTGGCATGGGGTGTTTTCTTGGCGTTGCTCAGGGTAGCCGCGAACCGGCGCAATTTATCATTCTTGAGCACAAGCCCAAAAAAGTGCTTACTGCACATCCGATTGTGCTGATTGGTAAAGCAATTACATTTGACAGCGGCGGCATATCAATAAAGCCGCCGCAGGGTATGGAACGGATGAAAGATGACATGGCAGGAGGCGCTGCCGTAATTGGTATCATGCAGGCTGTTGCTCGAATGCAATTGCCACTGAACATTGTTGGTCTCATTCCGGCAACCGAAAATCTTCCTGATGGCGGCGCGCTGAAGCCCGGAGATATCATTACCTCTCTGTCCGGCAAAACAGTTGAGATCATTACTACCGACGCAGAGGGGCGGCTGGTCCTTGCCGATGCCCTGACCTTTGCAGCACGCTTCCAGCCGCAGGCGATCATTGACCTGGCGACGCTTACCGGCGCCTGTGTCATTGCGTTGGGCAATGATGTTGCGGGACTCATGGGCAACAATGAAGCGCTGCTGGAACGATTAAAACGGGCAGCAAACGGCACCGGCGAAAAGGTTTGGCAACTGCCCCTTTGGGACGAGTATGCTGAATTGCTTAAAAGCGACAGCGCTGACATAAAAAATGCCGGCGGGCGCGACGCCGGGGCTATAACCGGAGGGATGTTTTTAAAAGAATTTGCCGGTAACATACCCTGGGCGCACATTGATATCGCAGGCCCAGTGTGGGCGGAAAAGGATAAGCCCTATATTCCGAAGGGCGCCACGGGTTTTGGCGTCAGGCTCATCGTCAACGTATTGGAGAACTGGCAACACCGTAATGGCGAACAGACACAAAAGGATAGAGGCGATAAATCTCTTTAAACCTTTTGCGCAACGAGACTGGCAATTGCTTTTTGCTGTTGCAATTGGGTATCAATTCGCTCATGATAAAAAATAATAAAGAAATCGAGAAAATTATCCAGCAACTCATTTGGTTTAAGCAGATAGTCTGGATTCAATATACCCCCGAAACTGGCCTGCTCATTGGTGTATGTCTCAAAAAAGATAAGACCGTCTTTTTTTAATCCTCGTTTTAATTGCGGAATAAGGGAACGCTCTAAGTAGTAGCAGTTGACAATGACATCGTATTTATTTTCAGGAATGTGATACCGTGTCAAATCAGCTTCAATGGCATGTATGGCAAGGTGATTCTTTTTTGCAAACTGCCTGACATGATGTATCGCAACTGAGGATATATCTACCCCATCAACAGAAAAACCATGCTGCGCAAGAAACACCGCGTTGCGCCCCATGCCCATGGCGACATCAAGCGCTGTGCCACCCTTCAGCAGATGCGCGTAATTACGGAGAAGTTCAGCGGGCTCACCGGGTGCGCAATTGCTTCGATATTTGTCATCCCATTTTTGCTTATCCTGCATGAACGCATTCGCCCCTTATTATCCATCTTTTTAGCACAAACAGAATGGTATGAAAATAATAGCAATGCAGAATATGTGAGGTTCGGTCATGCATTTTGAAATAATTGAGGTTTGCTGTTACGCCGGGTATAAAAGCAATGAACGGCCAATCAGTTTTCGTTTACAGAATAAAACCTACACCATTGCGAAAATTCTCGACCGGTGGTATGAGGGAAATGCGTATGCCGCAATGCCGCCGTTGGACTATTTTAAGGTAATGACAGAAGAAGGGGCAACATTTATTATCAGGTATAACCGACTCTTTGACAAATGGTCAATTGCCGTTTTTGATGCCAGGGAGCAGTGACGAATTGACTCAAATTAAAGGTAACCGAAGGTAATCACAGGAGGGGTTGAAAAACAGATCGTTGCGTCATATTGCAGGTAACCGA
>FWPV01003612.1_pt1 | contig 21285 bp, 21 predicted proteins | sample 2228371 | NCBI WGS metagenome assembly FWPV01 (sample SAMEA103939776, study PRJEB20133) | metagenome | reverse complement strand
CCCGCTCGAGATGCTCGAGGGTCCGTTCGGCTTCCCGAGAGGTCGCGAAGTCGGCGGCCCTGCTCCGGCCCTTTTCGATGAGTTGCGCGCGCAGGGCCTGATCGCTGCAGATCCGGGTGACGGCGGCGGCGATGGGGCTCGACCTGGACGAGTTAAATCGACGCCTGTTTACCGAAGCTTCAGCGTTTCCGGGCGTGACGCTGACTATCGACAAAACCCGTAAAGAAAACCCCGTCATAACGGTTGCATACCAGGGCATCACCGCACAATTCCCGGCAAACAAGAACCTAATCAAAGTGGGCGACAAGGTCACGGAACTGGAGGGCGTAGTCGTTTACCTTCCCGAAACCGGCAAGGCCTATCTGCCGTTGCAGGCCCTGAGAACCATGGGCGGGTCCACGCAGCCTTTACCGTCGGTGGCGGCGCGATAACGCGCACAACGGCGCGCGATGAAGGCTCATCATTTGTACCGGTTGAGCATCAGCGACTGCCGGGATACGAACGAAAGTTCTTGTACAGGAATCAATGTCAAATTTCTCAAGGTGATTGATGCGCCATTTGATCAAGGATTTTCTCCTGCCATTGTTGATCTTATCCTGCTTGACACTGCTGTTTCGCCTGACCGACCTGGATTTGACCATCCTCGGTCTGTTCTACAGCGAATCCGATGGATGGATATACCGCAACGATAACCCCTGGGTGTTCCTTTACAACTACGGCGTCATCCCGGGCATTGTCCTGGCGGCGGGTGCTCTGATCGCCCTGCTCGCTTCCCTCCGCCTCGACACCTTGGCGCCTTTCAGAAAACAGATGCTCTTCATTTTGCTGGCCCTTGTGATCGGACCGGGCTTGCTGGTGAACTTCGGTCTCAAGGAAAACTGGGGCAGACCTCGACCACGGGAGATCATGTACTTCGGGGGCCACAAGGAATTCCACCAGGTATGGGAAAAAGGCCCGCCGAAAAATTATTCTTTTCCTTCCGGCCACGCCGCCATAGGCTTCTTTATGATCTGCCCGTATTTTATCCTGCGGGCCCGCCACAGGACGTGGGCTCGTGTCTTCCTGATCTGCGGCCTGGGTTTTGGCTTGACCATGGGTTTGACGCGAATGGTTCAGGGGCAGCACTTCCCCAGCGACGTCATCTGGTCGGGAGGGCTGGTCTATTTGTCGGCGGCGGGGTGCTTCTATCTCCTCGGCCTGCACCGCATAGAAAATCAGGGGCGCGGCCGGGATTCTACTGATCGTTTGTGACCCACAAAAAGCAGGTGAAAGCGGCGAACGCCACATTGACCATCCACACGCCGACGGCCGCAGGCAGAAGACCCGAGGTGGCCAGTGAACAACCCACCTGGGACAGGGTCAGGTAGGCGAATGCCAGCAGCAGCGCGACAATGGCACCGCTCGCTATGCCTCCGTGGAGTCCCTGGCGCAAAGCCATGTTGATGCCCAGAAGGGCCAGGACAAAAGTCATGACCGGGAAGGCTACGCGGCGATGCAGTTCCACTTCGTAGGGCGCCGCCACATAGCCTTCGCTGCGCAGTTTGCTGGTATAGTGGCGCAGGTTTTCCCAGCTGAGGTCCTCGGGGGCTGCTTCGATGCTTTTGAAATCTTCAGGAGTTTCGGGCAACTGCATGGGCTTTGCGGTAAACCATTGCTGCTGCGGCTCGGAACCGGTGAAATTGATGGTGACCCCGTCCTGCGCCACCCACTGGTCATTGATCCAGCGTATTTCCTTGGCATCGATGCGCTGCTTCAGGCGGAAATCCGCATCCACGTAAAATACCGTGACATTTTCCAGGGCATGCCTTCTCTGGTCATAGAGACGAATGTGGTAGATGGCGTCTTTTCCCCAGTACCAGACATTCTCCTGGGTCCACAGGATGGGTGTTTCGTGCCCGCGGATCTGATGATCCCAGACTCGTTGCGCAGCCTTGTCCAAGGGACGAGCCAGGGATTCCCCCAGCCAGAACTCGGCCACGGACAACAGCAGGGCCATGGCGACCATCGGTCCCACGTAGATGTAAGGACTTACCCCGGCCGCCCGCAGCGCGATCAGCTCACGGTTTCTTTTGAGAATGCCTAGCGTTATAACGACTGACAGGAGCACCACCAGGGGAATTCCCTGGGCGATGATGGCCGGCGAACGGTACAGAAAGTAGGCAAAAGCGGATGCCGCGGACGCGGACCCTCCCAGGATGTCGTCCATTTTCTCGAAGAAATCAATCACCAGGTAGAGTCCCACGAAGGCCGACAGCGCCAGCCCGAAGATCGGCAGGAAAAGCCTCAGGATGTAGCGTGTTATGATCTTCACACTACGCCTCGTGCTTTCGAGACAAGCGCACCGCTTTGCACCAACCGGCCGTGGCCTCGCGCAGACGGTCGTAGAGAACCGCTGTCTTGAAAGGAGAATCCTGGTGAGCTTTGTTCCAGAGCAGCAGGCCGGCGGCCAGCATCACCAAGTTGGGAGTCCATACCGCCACAAAACAGGGAATGATTCCATTCTTGCCCAGTCCGCTTCCGGCGGAAAGCAAAACATAGTAGGCCACGAAGAGGCCCAGAGCGATGGCGACCCCGGTCATCCTTCCGGCGCGCCTGAAGAAGGTTCCCAGAGGCGCTCCCAGCAATCCCAGAAACAGGCAGCCTACGGGCAAAGCAAAACGTTTGTGCAGCTCGAGCGCATACGAGTAGGAGCTCTCCAGGCCTCTTTCCCGGATGACGCCCTGCAGCTCGCTGACGGTCATCATTTCCCGCTTGGCCCTGGAGCCGGTGGCGGCTTTGGACACGATTTCGTCCAACGGCAGACTGAGCTCATATGTCTTGAAGAGGATGTTCTGACTGTCGTCCAGATCTTTCCCTACCCTGGTGATGCTGCCGTTGTGCATATTGAAGACGATCTGGGCGGGCTCGGGTTGATAGGAAATGCGCGCCCCTTGGGCCACAATGGCTGCGCTGATTTCACGCTTGCGCTGGTCCTGCACGAAGATCCCCTGGACCGACAAAGCGGAAGGATTCACTTCCTTGAAGAAGAAGACCACGTTCGGGATGAGATCGATGAACACCCCTTGCCGCAGCAGCACGGACAGGTTGGATCGCCCCAGCGACACCAGCTTGTTCTGCAGCGCCTTGTTGGCTCTCGGTACCGCATAAATGGAATTGACCAGGGAGAAAACGGTGGTCAGCAGCAGCACGGATAGAACCGCCGGCAGAAACTGGCGGAAACTCACGCCGGCGGCTTTGAGGGCAATGATTTCGTTGTCGCCGCTCAACCGGATGAATCCCAGCAAAACCCCCATGATGGCCGCCATGGGCAGGGCGTAAAGCACCAGTTGAGGCAAAGCCAGCAGGATGATTTCCAGCAGGCCGAAGGAGGAGACCGAGGTGGAAAAAAGGTAGCGGATCAGCTGGATGAGCTGGCCCGTCACAAGCACCAGGCTGAGCCCGAGCAGACACGTCAGAAGCGGTGCCAGCTGTTCCTTCACCAAATATGTGTATAAGGTCGGCTTCATGGTGGCTAAATGTAACGAAGGGCGGCGGCGAAGGTCAATGGTCAACCGCAAAACCGTCGACCGCCCCCCCCCGTGCGCGACGCTGAAAGCGCCGATGCCGCGCCGCGCGTGACGCAACCCAAGCTACGCAACTGCTTCAGCAGTGAGTGCAGGGGAAAAGGAGTGATGGGTTAAAACTTGCTTGAGGCGGATCGGTCTGCATCATGCGGCTGTGCACTCAGAGCTTTCCCGAGCGCAGAATGGAGACGATAAGCCAGACGCCCAGAATGGTCGCAATGACATAACCGACAATGCCCAGCAGGGCGGTGATGGATATATTGTGGGTGCCTGCCAGGGGAATGGCGAATTCCAGGACCTTCTGCGAGGAGTTCAGGATCAGCGCCGCGGCAATGATGGATGCGGCAATGACCAGCCCGACGGTGAGCCGGTTGATCCCTTTCTCGAACCGGGCATCCAGGGACTCGAAACCGGTGTGGTGGAATTCGAGGCGCTGTTTGCCGGCGGCCGTCTGGCGCAAAATATCGTGCACATACCTGGGCGCGGTTTTCAGATAGCCGCCGATAATGCGGCTGTCTCTGCCGATGTTCTTATACAGCTTCCTGGCATCGTAGCCCTGCTGCAGCAGTTTTTTGGCATAGGGGCGAGTGACTTCCAAGATGCTGGCGTCGCTGCCCAGGATTTTTCCGAGCGCTTCCGTCTGGATGAAGGTCTTGAACAGCAGCAGCAGGTTGCGCGGCAGCCGAATCTGGTATTTCAGCACCAGTTGCATCACCTGATCGTAGACGTCCCTGACCGAGATATTTTGCAGCGATCGACCGTAGAACGACTCGCTGACGTCCTTCAAATCGATTCTGAAACTGTTGAGATCCATGGACTGCTCGTCGATGAGCCCGGCGTCCCACAAGGCTTCCATCACCATGTCGTAGTCGTGTTCGGCGTAGCCCAGGAAGAGGTTGGCGATCTGGCGCATCATTTCATCGTCGAGATAGCCCGTGATGCCGAAATCGACCAGGCTGACGCGGCCGTCGGGCAACACGATGGTATTGCCCGGGTGCGGGTCGGCATGAAAGAAACCGAATTCCATCAACTGGCGGGAAAAGGAGCGCAGGCCGATCATGGCGATTTCCTTGGGATCGATTCCGCGCGCCACGATGGCATCCACCTGGTCCATCTTAATGCCGTCGATTCGTTCCATGACGAGAATGGATTTGGTCGTATAATCCCAGTAGACCTTGGGGATGTAAATCTCCTCCACCTGAGCAAAATTGCGCGCGAATTTTTCGATGCTCCCTGCTTCGATGAACATATCCAGTTCTTTGAAGATGGTCTTTTCAAATTCCTTCACCAAGTTGGTCGCACCGATGATGCGACCGATCTCGAAGGACTTTTCGATCTTGTCCGCCAGGAGGTACATGAGGCGTATGTCTTGGCGGATTTTCCCGTCAATGCCGGGTCGTATGACCTTCACGGCAACCTTTTCCCCGCTGAACAGCCTGGCCAGATGCACCTGGGCGACGGATGCCGCGGCAATGGATTCTGTGCTGAACTCGGCGAAGATCTTGCCGATCGGTTTGCCCAGCTCCTGTTCGATGACCCCCTGGATCTCCCGGTACGGGATCGGGGGAACACTGTCCTGCAGCTTCTTGAGCTCTTCGATGTATTCCGGGGGGAAAATATCGGCGCGGGTGCTCATCAGCTGACCCAGCTTGATAAAGCTCGGCCCCAGTTCTTCCAGAACCAGGCGGATGCGACGCGGGGATGGAAACCCGGAGCGCAGCAGCAATTCCTTGCCCTGCGGTGCTTTCGGCCGTCCACCGGAACGGCCGAACAGCCGCTCGACCACGTCCCCGAACCCATGCTTGAGCAGCACCCGGGAGATGGCTCCAAACCTTCTCAGTCCGGCCACACTGTACTGGCTTCTGGAAAATCTCATTCGCTCACGCCCCTCGATCCCCGGTGAGTGTTCAAAGCTGCGACCATTTCCCGGCAAATTCGCGACGGCGCAAAGAGCGCCAAGGTTCGCAAAGGTTGTCTCCGGCGGGGAGGGATCTTTACGCGTCTTTGTGCCCTTTGCGTCTTTGCGGTGAACAATTTCAGCAAAATTACTCCCTTACCAATGAGTTGTAAAGGAGACTTTGGCGGGGAGCTTTTTATTTATCCGGTTTTTAGTTATGGTGACGGCCAAGGAGGAGGTATGCCCAAATGACGACGTTATCCGCTTCTCCCCGCTGGGGTTATTTTTGTGTGATTTTGGCCGCCGTGCTCTGGGCGGTATCCGGTTCGTCGGGGAAATTCCTGTTCCAGCAGGGTGTGACCCCCCTCGAGCTGGTGCAGTTGAGGGTGACGCTGGCCAGCGCCTGTCTTTTCCTGTGGCTCCTGGTGCGCCGCCGCCCGCTGCTTGCCATTGCGCCGCGAGACGCCGTCTATTTTATGGTGTTGGGCGTCTTGGGCATGGCCATGGTACAGTTCACCTACTTCTACGCCATCAGCAAAATCAAGGTGGCGGCGGCCATCCTGCTTCAGTACCTGGCGCCTGCCCTGATCGCGCTCTATTCGGTTGTGTTTGCGCGCGAAAAGCTCACCCGGCTCACCCTGGCCGCCATTGTTGGCGCCACCATGGGTTGTTACCTGGTTGTGGGCGCCTACAATCTCGATCTGTTTCAGCTCAACAAACTGGGTGTCCTGGGGGGTCTGTGTGCCGCCGTCGCCTTCGCCTTCTATTCGATCTACGGAGAGCGGGGCATGCGGCGCTACAATCCCTGGACGGTGCTGTTCTACGCTCTGCTCACATCGGCGGTCTTCTGGAATATGGGCCGGCTGCTGTGGAGCGGCGCGCCGGCACCGTTCGAATCTTTTGCCCGGGACTACAGCGGCATCGAATGGTTCTGGATCATCTACATCGTGGTGCTGGGGACGGTGGTGCCCTTTGGACTTTATTTCGAGGGGATCAGCCTGATTCGCTCGACGCGGGCCAGCATCACGGCGACCCTGGAACCCATCACGGCCGGTGTGGTGGCCTACCTGTTTCTGGGGGAGACGATGGAGCCGCTGCAGCTCCTGGGGGGCTTGCTGGTCATTGCTTCGGTCATTGTGCTGCAGCTGCGTCAGGAATTTGACGACAAGGCTCCCAGCATCATTCGCGCCCGTCATCAAATGGAACGATCTGCGGTTATGGGGCATCATGGGACCGATCATCACCCTGCTGACTGACTTTGGCATGGAAGACGGCTACGTGGCGAGCATGAAGGGGGTCATCCTGGGAATTTGCCCGGGAGCTTCCCTGGTGGACATTTCTCACGAAATTCCGCCGCAGGATGTGCGTGCGGGAGCCTACGTGCTCTCCACCGCCTACAGCCATTTTCCGGGCGGCACGGTGCACCTGGCGGTCGTCGATCCCGGGGTCGGCAGCGGGCGCCGCGCGTTGGCCGTGAAAGCCGCCGGCCAATATTTTGTGGGACCCGACAACGGTTTGTTTGCGCTTGTGTTGCGGGAATCTTCGGGGTGGAATGCTCGAAGCCTGGAAAATTCAGCCTATTGGCGACCTGAAGTCAGCACTACGTTCCACGGTCGCGACGTGTTCGCACCGGTAGCGGCTCACCTGGCGGCAGGGCTGGCCATGGAGGCGCTCGGGTCGCCTGCGGAGGTGTTGCTGCCGCCATGGAATGCCGTCAGCCGTAAAGGCAACCGGCTCGAGGGCGAAGTGCTGCACATCGATCGTTTCGGCAACATTATCAGCAACGTGAAAAAGGAACAGATGCAAGGCGTTGCTGCTGCCGATGAGCTGACCGTGATGCTCGGTGAGCATCGCATCGACCGGTTTGTCGACACCTACGCCCAGGTGGAACCGGGCCGGCTTTTGCTTCTCTTCGGCAGCAGCGGCTATCTCGAGGTGGCCATGAATCAGGGCAGCGCTGCTGCGGCTCTGGGTGTGCGCAGCGGGGATCGGCTCGAGTGCATTGTCCGAGAACGTCCCGGGGAAGGCGATTAGAATCGGCCGGGGACCACCGTGCAAATGTTTTATCGAAATGATTCTCGCGCTTTACTTTGAAAACAAGTGTGATTAGTGTACACTTACCATACAAAATATCGCTGCAAGGAGGAGTTCAAGATGAATTTTGCTGAAAATATAAAACCAAGGGCTGATTGGCTCAAAGGGCATGATCTGGCCAGCAGGACCATGGAAGGCCCCAATACCGGCGAAGAATCGCTGGTTCCCGCGGTCAATACGACTCTCAATTCCGAAAGTTCCGAGCGCGATGCGGCATCCGAGGAGCGCGATGCCAAACTGGAACTGTGGATGGAAGACATCAAGACGTTTATCCGCAACATCGATGTGAACAACCTGTAACCCTTTGATTGCGCATCTCGACATTGCAGGAAGCCGCTGACCCCTTTCTCGCGAGAGGGGTTTTTTTTATGGGGACTCGACGTCAGCGTGACGCTGTTTTATGGGCTGCACATTGACCTTGTTGAACCCCGGGCTATGTGGTAGAAGCATCCACCGGTGACAGGGTGCGCGCTGTGCCGCCGTTTGAACATGGACTTTAATCCTGTACCGCGGGGACGCTCCAGGGGGTTGGATGAATCTTTCAACAGCTGTTATGCTGGGAGTTGTGCAGGGGATCACCGAGTTTTTGCCCATCAGCAGTTCGGGGCATCTGGTGATCGCCCAGCGTCTGCTGGGCTGGAAAGAGCCGGCCGTCTTTTTTGACGTCTGCCTCCACCTGGGGACATTTCTGGCGGTTTTGGCGGTGTTCCATAAAGATGTCCGGGATCTGGTTCAGGGCGGCATCCATTTGACGTTGCGGCGCCCCTTCATGAAGTCGAATCCCCGCCGCCTGAACATGCAGGAGCGAATATTCCTGCTGGTGTGTGTTGGAACGTTGCCGACGGTGTTCGTGGGTCTTTTTGCCCGGCATGCCCTGGAGAGTGCTTTCGCATCGGTCACCGCCGTATCGATCAACCTGTTGATTACCGGGACATTTCTGTGGCTCACGCGGTACGTCAAACCTCCGGTGCTAAAACCGCCGGGGCTCACCCGCGGCAAGCAGGCCCTGTGGATAGGGGTGTGTCAGTCGATGGCTCTGGCTCCCGGCATATCGAGATCCGGGGCGACCATTTCGGCGGGACTCTTTCTGGGTCTTGAACGCGACTGGGCAGGACGGTATTCTTTTCTGCTGTTTGTGCCGGCGGTCATTGGCGCTCTCATTCTGGAGGGGGCGCACATCAAGCTGGAAAATGTTGATGTGCTGCAAACCGTGGTAGGGATTTTGACGGCCGGCGTGTCCGGGTACATGGCTCTGCGGATACTGCTCAAAATCGTGCGCAAAGGGAATTTTTTTGTGTTCGCGCCGTACTGCTGGCTGGTGGGGGCGCTTGGCCTGGTTTGGGCGCTCTGGATGCCGGGAATGAATTAACCGACAATGAACGGCGATGGGTTTCGCTGCGCTCCACCCATCCTCCGGTTAATTCATCCCCGGCATTCGGTACCATGGGATGGGTGGAGTGAAACGGAACCCATCAAAATTCCAGATGAGGCCAATGAAATTTTTTATCAACCAACGGTATGAGACTGAATGGTGAGCAAATAACTGATGGAGAGCTTGCACGCACTGAGTGACTGGGTGATTTCCTGGGCTTACACCCCCTACGGGGCGTTGGCGTTGGGCTTTCTGGCTTTTGCCGAGTCTTCCTTTTTCCCGATTCCACCGGATGTTTTACTGATCGCTCTGTGCCTGATCAATCCCAAGGGATCGCTCGTTTACGCCGCCATCTGTTCGATCGGTTCGGTGCTGGGCGGCGGTTTCGGCTATGGCCTGGGGCGTTACGGGGGTCGACCCCTGCTGCGCAGAATGTTTTCTGACGCCAAAACGCAATTGGTCGAAAGTTACTACCAGCGCTATGACGTGTGGGCCGTGGGAATCGCTGCCTTCACGCCGATTCCCTACAAGGTCTTCACCATTGCGGCAGGGGTTTTCCTGCTCGATTTGAAGCGTTTCATGCTGGCATCGTGCATTGGCAGGAGCGGCCGCTTCTTCGCCGTGGCCCTGCTCTTTTTCTTTTTCGGGAAACCCATTGCGGCTTTTGTTCAATCGTACCTCAATATCCTGTCCGTCCTGTTTGTTGTGCTGCTTGTGGGCGGTTTCGCTCTCATCCACTACTGGTCGCGCAGGCAGATGATCAAGACGGCCGCCCCTGCATCCATGGATGGGGCGCAGCAAAAGGCCATCGAGGATGCATGATTCACTGAGGCCGCAGCGCATTTTGCCCTTGGCGGCAACTGCCTTGCTCATTCTGCTGCTCAGCTCCTGCAGTGACTCCAGGAATGCCACTGCTTTTAACAAGGATTGGCTGATCACCCATCTGAGTGCCGAACCGGCCACACTTAATCCCATAACCTCAACCGACGCCTATGCTTCCAACATAAACGACTACATTTACGAATCTCTGTTGAAACGCGACGAAAAGACCATGGAACTGGTCCCGGTATTGGCGGATTCATGGGACATTTCAGCGGATCACCTGACCTACACCTTTCACCTGAAAAAAGACATCCGTTGGCAGGACGGTCATCCGTTCACCGCCAATGACATCCTCTTTTCCTTCGAGCGCATACGCGACCCGAAAGTGGATTCGGCTCACCTGCGCAATTACTATCAGGACATTGATCGACTCGAGGTCATCGACGATCACACGGTGCGTTATCATTACCGCATTCCGTATTTTCGCGCCCTCGAATTCTGCGGCGGCATCCCGATCGTTGCGGCGCATCTTTTTTCCGAAACGGAAGATTTCAACCAAAGCCCCATCGGGCGAAGCCCTCTTGGGACGGGTCCCTTTCGGTTTCTCAAGTGGGATAAGGGCAAGGAAATCGTTTTGGTGAGAAACGAACAGTATTGGGGTGAAAAACCGAAACTCGAGCGGGTGGTGTTCAAGGTGATCACCGATTCCACCGTGGCGTTGCAGGTCCTGAAGAAAGGCGGCCTGGACCTGATGAGCCTGCGCCCCATCCAGTGGGTCAAGCAGACCGGCAGCGAGCGCTTTCACAAAAACTTTCGGAAAATCAAATACTATCTTCCGACCTACAGTTATGTTGGGTGGAATTTGCGCCGGCCTATGTTCAGTGATCGCAGAGTGCGGCAGGCCATGACCATGCTCGTCAACCGGGAAAGTATTCTGAAAGAACTGCTGTTCGGCCTCGGCACGATCGTCACGGGAAACTTTTACATCAACAGCCCTGCTTACAATCGTTACATTCAGCCCTATCCCTACGATCCCGAAGGTGCCGTCGCCCTGTTGAAAGCTGCGGGTTGGGAAGACCACGACGGCGATGGAGTCCTTGACAAGGATGGCGCTCCTTTTTCGTTCGAGTTTCTGATTTCCGCCGGTTCCAAGTTTGCCGAGCAGCTGGCCACCATAATGCAGGAGAACCTGAAGCAGGTGGGTATTCAAATGGGTATTCGAAAGCTCGAGTGGGCGGTCTTCATTCAGAACATTCAGCAGCACCAGTTCGATGCGTGCACGCTTGCCTGGAGCCTTTCCTGGGAATCGGACCCGTTTCAATTGTGGCATTCTTCCCAGGCGGAAAAGGGATCCAATTTTGTCGGGTTCAAGAACGCCGAGGCGGATGCCATCATTGAAACCGCCCGCAAGGAATTTGATGCGGCAAAGCGCAATGTGCTGTTCCACCGATTCCACGAAATCATTCACGAGGAACAACCCTACACCTTCCTGTTCACCACTGAAGCGCTGGTGGCGGTGGCTCGGCGATTTCAGAATGTTCAGGTTTATCCCATGGGATTGGCGCCGCGGGAGTGGTGGGCGACCGAACAACAATCGGAATGAAGGAGATGAACGCAGATGGCAAATTACATCATCAAGCGGCTCCTGCAAGTCATACCCACCCTGCTTGGGATCACCCTGATCACTTTCCTGATCATTCAACTGGCGCCGGGTAACCCGGCCACCCTCAAATTGCAGATGGCCGGCCAGGGAGAGATGGGGGAAAGCGCCATAGCCCAGCAGATCATCCAGCAGACCAAGGAGCTCTACGGGCTCGATAAGCCGCTGATAGTGCAATACCTGCTGTGGGTCAAAAGAGTCTTCACCCTGGACTTCGGCAATTCTTTCAAGGACCATCGACCGGTCCTGGCGAAGATTGCCGAGCGGCTCCCCATAACCATCCAGTTGAATGTCATATCGATAGTCCTGGTCTACCTGATTGCCATCCCGTTCGGCGTCTATTCAGCTACCCATGCGGATACCTTCAGCGACAGGGCGCTCACCTTGTTTTTTTTCTTCCTCTATTCGCTCCCCAGCTTCTGGGTGGCGGTGTTGCTCATAATGTTTTTCGGCGGGGGCGACTTCCTGGATGTTTTCCCGGTCTACGGGATTTCTTCCATTGGAGCCGATTCCTGGCCGTTTTTCCGCTGGTTGACCGATCGCCTCTGGCATCTCATTTTGCCGGTCACCTGCCTGACCTACGGGGGATTGGCCTACCTCTCGCGGCTCACGCGGGCAGAGATGCTGGAGGTGATTCGTGAGGATTACATCCGAACGGCCCGCGCCAAAGGACTGAGCGAGCGGGTTGTGATATTCAAACACGCCCTGCGCAATGCGCTGCTCCCAATCATCACCCTGCTTGCCTTTCTGCTGCCGGCCATGTTCGGCGGCAGCGTCATCATCGAGAGCATATTTTCCATACCCGGCATGGGGCAACTCGGGTTTGAATCCGTTCTGAGCAGAGACTATCCGGTGATCATGGCGATCACCACCATTTCTGCGCTGCTCACCCTGGTGGGGCTGTTGATTTCCGACATCCTTTACGCGACCCTGGACCCGAGAATCAAACTGGAGTAATGTTGGGTCAATTTCAATGGAGTTCATCGTATTTTTGCCTTGATCGCCGTCGGCGGAGTTTATGAGACAGCAGCGAGAAACCCCGCATACTTATTGGCGGATGGTTTGGAAACACTTTCGACAAAAGCATCTTGCCGTTGCAGGATTGGCCGTCACGCTATTTTTCTTCGCTGTCGCTATTTTCGCTCCCCTGCTTGCCAATGACCGGCCGATCCTGGTGCGCCATTCCGGGCAGTGGTACTGGCCCATATTTTCCGGCCTGGAAAGAGTGGGGCCGTATCATTGGAAGGAGCTCAAAAGAGACAACCTTCCCCGCATCTATCAGGGTGATCTGGGGGCTCCCGGGGATTTTGCCGTATGGCCGTTGGTGCCTTATTCGGCCACGGAATACGATCTGCTGGCCAGTCTTGAGCCGCCCACCGTCCAGCATTGGTTTGGAACCGACGATCGCGGCCGTGATGTGCTCAGCCGAATGATTTATGGGGCGCGCATTTCGCTCTCCGTAGGATTTGTCGCTGTCGGCATCGCGGTTTCCATAGGTATTCTGCTGGGAGCACTGGCCGGTTATTTTGGGGGGTGGGCGGACCAACTGGTCAGCCGGTTGATAGAAATTCTGCTCACCATTCCCACTTTTTTCATGATCATCGCCATCATAGCTTTTCTTCCACCCAGTATCTACAACATCATGGTGGTGATCGGCCTGACTGGCTGGACCGGCGTGGCGCGCTTTGTCAGGGCCGAATTCTTCAAATTGAAACAGCTGGATTTTGTGCTCGCGTCGCGCGCGCTGGGAGCGTCGAGCGCGCGGCTGATATTTGTCCACATGCTGCCCAATGCAATGGCGCCTGTGCTTGTTTCCGCCGTGTTTGGCATAGCGGGAGCCATACTGACGGAATCCAGCTTGAGTTTTCTGGGATTTGGTGTGCCCCCGCCGACCCCGAGCTGGGGCGATATCTTGTCACAAAGTCGGGACTATATTGAATTTGCCTGGTGGCTGACGATTTTTCCAGGCGTGGCTATTTTTACCAGTATTACAGCGTATAATCTGGTCGGTGAGGGACTGCGGGACGCTATGGATCCCAAGCTGTTCCGATGAACGGCGCTCGATTTAGTTCACTGCCGCAAACCCAAGTGGCCGAATTCCTTTGGGTTTCGTCACTCGGTACGGATAGCGAAACCCAAAACGGGCTGCGCAGGCCAGCGTACTCGTTGGGTTTCGCTGCGCTCCACCCAGTCTGCACCGTGTGGAAATGCTGTGGGATGGGCAAGTACGGGATGGTATGAAAGAATCTCGAGGGAAAAGCACGCTCTATTCGATCCTGGAGGAAACGCGCGTTTTCACCGTGAGCGATTTAAATGCTCAGATCAAAGCGCTGCTTGAATCACATTATCGCTACATCTGGGTACGGGGCGAGATATCCAACCTGAGAATGCCCGCCTCCGGCCATTACTATTTCACCCTGAAGGACGAAGGGAGCCAGCTGCGAGCGGTTTTGTTCCGCGCCCAGCAGCGCAATCTGAGATTTGCTCCGGAAGACGGTCTGGAAGTTCTCTGCCAGGGGCGCATCAGTGTCTATGAGCCGCGCGGCGAGTATCAGCTGATTGTTGAGATCATGGAGCCCAAGGGCCTGGGTGCGCTGCAGCTGGCCTTCGAGCAGTTGAAAAAAAAGCTCCAGGCGGAAGGGCTTTTCGATTCCGCCGTGAAGACTCCCATGCCTCGCTGCCCGCAACGAATTGCCGTGATCACATCGGCTACGGGGGCTGCAATTCAAGATATCTTCAAGGTGTTAAGGCGGAGTCCCTACCCCCTCGAGATTTCCCTGCTGCCGGTCCGGGTGCAGGGGCAGGGAGCGGCGGCAGAAATTGCTGCGGCGCTCGATGCGGTCGGTCATTTGCAGGAGCGCTTTGCATGGGACTTGATCATTGTCGGCCGGGGTGGCGGAAGCATCGAAGACCTGTGGCCGTTCAATGAAGAAATCGTGGCCAGAAGCATTGCCGCCAGCGCCATTCCAGTGATTTCCGCCGTCGGGCATGAAATCGATTTGACCATCAGTGATCTGGTGGCCGATTTCCGAGCCCCCACGCCTACCGCAGCGGCAGAGTGGGTGGTTGCTCAACTGGACAATTTCCAGCGCGAGGTGCTCAGGCATCTGGAGCAGCTGCAACAGAGGATTTCCTGGAAAATTGAGGCCTACAAACAAAGGGTGGATTCCTGTGCACAACGACTGGCTGATCCAAGAAAGCGGCTGGATGATCTGCACCTTTATGTGGACGATCGTCTCGATCGGCTGCAACTCTCTTTTGGGCGAAAATTTGAAAAGTACAGGATGCGCCATAAACACCTGGCAGAGAAGCTCATCATTTATGACCCTGCGAAGGGCATTCGACAGCTGAGGTCAACATTGGAGCAGTGTTTTCATGCCCTCAAATTGCATCAGCGCAACATTCTTGATAAGAATCGCTTTGCACTGCAGAAGTCATCGCTGCAGCTCGAATCCTTGAGCCCTCTTGCCGTCCTGGCCAGGGGCTATTCGATCACCTATCGGCTGCCGGGCAATCAAGTATTGCGTGAGGCCGGGGCGATAGAGAGCGGCGAGCGGATTCGGGTGCAGCTTTACCAGGGAACGCTGGAAGGCATCGTGGAAAAAGTCGAGCCGGAGACGGGACCTCACCGGCAAGAAGGGATACAGCATGGCCAAGAAGAAAAGTGAACAATTCGAGGACGCTCTCAGTCATCTCGAAAAGATCGTCGAAAAGCTGGAACGGGGGGATCTCACCCTGGAGCAGTCCCTGGAAGCGTTCACCGAAGGAATTCGACTCGTACAACTTTGTCACAAGAAGCTGGAAGAAGCAGAGAACAAAGTCCAAACCCTGCTGAAAAACCAGCAGGGCGAGTGGAGCGCGGTGGCTTTTGAACCGGGGGCGACGGACGCAACCAAGGAATGACATCAGCCCGGCATTCTCGGACAGTCTCCCGGACATTTAGGTCGTGCACGCACCAGAAGCTAAAAAATAATAGCAACCTCACCGTGTGCATGTTAAATAGGCGCATTGTGGATGATTGACGACGAGATAGACATGAAAGAATTTGATTTGAAGGCCTTTTTGGCTGCCCGCAAGGAACACATTGACCAGGCTCTGGAAGAATATCTGCCGGCGCCGGTAGGCCTGGAAAAGAGTGTTATAGAAGCGGCCCGTTACAGTCTCTTTGCAGGCGGCAAGAGGTTGCGGCCGATTTTGTGCATTCAGGCGGCGGAAGTTGTCGGAGGGACGGCGGACATGGTCATGCCGGTGGCGTGTGCCATGGAAATGATTCACACCTATTCGCTGATTCATGACGACCTGCCGGCCATGGACAATGATGATTTCCGGCGGGGACAGCCGACCAACCATAAAGTCTTCGGCGAAGCCATCGCAATCCTGGCGGGGGACGCCCTGCTGACGGAAGCGTTCGGACTCATTGCAGCAACTCAGAAGGATGAGCGGGTGCCCCCGCAAAAAATTCTCCAGGCCATCGGCATAGTCACCAAAGCTTCGGGCTACCGGGGTATGATCGGGGGCCAGGTGATCGATCTGGAATGCGAAACGCGTGAAGTGGATCTGGCTACCGTCGAATATATGCACATTCACAAGACCGGTGCGATCTTGTCCGCCTGCCTGGAGCTGGGGGCCCTTTTGGGGGGGGGCAGTACAGCAGAAGTTGCCGCGCTGGTAAAGTACGGTCAGCATTTTGGGCTGGCCTTCCAAATCACCGATGATCTGCTCGATGTTGAGGGAGATGCAGCCCTCATGGGCAAGCAACCCGGTTCGGATTTGGCGAAGAACAAAAAAACCTACCCTGCTCTCCTGGGGCTGGCGAAGTCGCGAGAGTCGGCCAAAGCCCATGTTGAAGCCGCTCTTACAGCGGTTTCAGCTTTTGAAGAAGGGGCCGAGCCATTGCGGGCCATCGCCCGCTATTTACTCGTTCGCAAAGCATAGGGAGCCGAAGTTACTGCATCATTCAGGAGGGAACGACATTGAAAGAAAAAGAGGGTCAAACATTGCTTTCCACCATTGACAGTCCTGCACAGCTGAAAGAGCTTTCACTGGCCGAGCTGTCGCAGCTGGCCCAGGAAATTCGCGACCTGATCATTTGTACCGTCGCGCAAAACGGGGGACACCTTGCGCCCAACCTGGGCGTCGTTGAATTGACTCTGGCGCTGCATCACGTGTTCGATACGCCGCAGGATCGAATCATCTGGGATGTGGGGCATCAGGCCTATGCGCACAAAATACTCACCGGCCGCCGCGAACAATTCGCAACCATAAGGCAGTTTGAGGGATTGAGCGGTTTCCCCAAGAGGTCCGAAAGCAAGTATGACGCGTTTGGTGCCGGGCATGCGAGCACCTCGATTTCGGCAGCTCTCGGCATGGCCGTGGCCAATTCTTACAAGGCCACCCCGCATAAGGTCATTGCCGTAATTGGCGACGGCAGCATGACAGGAGGGATGGCCTTTGAGGCACTCAATCATGCGGGTGACCTGGACAAGAATCTTATCGTCATTTTGAACGACAATGAAATGTCCATTTCCCCAAACGTCGGGGCGCTCTCCTCCTTTCTCAGCCGCAAGCTTTCGCACAAAACCATTCTCTATCTCAAACGCGAGATGGAGAACATACTGAAATCCATACCCGGTGTCGGCCCCAACATCCTGCAGATCATCAAGCGCAGCGAAAGCTCGTTCTTTTCCTTCTTCACTCCGGGGATGCTGTTTCACGCCCTGAAATTTCATTACATCGGGCCCATCAAGGGGCATCGAATGGACCGTCTTGTAGAAACCCTTCAAGCCACCAAACACATTGAAGGACCGGTCCTGGTCCATGTGATGACCCAAAAGGGCCGCGGCTATGAGCCTGCAGAATGCGATCCGACCGGCTTTCACGGAGTTGGCTCGTTCGACATTGAAACGGGGGAAAGCTGCAAGATCCCTTCCGGCGGGCCTTGTCCGCCATCTTATACGAAGGTTTTCGGGGAAACCATGGTGCGCTGCGCAGAGCAGGATCCCAGGGTGATCGCCATTACAGCCGCAATGCCGCAGGGTACCGGCCTGGATCTGTTTGCCGAACAATTTCCCGAACGTTTTTTCGATGTGGGCATAGCCGAACAGCATGCCGTCACTTTTGCGGCGGGCCTGGCCGCCGAGGGCTATAAGCCGGTGGTGGCCGTCTATTCCACGTTCCTGCAAAGGTCCTATGATCAGATCATTCATGACGTCTGCCTGCAAAACCTGCCGGTTATTTTTGCCATGGACCGGGGAGGCCTTGTGGGGGATGACGGCCCCACGCACCATGGCGTATTCGATCTCTCTTTTCTGCGCAGCATCCCCAATATGGTGCTGATGGCCCCGAGGGACGAGAAGGAATTGCAGAACATGCTGAAAACCGCTGTAAACCATTCCGGTCCTATTGCTCTGCGTTACCCTCGCGGCAACGGCACAGGGGTGGCCCTGGATGACGAACTGCAAAGCCTGCCCATCGGCAAGGGAGAGATTGTGCGCGCGGGAGACGATGTGCTTTTGATAGCCGTGGGTTCCTCGGTGCAGGCTGCGCTGGAGGCCGCCGACCGCCTGGAGTCCAAGGGCATCGACGCGGCCGTCTTGAACGCCCGCTTCGTAAAACCTTTGGATCAGGAACTGATATTGAGTTGGGCCAAGAAGGTCGGACGCATCATCACCATTGAAGAAAATGTCCTCCAGGGCGGTTTTGGCAGTGCAGTGCTGGAAATGTTCCAGGAGGCCTCCTATTTTCCCCGTGCCTTTGTGCGCAAGGGGTTGCCCGACGCCTTTGTTCAGCATGGCAGTCAAAGCCGGCTGCGCAACCTGCACGGCATCGATGCAGAGGGCATCGAGCAGGCGGCGGAAGAGCTGGTGAAAAGACACCATGGCCAAGTCCTCCGTGCGATTGGACAAACTGCTCGTCGATAGAGGCTTGGTGCCCAGCCGGGAACGGGCCCAGGGGCTCATCCTTGCAGCCAAGGTGCTGGTTGACGGGCACAAATTGACCAAAGCCGGTCAAAGGGTCCCGCCGGATTGCACCATCGAATTGCTGGAGGGAAATCTTCCCTTCGTCAGTAGAGGCGGGCTTAAGCTCAAGCATGCTGTGGAATTTTTTCAGCTGAACCTGGGCGGCACAACAGCCCTGGACGTGGGTGCCTCGACCGGCGGGTTCACCGACTGCCTGCTGCAGCTCGGCGTCCAAAGAGTATATGCGGTGGACGTGGGGTACGGTCAGCTGGCCTGGAAGCTGCGGCAGGACCCGCGGGTGATCGTCCTGGAGCGGCAGAACATCCGTTCCATGGCGAGGAATCTTGTTCCCGAACCGGTGCAAACGGTCGTTATCGACGTGTCGTTCATTTCCCTGAAAATCGTCATTCCAGCGGCGCTGCCCTTTTTGGACACTGCGGCTGCCCTGGTCGCGCTGATAAAGCCTCAGTTTGAAGTGGTCAAGGGGCGGGTGGGGAAGGGTGGTGTTGTCCGTGACCCACAGCTCCATCACGATGTCTGCCGGACCATCGAAGAGTTTGTTGCGGCCCAGGGACTGAAGGTAATCGGCCTGACCGAATCACCCATTCTTGGGCCCAAAGGGAATCGAGAGTTCTTGATAGCGGCACTCAAGAGTTGATGGCCTTACCGTTTGAATCATGCGGATTCACCTGGTTTTTGTAGGAAAAACGAATTTTCCGGAAATTGATGCGGGAATTAAACGCTACCTGGAGCGGTTGCGCCGCTATGCACCGACCCAAATCCACGTGGTCAGGGCTGAAAGAATCACCAGGAAGGCGTCGGAAAATAAGGTAAGGGAGCTCGAAGGGGAGCGCATTGTAAAACTCATTGGCGCGACCGGGCACCTCACTGTCTGGGACCAGCGGGGCAAGCAGTTCGATTCCGTCGGCCTGGCCCGCTTTCTTGACCGGATCAGAGCTCAGGGGGTGGCGGACCTGTGGATGGTGGTGGGTGGACCACTGGGGGTCGCACCCGCTCTACTGGAGCGGGCGAACTCGATACTTTCTCTTTCCAATTTGACCCTGCCGCACGATCTGGCACGACTCGTTATCGTGGAGCAGCTTTACCGGGGCTTTTGTATCCTGGAGGGAACACCGTATCACAAGTAAACCGGCTCACCATAAGGTTTGGTGAAGAAATCTGCCGGCTAGACCGCGACCACTTCCGACACTTCCGGCACTTCCTGCTTGACGATGCGCTCGATCCCGGCCTTGAGAGTCATCTGACTCATGGGGCAGCCATGACAGGCTCCTGTCAACCGGACTTTCACTACCGAGCCCTCTACATCCACCAGTTCCACACTGCCGCCATCCCGCTGCAGCATCGGCCTGATCTTTTCCAACGCCTTTTCGACTTTCTCACGCATTTGCACGCTCCTTCTATTTTTGAATTTTGAGCTTTATAACGACTTCTCGCTGTTTAATCAACGCAAACCTGTGCTTCCCCATGGAACCAGTTCCGATGCCGGTCGACAAGTTAGTGCGTTGTGTGCCGTATCATTTCATGATAAACATAATCATCTCGTAACAGATTGGAATGATTTCCCAAATATGTACAGTGGAAGCCCGGTGTTGTTTATTGAGCAGGTTTTCCTTCGCCATTGTTGGGCCGGGAGGCCCGCGACGCCGCAGATTTTTCCTGCTCTTCAGGTGACCCCATAAAGGAATGACAGCAGTTGGAATCTTATGTTGGAATTGACTTTACCAGGCTTTTCAAGCTTCACTTAACCGTCGCCCGCTATGGTGAAATGGATGTCGCCAAGTGGTGGAATACCCGCGGCATTCTAGGGCGATACGGCACCATCGCCATAAGCCGGGGTTTTCCCAGAACGCATCGATTTGCCCGCGCTCGTATTGCTTTTGCTGTAGCCCGGAGCCGGTGTGAGGAAGTCTTCAACCCACCCGGATGCATGACCCTGTGGAGCCTCCCTGCGCCGGTAGAAGATCAGTTTGAGTCACAGTGGCAAGATTGGCTCGATGATATTTTTCCATACCTCGGATCGCTCGCTGCAAAAGGACTGACATCAACTGAAACCTGGTCAAAACTCACACTCAAGCGCGTCGCAGCCGGATTGCTCCGTATGGCCGTCGATTTTGGCTTGATGGTAGGGACAAAAGTACGAGAGTTCTCATCCCATCACCTTCCCGAAGAGAGTTTCCTGTACCTCGTTCATGCCATAGCAGAGAGCAGGCCGAATGCCGGCAGCATCATAAACAACCCGGACTGGCGTATGTATCTTCAAACCCCGGAAGATGTCGAACGAGAGCTCTTGCACCTCCACCGGTATCGCAAGCTTCACTATGAGGTTGCCGGGAGTTTGGCCCAGCTGGATTTGCCATACAGTTCTTCAATGGAATATGCAAGAGAGGCACTTAGATGAGCGACTGGAAAGAAAGACTCACCAAGACGCTGGAACCGGCGCTTAGTCAGGCCGACCCCCGGCCGGTTATCAGCGCTTACCACGACATGCCCTACGCCATTTTTCGGTATCCGCCTGAAGACGAATTTGCAGTGCGGGCAGAAGTTTCACTTCTAAAAACCCGGTTGGAGCAGCAAGGCAAAAGGGTCATCTGCGTTTCTCTGGCCGAATGCATGGAGGCTGCGCTGGAGTCTAAAGGCATGGACATTGATTCGCTCATCGAGGCGGAGAAAACTGTTGGACTCGAAGCCGCTATCGAAACAATTCACAATGTACTGACAGAATATCAACCATTGGACGATTTGGTCGTTTCAAGAATACCCGCAGATTGCGACCTTTATCGAGATATTGTCTTTATTCTCCGCGCAGAAGCTCTTTTCCCTATGTATCGTACGTCATCCCTGCTGGAGCAACTCAAGGGAAAAGTCCAGGTTCCGGCCATTCTCTTTTACCCCGGTCA
>FWPV01004549.1_pt1 | contig 21286 bp, 18 predicted proteins | sample 2228371 | NCBI WGS metagenome assembly FWPV01 (sample SAMEA103939776, study PRJEB20133) | metagenome | reverse complement strand
TTTCAGTATGACGCCTGACCCCCGATTTCTCTTTCTTGGGGCAACACATAGGGAGGCGTTTGCACACTTGGTGTACGGGATCCAGGAGCGTGGCGGCTTTGTGGTTATTACCGGTGAAATAGGTACAGGAAAGACGACCCTCTGCAGGGCGATCCTGGAATATCTGGATAGAGATACGCTTGTCGCATTCATCTTCAATCCTACGCTGTCAGCAATTGAATTACTGAAGACTATAAACCAAGACTTCGGTATCCCTTCAAAAGGAACTACGAGAAAAGAACTCATCGATGAGCTCAACCACTTTCTTATGGAAAAGAGGCGGGAGGGAAAAAACACCGTCCTTATCATCGATGAGGCCCAAAATCTCGAACCCGAGGTGCTTGAACACATACGGCTTCTTTCAAATCTTGAGACCAATACTGAAAAGCTCCTCCAGATTATTCTTATCGGTCAGCCTGAACTGCTCAGACTCCTGGAGCAACCTAGCTTGAGACAGCTCAATCAGAGAATTACGGTCAGATACCATCTGAAATCGCTCACGCCAGAGGAGTGCGAGGATTACATACGGCACCGACTCGCGGTGGTAGGAGCTGAGGAAAAGATCTTGTTTCCACGGGATGCACTAAGAACTATTTATCGCTGCACTAAAGGGGTACCTCGGCTTATCAACGTCCTATGCGATAGGGCGCTGCTGGCAGGGTACACGCTCGGAACAAAGGAGATCGATGCCAGGATTATCATCCGGGCGTTTAGAGAAGTGTGTGGCAGTTCCCGAAATCTTGCTGAGCCACTCCTGAAGGAACGTTCGAGGAAGAGACAGGTCTCAGTAGGGATCGGTACCTTTGCCGCTGTCGCTGTGCTGGTGTATGGCGGGCTTCTGTTCGTTCGTCAGCATAAGGGAGTATCCAGTTTGTTTGCTCACAGAAACCAAGAAGTAGTTAAGACAACCATACCAAAGCTCCAAGGTGAGGAGGCAACGGGAGCTTCGTTTGCTGCGCAGACATTCGGGGACGGGGGATCAGGCAAAGTAGAACAGGTTCCTCTGAACGAAAAAGACTCGCTTGCATCCAATAGACCTGCTGAGCAAGAGGAACAGCAACTAGCTGCAACGGCAGTGCATATTCCTGTGACTGCGGATGCAGTCAGGAAATGCTTTGAAACAAAATCCCTATTGGACACGAAGCGTATGTCGATCGCTGCGCTACTTCAAGCGTGGTTGAACGTTCCTCGCGAACAGCTTGCTCTTTCCTCGGACGATAGCGTGGATGTGTGCGGTGTCGCGGAACGGTTCGGATATCTTTGTGCGTATGTGACAGGCAACCTTAATACCTTGAGGTCCTTGAATCTACCTGCTATCCTCCCACTCAATTTTGGAGCTTCTGCTGGGAAACGATACGTGTCTCTTCTGAAGCTCAAAGGAGATGAGGCAGTGGTCTTTCCGGGACTGGATGATGGGACCGATACGATACCGATCTCTGTCCTGAGCGAATTTTGGTTTGGCAATGCGTATGTGTTTTGGGAAGACTATAAGATGGAAGGTCGCTTGTTGGCAAAAGGATCCAGGGGTAGTAGGGTTGCATGGCTACAGGAGTCTTTGAGAGGCCAAGGGTATACAGTAACTGATAGGGCAGGGTTGTTCGACAGCAGTACTGAGCAGGCCCTCAGGTCATTTCAGAGAGACCATTACCTGGAAGAAGATGGTGTGTTTGGACCTCAGACCAAGATGGTGCTCTATCATCACTTCGAGGAATTTGGTATGCCCTCCCTCATTGAACCGAACAGTAAGGACATCGATAGTGCACCATTAGACCAAAGAAAGGATGCGCAGAACCCGTGAGCTACATTCTGGAGGCGCTCAAGAAGCTTGAACAGGAAAGAGCGCGGACCCGAAGGGAGAGCGATCCGCTCCGGCGACTGGTGCAATTGGATGCTAGCCAGCCATCTCATTCAACGAGAGTGAGTACCTGGTTAAAGATGTGTGCAGCGCTAGGACTTGCCTGCATGCTTGTAGCAGGCACGTACCTGGTCACACGCCACGTGCTTGTGTCGCGACCTAAGGAGTATGCCTCTGAAAAAGGACTCGCCCAAGAAACACCAGAGAAACTGGTTGCTGATGCTGTGCCACAGGACAATCGTCTCCTAGAGACTTCAACAGGTCCTGGAGAAGGTGGCCTCAGGCGTGTAGAAGAGAACGGAAACAAAGGATATCGGCCAGTGGGGGAAAGGGTTGGCGTTCCTGAACAAGGTGTTAGAGAGGTTCGTGCTGCCACCTCAGGCACATCGGATGGCGAACAGGGTATCAGGCCTTTGGACGAACTGCCTCAAGCGAGCAACGACGCATCTACGTACGAAACGGCAAGCATCGCCGGTGATATGCAAGCGAAAGATCTGGAAGGGATGTCCAGTCAGCTTCCGCCTGATTTTCCTCGCCTTAAGATTAATGCCATTGTGTGGAGCCCTGAAAGCCAGAAGCGCTTTGCAGTGGTAAATCTTCGAAGTGTTCATGAAGGAGCGAGTATCGAGGGCGCACGTGTGGCAGAGATCCAAACAGATGGGATTATATTCACGTGGCAGGGTAACGACTATCGACTCTCCATGGGCCGACCATGAGTAGCACTGCCTGAAGGTGAGAGAACGACGAGAGCATCTACTGCCACTGGCTTTCCATCGCGAACTTTGAGCGGATTGATATCGATCTCTTTGACCATCGGGTGCTCAAGACCGATGGCTCCAAGTGCTATGAGCGAAGAGGCCAGGATATCGAGATCCACAGGTGGTTCGCCCCGAAAGGCTTCCAGGATTTTTCGGGCACGGATTTCCTGTACCATCTCTAACGCGTCGTACCTTTCGAGCGGTGCCACGCGGAACGTCACGTCATTGAGCACTTCAGTGAAGATCCCGCCAAGGCCGAACATCACACATGGCCCAAATTGCGCGTCTCTTGTCAATCCCATAACCAATTCGCGATATCCGGTGACCATTTCCTGGACGAGAATGCCTTCCCAGTCAGATGTAGCGTTACTCATTAACTCGCGATATGCCTGAAGTGCCTCGTCCAGGCTCCTTACATGCAGGCGCACGAGGTTGTGCTCTGTCTTGTGCGTCAATGTCGGGCCACAGGCCTTCAGTACTACTGGTGGTCCGACTTGTTGGACTGCGTCGGCTAGCTCTGGTTCAGAGCGTACAAGTATTTCCTTGCACACAGGGATGCCGTAGGATTGTAAAAATCTCTTGGATGAATACTCTGAGAGGGTCCCCATGCCCTTGGCAGCAGCTTCCTCCAGTATGCCCATGGCTCCACCTTTTATGATCGCTGTTAGTGACTGAGTACGGGAAAACGGTCCGTTTCCAGGCCAGGACTGAACATCATACCCTACATGAGAACTTCTGCACGTCCGTTTTTTAAGACAATCTCGCCTCGCTGATTTACTGCCTCCACGCCGAGTACAGCAACTCCTTCTTGCTTCTCTTCCACCCAACCGCGAGTAGTTACCGTATCCAATGGAAGAACTGGCTTGGCAAAACGCACCTTCAAAGCCCTTATCTTTCTAGGATCTCCTCCGCAGTACTCATCCTGGATCGCTTTGAAGCAGAATGCCATGGTACAGAGACCTTGGAGGATGATGTTAGGAAGTCCGACAGACCGAGCAAAATCCGGGTTGACGTGGATAGGGTTATAGTCCCCGGATCCCTCGGAGTACCGATAAGTTTGGTCTTCGTGGACGTGCATAGATTGCGTAAACAGGTATTCTCTTTCCGGTTGTTCTTCGGGGGCCTTCTTCTTTTCGCCACCAGCGCGAGGACCTCGTATGAAGAACGTCCCTGACATCCGAAGTACGGGTTGGCCATGCTGGTTTTTCGAATCCACATCTACGACAAAGATTTCGCCTGTACTCTTCTCTTCGATAGTGGCGATCCTGCCTACTGAGGTGATGGTATCACCTGGTCGGACCGGAGAAATAAACGTCATGGCATGCTCGCCGTGCACGAGGCGCGCAAAATCGACGTTCAAATCAGGATCGAAAAAGGCCTGCGCAAACGGTGCGCCTGCATACTTAACGCCGAACATTGGTGGAGCTATAATACCGTTTTCTATGGAATCATCAAAGAAATAGGGGTTAGATTCATTGTACCCATAAGCATACTTCTTCGCCTCTTCTGCAGTGATCTTGTACTCTTGAGGAGGATACTGTTTGCCCACCAAGGATTTATTCAGTGCCATATATGTCCTCTCCTTGCACGTAGCCCTGTACGACACTGCGAGGTGGCCCTGCCAGGCAGTAGCAACAGGACGGAACTATATGTGTCTTGTCCCTGGTTGTCAACGTCTGATGACGGAGTTGGCTCGCGCTTATATTCGATCACGGCAACCGTTTTGTGTGCTCGTATGCTCACTTTTTTTCATCGGACAGTGAGGAGAGCTGGTACGCTGCTCCAGCAATGACTTTTGTGACCTGAACCGCGGTTGCTATGTCCTCGGCACTGAGGCTCGACGTAAGGTCGGTGTACGCTCTATCGATGATGTGCATGAGAATTTCGTTGAGCTTCTTGCCCTTGGGGGTAAGATAGATGCCCAGCGCTCGTCGATCGCTTTCCACGCTTTTGCGCTCAACCAACCCGTCTGCTTCCATCTTGTCGATGACACCTGTCATAGTGGACTTTTCGAGAAAGAGTTTTTGGCCAAGCTTGGACATGATCAGCCCATCTTCGTCAGCAAGTGCGAGCAGGATTCCCATTCGTGTAGGGTTGAGGTTCTCGATATTGTGTTCCTGAAAGGTTTTCTTCAGGTATTTGTAAATACTGAAGTACGCCTTAAAAAGGTGGATCCCTAAATTGTCGTCAAACGAGATCATAGGTGAAAGCCTTTTTTTGAGAACAGGTAAAAATAGTACCTACTTAAATTGTCCAGAGCTGAACTAAATAATCGCACACAACCGGGTTGCGGTCAAGGAGGTAGTTTGATTACTCGCTTTGACTACTTATATGCCAAGAGCCATGTGAGGTGGCGATGTCAAAAATGGCCTGGAACCATTCAGGATCGGGAGCGTGATTTGGTCCTGGCCACTCGGGGAATCCAACGTTGTTCTTCGTACCAGGTGATCGTGTGTTTCCATCCCTTGGAGAATCGGGGGTATTTGAATTGAAATCCCAGGCTTCGGAGCTTATGAGTATCCAAAACAAGCGGTTGAAGTGCGAGTGCAATAGACTCTTTTTCAAATCGCGGGCTGAGTATTTCTTGGAGACGATGCTTCTTAACGAGCCTACGCCATAAGAGGGTGTTCATCTTATTGAGGGGAGCTAGGAGCTCGTTTTCGGACACATAGGGTAGAAGCGAAGTAATGAGGGTCGTCGGCGGATAGGGAATCCCTGGCCCAAGGGGCCTGAGGCCGTAAGCTTCCATGGCAATGTTAATGAATTCGGTAAATGGCCGTGGATCATTGTCTGCAATATTGAACGTCTCACCATAGGAGGCTGGAGCATTCAGGAGAAACACTGCGGCACGTGCTACATCCTCTGCATGAACCATATTGATGACCGGTCCCCCTTTCATTTTAAGGTAGTACGGTCCAAAGGATCGGACGAGCGGGGGTAATGTCGCCAAAGAGGCTATGAAGTGAGTTGAGCGGGGGCCGTATACGAGCGAGGGCCTTAGAATCGTGACATAGGGTCGAACCAATTTAGCCTTGGACAAAAGCAGGCGCTCAGCATCGACCTTGGTCTTTTCATAGTCATTTGTTGCCTCAATAGGTGCATCTTCCTTGAGCGGTCTTTGAGATGACCTGTAGATTGACGCTGAACTGATGTGTATGAAATGGGTGACCCCGGCATCCTTGGCCCTTTCAAAAAGAATCTTTACCGCCTCAACATTCAGTGGTGCCAGGTGTGCGTAGGGGAGGGTGGTGTCTGCGAGACTCTTTGTGTGTATGATTGCATGGATTCCATCAACCAGTGAGGAAACAAATACAGGGTCGCTAAAATTGCCCGTTGACACTGTTACGTTGCCTTTGAACTGGGGATCGCTCGGGACGTTGCTATCGACTGCGACAACCTGATAGCCCTTCTTGAGGAGCTCTGCCACGACAAACGAGCCTACAGATTCACATGCTCCCGTCACAAGAATCCTCTGTTCATTGGGCCGTATGGACGGGCTGCGTAAGACAGATGTTGTTGAGACAGGTGTAGCTCTCAATTTTGTCTTCTTTGATCCATGACCTTTTTGCAACACGCTTCCTCCGTTGATTATTGTCAGGGCTTTCGTATCACACAACCTCGTATCGGCTGCACGTTCAACGTTCGTATCCCTTTAGGGCTTCTTGAATTCGGTACCTATCTTCTATAGTATTACATCTCTCTCGATCCTTATAGGCTTTATGTCATTGGCGAAAAGGTGTTGGGTTGACCGTTCGAACGAGAGGAGGCTGAGGTGCGTATGGACCGAGGACGCGTCACGGCAGTAGTCGTACTGGCTGTTTCCACAGTGGTGGTAGGTCTGAGCGCTTATGGAGGCGTAAGAGAGGCCCCCGACGAAATACGCATTCATTCCGAGCTATGGGGTACCAAAAAGCATGAGGATGCACAATTTACGCACAAAGTGCACGTAAGCGAGTATAAGATAGAGTGCACGAAATGTCATCATATATACGAGAACGGAAAAAATATCTGGCGCCAGGGGGCAGAGGTTCAGAGATGTCAAGAATGTCATACAAATACAATGACCGGAAAGGAACTGAGCGCTGCCTCGGAACAGGAAAAGAAACTGAGTTTGTTTAAGGCATTTCACGACTCTTGCAGAGGGTGTCATGCAAAAGAGAAGAAGGGCCCGGTGAAGTGTACAGAGTGTCATGCAAAGAAGACAGGCTCGCGATAGGGAACTGCATCTATGACGGTGAATATTGTAGAAACGATTGACGACCATGTCCCGATACGACACGCTTTAGTCAGTGTCTCTGATAAGCAGCACATTGATAGGATGATTGAGGAGCTCATCGATATTGTGCCCGAGCTTATGATCCTTTCTACGGGTGGGACCTACGAGACACTTAAGGCAGTGCTTCGCGAAAAGGCCTCAAGGCATCTTCTCCAGGTCTCGGCCTACACTGGCCAACCTGAGACCCAAGGAGGCCTTGTAAAGACGCTCGATTTCAAAATCTATCTGGGCATCCTGACCGAGACCTATAACCAGGCACACCAGCAGGACCTTATCAGGACCGGTGCTGTTCCTATCGATCTCGTGGTGGTGAATCTTTACCCTTTTGCCAAGGTGACTGCGCGTGAGGGCGTTACCTTGGAGGAGGCAAGGGCCAATATCGATATCGGTGGGCCATGCATGGTGAGGGCTGCAGCCAAGAACTTTCACCGTGTCGCAGTGCTTGTAGATCCATCAGATTATCTTCCCTTTGTTCGATCGCTGCGCGTTCAGAATGGCTGTACGAGGCTCCACCAGCGGTTCGAGCTCGCAAAGAAGGCATTTAGGCACACTGCCGAATACGATGCAGCAATTACCAAGTATCTTTCGAATGTTTCCTTTGACCGTGAGCTGTCATGCTACCACATCCAATGAGGTTATCGACCCATGCAACGAGATATCAAGATGGTCTACAGGACCATCGTGGATGAGGCATTTCCTTCGAGACTCATCGTCAGCTTCGAGGAAGGCCCTGGAGACGCGCAATCGCTGGTGTACGAGAAAGTAACGTGGGATATTCATGGCGAACGAAAAGGATTGCGGTATGGCGAAAACCCAGGCCAACCTGCGGCCCTTTACCGACTCGTCAATGGAAACTTGACCATTGGCGACGTGGTATCTATTACACCCGGCAGGTACCTTGTATCCGATGCCGAATTACTTCAATCAGGCAAGCATCCCGGAAAGATCAATTTGACCGACGCTGACAACGCGCTGAACATCTTGAAATACCTTGATGCAAAGCCCACGGCAGCCATCATAAAGCACAACAATCCATGCGGCGTGGCCAGCGCAGAGACGCTCGAAGAAGCATACAGTAAGGCATATCGTGCAGATCGAGTTGCCGCGTTCGGTGGTTGCATCGCACTGAATAGATCGGTCGATCTGGCCACTGCTGAGGCTATTGCTTCCCATTATGCTGAAGTGGTGGTGGCCCCTGAGTTTGATCCTGGTGTGATGGAACTGTTCGAGAAAAAGAAAAACCTCAGGGTCATGCGCATAAGGAATATGGAGCGACTGCACACCTATGTGGGAGCTCGATACCTGGACTTCAAGAGTCTGATGGATGGAGGGCTCATTGTGCAATGGTCCTACGAAACAACGGTCAAAGGACGTGCGGACCTTACGGTTGCCTCATGTGTATACAAGGGAAAGGAATATCGTATCTATCGGAGTCCTTCAGAGGCTGAGTACGAAGACATGTTGTTCGGATGGTTTGTAGAGACGGGGATTACGTCCAATTCAGTCATCTATGTCAAGGACCGTGTCACGATTGGAATAGGAACTGGAGAGCAGGATCGCGTAGGTGTGGCTGAGATCGCACGGGATAAAGCATATCGCAAGCGCGCTGACTGGATATCGTTTTCCGAGTATGGCATTCCTTATCATGAGCTCAAAGATCAGGACAAGAGAGCAGAGATCGATGCCAGGGTAGCGCACGAAAAAGGAGGACTTATTGGATCGATCATGGTAAGCGATGCATTCTTTCCCTTTCGAGATGGCGTCGAAGTTGGTTTGCGAGAAGGGGTCACTGGGGTAGTGCAGCCAGGGGGTTCAGAACGTGATTTTGAAAGTATAGAGGCCTGTAACGAAGCTGGCGCTACGATGGTATTTACTGGAGACAGGTGCTTTAGGCATTAAGGAGCTGCAAATGCTGCGAGGGTGCAAGCCGTTACAGGTACGTTGGGTATAGAATCCTTCGTGGTCTAAGGAGGAGTGTTCACATGTGTGAATCCGCTGCCTATGTTATACGAAATGGGGCTGAAGAGAAGATCCTTGATGATGTCACGTTTGTCAAGCCAGAAAGAGGGCGTATTTTTTTGAGAAATCTCTTTGGCAAAGAGATCTCTATAAAGGGGCGAATAGAAGAAGTTAGATTCATGGATCACAAGATATTGCTACGAGAGGACGAGTAAACGGACCCACAATGTGGTCAGGACTCCTCTTGTGCTCGTCTGGATGCTTCTGAGTAGTCTTTCCTCCAGTGCCTTTGGACGTTGTCTCCGTTACACATGCATGAGAGATGCGGTGGGGAAAGGAAACATCTCCTCCCCACTGGGTAAGCAACGCCGGTAAGAGTGCGAACACCGTTGCGATTGATCGGTAGAGATGTCAGAGGAGGAGAGCCTTAAAGGGGACCGAGCGATCAAGCCACTGGGTTCCCTGTCGTGCTGCATGTCGCACTGACATACCACTATTGCCAAGGTGGAAACAGTAGCACAGTAGCACGGGCTGGAACATCCCTCATCTCAGCGACTGGATCAACAATCTGATGGGAGCAGCTAGAAATAAGAAAAAAGCGTAGCTGGTCCTTGATAAAAGGGGTGACAGCATTGCTTGATCGCTACAGGAATTGGAGCCTATGCAGGCACAAGAAGCGCGTCTGCTATGCTGTGGGCAATGGCGCTAATATCGCTTCCAACCTGGGCAAAGGTCGGTGTCGACTCCTTGTCAGCTTGAACGATTGATTCGGCAAAAGGCAAAAATCCAAGTATAGGGATGTGTTTCACATGGTGGAGAATAAATTCCCTGTCGGCCTGTGTCCGTATCTTGTTCCCGACCACCACAATTCTATCGAGGTGAAGGTCTGATGCGAGCTCTCTGATTTTTTCGGCTGTATCAATGCTTCGCTTTCCAGGTTCGACGACGATGATGAGTTTGTCGACAAAGCCTGCGGTGCCCCTGCCAAGATGTTCGATCCCTGCCTCCATGTCCATGAGGACCACCTCTTTTCTGTCAATTAGTAAATGGTGAATAAGCGCTCGAAGAAGGGTGCTCTCAGGGCAGATGCATCCGGCTCCGCCTTTTTTCACAGTACCCATTCGCATCACCCGGATACCATGAACCTCGGTGCTAAGCTTCTCGGGAAGATCGTCAACCCGTGGGTTCATGGCGAAGAGTCCTCCAATCGTTCCCGGTCGTACACCTGTCCTTTCGGCAATGAGATCGTGCATCTCAGCGATGGGTATGATAGCGTCCGGATCTGCAACCCCAAGCGCAACCGCAAGGTTCGCGTCGGGGTCTGCATCGATTGCAAGGACCTTGTATCCCTTATCTACGAACACCTTTGCAAGAAGCGCCGTGAGCGTTGTCTTACCGACTCCTCCCTTGCCGCTTATTGCGAACTTCATATGTCCTGCCACCCAGTTATTGATTCACAGGTACCATGAACACGCACGCCCTCTCCGCCTCAGGGTATTCTGTCTGAGACGAGTTTCAGTGCCATCATCTGGGCTGTCAAGACAATATCCTCTGTAGGCAGATAATGAGTGATACTTCTGTCGAACAAAACCGAGATGCGAGGTGCAAACTCACTGTCGCCCCTCCAGAGGACAATTGTTACAGGCACCTTCGGCAAGACAGGAATCCTTACTGCAAGGTCACCCAAAGGTGCCATGGTTCCTTTGAGTCTTTGAGCAGGTCCGATGATTTCCTCGGGGCATTGGCCGTAACGTTGAAGGAGAGGTAGCACGACTCTCCTCTCGAAGTTGGTGGCGTATATCCTGCCATCAGGGATTCCGGCGAAGCTTGTGAGATGCTGTGTCACGAGAGCTCCATCTGCACGGTTGAAATAGTGTAGCAGCACGATCCTTTCCCATAGGGCCGGTTCATAGGGAGCCTCTGGACACACGATGTCACCATTAGGAAAGATCTCGTACCACCTGCCGAGGAAAAAGAGGCGTGCTGCACAGCAGGATCGGTCAGGATGAAGGTCAATCCATTGTGCCCCTGATCTCGTAGCTTGCAAGTAAAGGTCTTTGCTATGAAAATCAGCTACTGCTATTTCGAGCGCTTGCCTGAGATCTTCTTTGGTTGGCATCTGCCATGGTCCAATGCCCGCAGCCCAGAACCGTCAGAGGGATACTGCGCTCCACTAGAGCTCGAGCCAGGAGTCAGAATACAAAGACTTACCCAAAAGGACACGAGTTGTTTTTACATAATCTGTTTCTTCTTTGGTGAGCGTAGAAAGGTCGATGGGCTCATCCTTCATGACTCTGCCTACAAGGTCGACCACATCCTTCCTTTTGCCACGGGCGATGTCTTGGAGCGGCTTGTCAAAGGCGTCTACAATGGCACCTCTCACCCCGCAATGCAGCAGGATGGTCAGAAACGTCTGATTGAGGAGTGGCCGTAAATGCTCGGGGGCGCCATTGGACACATTGGAAAGTCCATTGGTGGAGCGGCATCCAGGGGTGAGCTCGTCCTGAAGCTTGTAGAACTCCATACAATGGAGAAGCTGCTCCTGCTGGACATTGACAGGGGTGATAATCGGGTCGATCCATATATCCTCGGGCGCTATTCCAGCCTCAGTAGCTGCCATATAGAGTTGGGAAGCATACATTGCTCTCTCGTCAGTGTCCCTTGGCATGCCTTCTGGTCCCCAGAGAAGTGCGACCATGCCAGCATCATACTTCGCAGCCAACGGGATCAATGCATCCATCCGTTCTTGGCGCGCCATAATCGAGTTTATTACTGCTTTTCCCTTCTTGGGCTTGTAGACTTTGAGGCCAGCTTCTATGGCTTCGACATTGCTCGTGTCGAGGAACAGGGGGAGATCAGTGACCTCCTGAATCGTTGTTACCATCCATTCCATTAATTCTGCTCCGCCCTTTCTTGCAGGGCCGAGATTGACATCTATGTAATCGACGCCTGCTTCGGTTTCCATTTCGGCCATTTTTCTGATGGGGCCTGGCTCGCGATTTTTCATTGCAGGCCCAAGCTTCTTCGACATAACGTTCAAATTCTCACCTGTCAGATACACATAGTCGCTCTTCATACTATCCCCCCTTTAGAAAACGCGCCCACAGTATGCGCTGTGCGTGCGCACAGCATCGCGTCCCTTCGTTCGACAAAGGCATCAACACGAGTCCTTGGTTACGCAGCTGGTCTCCACTCGCGCAAGAAAGGCGGAATATGAGCTGCCTCTCTTGGACCTATAGTAATTTTCCATCCAGGCAGTTCTTCTTCCAACTCGCCACTCATGCCAGCTGCATATCCTGGGATAATAAGGTTTCTATGGGCAATCTTCTGCTCAATGCCACACTTCTTCACAAAGGGCGCGATTGCATCAGCCACGAACTTGCCAGCAGCCCACGCTGTCATGACTGAAAGGCCTTCAGTGTTAAGGATCAGTAGCCACGAGGGGACTCTGCTTCCTTCTATCTCACCTGAGACGATAAAATAGGTCAACGAGAAGTTTGTGGTGATCAATACAGGAGACTGTTCATTCGGCGTGCCGATCTCATAAATGCCTTCCTTGGTTGCCATTGGTCGTTGTGGATCAGTATAGATGTTGAGCCGCTCGACCAGAAGGGAAAACAGATTGTGGCCCTGGAGATCACTGAGGAGAATAATGCCGCCGTACTTGCTGATCATGGTAGCTGCATACAGGGTTTCCATCATTGGGTCTTGCGTCATTTCGCATGGCAGCACTATAGTAGGAAATCCCAAAGCTGCAAACTTCTTTTCAAGTGCGAGTCGCCTCACAGCAACCTGATCCCTTAGCAATGCCTTGATATCACGCGCGCCGGTATCTATGACGAGATCCTTTAGGCCTTCCTTGACAAGCTTATCTGTTATGGATGCGATCTCATCCAGGGAAGACCCTTTGACCGCAAGGGGACAGGAAAACGCCTTGCCCAGAGCTGCTACCTCATCCACCGTGTCTTTGGTGGCGGCATAGAGAAGCGGGTTTCGATCTTTGACGATGCTGCAGGCTTCCTTGAGGATACGAGGATCAAGGGCCATGAGGATGAGGTTTCTGCTGGTCAACTCTTTTACTGTGGTGACCAATGAGACGAACCGAGCAGCATCCCCTGAATCGCAGCGGCAGGCGACAACATTGGGTTCGAGCATGAGACCAACGCGCTCATATACCAGCGTGTTCGCCCTATCGACCTTTTCTTTGACTTCTTGCTCTGGCATGGTATCAGAGACAACAACACCTATACCAGGTGGATTGTAGAAGGTTTTTTCGTGCCTGAACAGTACGAGTTCACCGCCAATCTTGAGAGCCTTGTCGCCTACGCCAATAGTTACAGTTCGTATAGGTGGCGCTGAGGCCTCAGCAAGCTTTGCCTTGGCCTCTTCTGAGACATGAGGGCATTTTGCAAGCTCTGTCTTTCCTGCTGCCAGAGCCATGGCAAACGCAAGACACGTCGGAAAGCCACACTCTTTGCAATTCGTTTTGGGCAGAAACTTGAAAATCTCTATTCCGGTCATTGCCATTATCGTGTCTCCTCTCTTAGCGGCCCAGAAGAAATCACTACAGGGACATGATCTGCGACCTGCTTTACATAATAGGTTCCATAGTCAATGCTGGATGGCCTTTTTCGGTGAGCCAAGGCAGGATTTCCTCTTCTGTGGTGCCGATAGTCTCATCTGCTATCTTATCAGGAAGGTCTGGGATGCCCAGCTCTTCGGCTCTCTTTTTGAGCCGGGGCATTATTTCTTCCTTAAGCCGCTTGGGCATCCATACGAGGCGCAGGATTCCGCCTTCAGCCCTGAGAAACTTGCGTTGTGTGATGTAGTATTTACTGTGCCCTACAAAACCGGGGGTGCTCACTCCGCCACCGATAGTTCCTGCCAGTGTCGTAAACTTCATGCCACATGGGGTTTCACCTTTATAGTCTCTGTCAACAGTCATGATGCCATTGCATGCGGGCAGTACTGCTGCGATACATTCACAACATCCGCAGGTCGTCATAGGATCTTGCATGATGCTGTAGAGGTTATAGCGCTCAATTTTTTGTCGCGAGGCCTGATATACGAAGTCATTGACCCCTTTGAAGCTCCCCAGTCGTTCATCAAGACACTCGCCCTTTTGAATAGGCTGGTTGGGGCCGGTGGGGTTTATCTCGAAGGCGGCCTTGCAGTCCATCCAGTTGTACGCACCGCACAAACCCGTTCTTTCAGGGCTTATGGCGCAGACATGGCTAGGGGCAAAGGATTGGCAAAGAGTGCACGAGTAGTAAATATCTACTCCTTCGTCAGTCAAGCCCTCGATCCTCTCATCCCGCTTCTTGTACGTCGCTCTGGCAAGGGCTGTGAGCTCGTCGACCTTGTCCTTTTCGGTGTAGATCTTCACCTGGACCTTATCGAGAATGGTGCCGAAGTCCTGGTGATACTTAGCATGGATGATCGAACCGATGTGTGAAAGCCTGAAGCCTTTTTCCACCGCACTCTTGCTAATTCGATACCAGGCAATGTCTCGTTGGCCGATGTGCATTACGCCTTGGGCATAGTTGATTAGGTGATGTATCTGGCGCTCGAGGATGGGTTCAAAATCCTCTTGCATTTTCCTGCCTGCTACCTCCACGATTACTGCAAGAGGAAGCTTGGCAGGAGGCTGCACATCGGTCAAATCTGGACCTATAACCTCTATGTTACCGTCCGTGACTTGATTCATGTCTTTCATCAGGGTCAGTTCCACAGCCTGGGTTCTGCCTCCACCTGCCTCCAAATAAATGTCTTCTCCACGAACGCGCTCACCCTCAAAGGCAGGACCATAGGCAACAGGAACCGGTACCTCTGCTACCTGGACCTTGAGCCCCCTGACTTCTACAGCCTTGTTAACGATTTCCTCGTAGGGGACATTGGAGACCACATGCTCGTAGGTACATATGCCGGTCGGTAAGATTTGCGGAATAGGGGTGTCTGCAATGATAGGGAATCCGTAATTGACTGCTCCCAGGCCATTGGCATACCATTCATCTGTTACCTCGCCAAAGGTCAGGGCAAAAGCAAATATGCGGTTTTTATTGTAGAGAAGAATCCTTCTGTAGTCTCCGGCTGGTATGCCGCCAAAGCTCATGGCTGCCCTGGCTGCAAACCCCAAGGCAAATACTGTGGCACTCGTATCAGGACCAAATGGGACCAGACGGGTAGGCCATCCGATTTGGACCTTGCCTTCCAAGAGCTGTTGGGCAAAGCTTGTTCCATGATCGCCTGAGGCCATGAAGACATACAGATTCTTCTGCTGGAGTTCTTGAGCAATCTTTACTGCAGTTTCCACGTCAGGGGCAGCGCCAAGAATAGCTGCGAAACCTGGCGCTGTACCATCGACAAACTCGACCCCTCGTTTTCGAAGGATGATATCGTCCGCAGCGCCCAGCCACAGTTTGTCTTCGGTAGGCTCTTCGCCCCGTACGTAAAAATCAGGATCGGTCACGTATCGGATTGCCTCTTCGCACTCTTCGGCAAACAGTGTGGCCATACCTGCGTCTAGTGCAGGCCCAAGGTAGGGAAGGTGATGCGTTTCCCGGGGGATAGGGGGGAGAAGTTCACGGCACTTTTCAAACACGAATTTCATGTCTTCCAGGGTCTTAACGGGGTATCCAAGGATGCCATAGATGATAGGCAGGTAATACCCAGTGTTGGGGAACTCTACTTCCTGCTTGGCCCCGTAGGTATCCATTGCCTCTTTCCATTTTCGTTCTGCTCTCTCTACGATAGCATGTGCCCCTCGGATTCCTGCGGTAGCGATGATCTTGGACATGGTGTCTTGCTCCTTTCAAGTAACGAAGGTAATCGAGAATAAATAACCCTTATGCCATGAGTTCCTGGATGTATCTTTTGACGAGTGCAACACTCTCAGGATGTCTCAGTATCACGATGTTTGCTCCTGCCCCCAGTAAGGTTACTGCGGTAACAGATTCCATCAAGACGCCACGCTTGACTGGATCTCCTAACAAGGGAGCAGCCTCTGCTGACTGTTTGGCTTCTTTTGTTTTCCACACCTCGCGGCCAATGTTACAAATAATCGGAAGCTGGAGTTTGTCGTCCTGCTGGGTAAGGGCGGCCATTCTAATGCGTTCTATGACAGAGTAGGTGTACTCCATACCATAGCCAAGACCACCTGTGGTGGGATCAATGATGATCTGCTCTTCAGGAACCCCTAGATTGCCCAGAAGGATGTTGAGTTGTTTTGCGAGATTGATGTCGATAGGCGTGTTTGCGATTACCGTATGCTTGTACGCTATTGCCGCAGCACATATTTTCTTGTAGTTGCCTTCTTTAACAGGACCCAATAGGAGGTGCCTTCCTTCACAGACTTCGCAGACGAGCCGCAGCACTTCGCTATCCTTTTCTACATTTGAGCATCCATACACGATCAAAGGGACATCAACGGCATCTGCCACTTTTTTTACGATCTCTGCGGCCTCGGCAGGAGCACGGTCCATTCCGTTGGGGTCTGTGCTCGTCAGTTCAAGATCGATCATCTCGGCCTTATACTCCTTTATGCACTTTTGTGCCCAGCCGACCGGATCCCCGACAACATCGCGAAAGGGTTCCAAGACCCCAGGTGCCCAATCCTCGGGTGCTACGTCAGGAACCTCCATTGCAATGCGTGGTGGGTTTGGAAAAGATCCCTCGAAGCTGTAAAAAGGGTAGGCCTCGTCTCCGCCAACGCGAATTCCCTTGCGAGGATCTCCGACAGGGATAGCTCGTATCTTGCCTGTGTAGCTAACCTTTGGAATATCGATCGCCATGCTTGTACTCCTTTCTTTGTAGCTCCTGATGAGCATCACTCTACTGGCGAGGCACGATCTGCGACTCGTCCGGTGGATTACGATGGCATGGTTGGCTACCTACTATATGTTCGAGTAGCGCATGTACTGCAACCACTGCAGGACTCTCGTCAGGCAACCCCAGGAGGGGCCGTGCGGTGAGCTCATATTCTTGTATCAGAGCATCTTCTGGGATTGTTCCGATATACCGAATTTCAGATTTGTATATGTGCTCTACGAGCGGCTCTGCGAGATGTTCCTGTGCTCTCATAAGGACCAAACACACATGTGCTATATCGAGCTTGAGCTCGGCGATGAGCTCTCGTATCCTGGTGGCTGCTCGTATTCCGCGGATAGAGGGATCTGAGACGACGAACATGTAGTCGATTTTTTCTGAAGTCCTTCGACTAAGGTGTTCCATTCCTGCTTCGTTGTCGATAACGACATACGGATAATTCTCGGAAAGGCTATCAACAAAGCCTCTTAGTACGAGATTTGGGTAGCAGTAGCAGCCTTGGCCCTCTCCACGACCCATTACAAGCAGGTCTATACCTCTACCTTCTGTGATGGCAGCGTTGAGTTTGTAGTGAAGGTAGCGCTCCTTTGTCATGCCCTCGGGGATATCTGTTTTGTCGTCAATGAAGTGGGCAATGATACTCCCTACCGTAGTTTCATACGAAAGGCCGAGGACATCGCCCAAATTTGCATTGGGGTCAGCATCCACGGCAAGGATAGGAGTGTGTCCTCGTCTGAGGAGATAGCGAACAATAAGCCCAGCGAGCGTGGTCTTGCCTACTCCTCCCTTTCCTCCAACTGCTATTCGGCATGCCACCGTTCGATCCTTTTTCGAGAGTCGTCACCTCAGGAGGGTGGCGACCCTCAAAGTGCAATGGGTGTTCATTCATGTGGGAATGCTATAAAAGTCCATGAGCGAGCTTTGCAGCCTTCACCGTGTTCATCATGAGCATGGTTATGGTCATGGGTCCTACTCCACCTGGCACAGGAGTAATCATGCTCGCTTTTTCCTTGACCGCTTCAAAGTCAACATCGCCGCACAGTATAGCCTTTCCTGATTCTGACTTTCCGATGCGGTTGACCCCCACGTCTATGACCACGGCTCCTTCCTTAACCATGTCAGCAGTAATGGCCTTGGGTTTGCCTGCTGCCACAATGAGGACCTCTGCGCGCAAGGTGTGTTCTTTGAGGTTTCGAGTGCCTGTGTGACATACCGTAACGGTCGCGTTTGCGCCTTTTTGCTTTTGGATAAGGATGTTTGCTATAGGCTTGCCAACTATGTTGCTTCTGCCGACCACAACCACCTCAGCGCCGCTTAGTTCTACACCGGATCGGACAAGGAGTTGCTGGATCCCAGCCGGAGTACACGGCAAAAACACTGCCTCACCTATCATGAGCTTTCCGACGTTGACAGGATGGAATCCGTCAACGTCTTTGTCTGGGTGTATTGCATAGAGCACCTTGGTCTCGTTTATGTGCTTTGGCAGCGGCAACTGGACGAGGATGCCATGAATCTGAGGGTCTTTGTTGTACTTGTCAACGAGATCAAGCAAGGCAGATTCTGTAATGTCACCAGGCTGGTTGTCTTGCACAGAGTAGAAACCAAGCTCCTTTGAGGTCTTTTGTTTTGCCGTCACGTAACTTACCGAAGCAGGATTCTCGCCTACCAGTATGGTAACAAGTCCCGGCGTTATATTATGGCGCGCCTTGAGGTCTTGAACTTCCTGTTTGATTTCCTGGCGAATCTGGGTAGCGATCTCATTTCCATTAATCAGTCTTGCGGCCATCATCACACTCCTTTCCCCGTAAACTATCCACAAAGGGAACGCTCTAAAAGAGGCCGGTTACTCTGCCAGTCGTGACATCTACGTCGATTTTTCTAAAGGCAGGATCAGAGCTCGTTCCTGGCATGAGACTGATCGTCCCTGTGCACGGGCAAAGGAATTGAGCGCCTGAGAAGATTAAAATGTCGCGCACCGGTAAAATCCATCCTTTTGGTACCCCTTTCAATGTGGGATCATGAGAAAGACTTAAGTGAGTCTTTACCATCATCGTGGCAAAGTCTTTGAATTTTGGATCGGATTCGATCTTCTTGGCTTTGGCTTCAGCTTCCGGGGTCCACGTGACACCATCTGCGCCATAGACCTTCTTGGCGATTATTTCTACGCGCTCTCTCAGAGGTAATTCAAGTGGATAGAGGAATTTGAAGTCAACCTTCTCGTTGCAGGCGTCGATTACGGCATCGGTGAGCTCGAGGGCTCCTTCTCCACCATGGGCCCAGTGAGAGGAAGCAGCACAGCGTGCACCAGCCTGTTCGGCAGCCTTCCTGACCAATGCAATTTCATCCTTTGTGTCAGTATGGAACGAATTTATACATACCACTGGGTTGATCCCAGCCTGACGGACGATCCCGATGTGGTGGATAAGGTTCTCGACCCCTTTCTCAAGCAGAGGAAGATTCTCTTTCGTGTAAGACGGATCCAGCGGCAGTCCCGCAACGACCTTCGGTCCCCCACCGTGCATCTTCAGTGCTCGAATTGTTGCGGTAATCACCGCGACGTTGGGAACGAGATTGCTGAATCTGCACTTTACGTTCCAGAATTTTTCAAAGCCGATATCTGCGCCAAAACCGCTCTCGGTAACATGATAGTCAAATAGTTTCAGCCCTATACGGTCACCGATAATCGAGGACTGACCCACAGCAATATTCGCAAATGGGCCCGCATGAACGAGGACTGGCTGGCCTTCAACGGTCTGCATAAGGGTAGGGTTTATTGCCGAGACCATCCATGCGCACATTGCTCCAGCAACTTCGAGATCGGTTGTCGTGACAGGATTGCCTTTCTTGTCGTACGCCACGGTGATCTTACCCAGTCGTTCTCGCAGATCTGCTAGGTCCCTTACGATTGCAAGGATGGCCATCAGCTCAGAACTCACGGCGATGCCGAACTTGGACTGCATCATATAGCCATCCATTTTCCCGCCAATACCGATAATCACGTTTCTCAGGCACTGTGCGCAAAAATCGATCACCCAACCCATTTCCACATTCTTCGGGTCTATATCGAGACGCTTGAGCCCGCGTTTTGCCAATGCTTGGTCAGAATAATTGGCCTCGTGCTGCATCCGTGCGTTAAGGGCAACCATAGCAAGGTTGTGTGCATTCATAATTGCGTTTATATCACCTGTAAGACCCATAGAGAATTCAGTAAGCGGTATGGCCTGAGCGTTCCCTCCGCCGGCTGCACTCCCTTTAATGTTCATTGTAGGACCACCAGAAGGCTGACGAATGCACCCGCCCACGTTCTTGCCTCTTTTGCCGAGCCCCTCGATAAGTCCCATCGTTGTGGTGGTCTTTCCTTCACCAAGGGGTGTTGGCGTGATGGCAGTCACGTCTATGTACTTACCCTGAGGTCTGTTCTCAAGGCGCTTGATAATCTTCATAAAATCAAGTTTGCCAAGTCTTCCATACGGGATGACCTCATCTTTTTCGAGGCCGAGCTCCTTTTGCCAATCCCAAATGGATTTCATATGTTGTTCTGCTGCCTCTGAAATCTGCCAGTCGGCCATTTTTACTGCGTCGTACGGCATCTCACCATCTCCTCCTATAGGTTTTTGTGTGATTCCACTAAGCAGAGCCCTTTGGTATCAATGAGTTCTAAGTGCCTTGTTCTACAAGGCCCATGTTGCCACAATCGAGCTCGATGCGCAAGCATAATGAATGATCGCTCATTCAACTTTATCTACCTCGCATGCTGACTACTGTCAGCTTGTTGTAGACTAGGTGCAAATCACGCAACGGTTCCTTGTTCAAAGGAGAAGGAAATAGCGAACGTCGGGCTCTTCCCAGAGATGTAAAGTCCTTGCCGGATCGTGGGGCAGAGCTGGACGGCGTAAGCGGTTCCCACTGTCGTGGGCGGTGTTACCATGAAGTACACCATGTGGAGGCGTGTCGCTGCTGGTGGCCACGTTCTCCAAGATCCGAGTGCGTGACTCAAGAAACACACTTGAGACCCCAATATGCTTATTACGAGATTCATAATTCTAGCGTTTTGAAGAAAGCTTGGCAATAGCTTCTCGCAAGTACCCTTACTGCTAATGGCCGTACCGACGAACAGTTGACCAGGAATGGTGCTCCTTATTGGCACCAAGGGCTATTCCCCAGTACGTCGTTGAACACGGGTAATGCATTTGGTAGTATCTCCTGTCCGATGGTGGACATTTCGCGATGCACCTCTCGCGATACCAAAAGGTGGATACGCCAGTAGCGCTTCCAGATCCGAAGCCACTTTGCGGACGGACAAGGATGGGTCATACACGGCCTCTCGTGCTGCTTTCTAACGATGATGGTGTGGATTCGCCAGGCCTTGAGGCGCTCGAAGAGGTCTTCAAGGATTTTGGAGACATATATGTAGTAGCTCCAGATAGAGAGAGAAATGCCTCTGGTCATTCTATCACCCTGGACAAACCCATTTATGTCAGTCGGCTCGATACACATCGATTCGCTGTCACTGGCACACCTACTGACTGCATCAACCTTGCGGTTCACAAATTGCTACCAAGAAGGCCTGACCTC